>Ga0208565_1000056_pt1 | contig 97563 bp, 67 predicted proteins | sample Sb_taG_7_FD_187706 | JGI IMG/M metagenome (GOLD analysis project Ga0208565, IMG submission 187706) | Peat soil microbial communities from Weissenstadt, Germany - Sb_50d_2_FS metaG (SPAdes) (version 2) | ecosystem: Environmental > Terrestrial > Soil > Wetlands > Peat | place: Germany... | reverse complement strand
CGAGGATTGCACGGAACTCTGTCGCTGACCTTCGAGGAAGGCACGTCGGCTGCCTGGTTACACGATCTGCTCAAACCCCACGTTAGCCGGCTCGTGGTCTGCGATCCGCGAAAGAATGCTCTTTTGACAGTCGCAGTGCGGGGGAACGCCTTGTCTGTGGGATCGATCAGTCCTGACGAAATCAAGCCGTTTGGGCTCACTCTGGGTTTAAAAAGGTAGCTGCGTAATCTGGGTGCAATCAGGGTGCAATAACACTTCCCGAGGTTAGCTCAAAGCGCCCAAAATGGGCGATCGGCGCCGTAGATTTTCAATCAGTTACCTCTGAAACATCCGCTGTCACGGCAGAGGTCGCGGGTTCGAGTCCCGTCGTCCCCGCCATTTCCCTCAATGAGTTGTTCACGATTCCGCCCCTTTGACCCCGCTCGTTGACTTCCCCTTCTGCTCACCCCTACCATTGCAGCCTGAGCGCCATGCTCGGGCAGACCATCTCGCACTACCGCATCGTCGAGAAGCTGGGCGGCGGCGGGATGGGTGTCGTCTACAAGGCTGAGGACACCGAGCTTGGTCGCTTCGTCGCCCTGAAATTCCTGCCTGAAGACCTAGCCCGAGACTCGCAAGCCTTGGAACGGTTCCGACGTGAGGCTCGCGCTGCTTCTGCGCTGAATCATCCGAACATCTGCACTATCTACGAAGTCGGGCAGCAAGAGGGTCAGCCATTTATAGCGATGGAGTATCTGGAAGGCATCACGCTGAAGCACCGCATCGGTGGCAAGCCGCTGGAGATCGAAGAGGTACTGTCGCTTGGCATCGAGGTCGCCGACGCCCTCGATGCCGCCCACTCCGCAGGCATCGTGCATCGGGACATCAAGCCCGCCAATATCTTCGTGACCAAGCGCGGCCATGCCAAGGTTCTGGATTTCGGGTTGGCTAAAGTCAGTACACCCAAGAGCGCGACTGGCAACGAGCCAACACTTGCCACTGCGGAGGTTGACCCTGACAATCTGACGAGTCCCGGCACGGCTGTAGGAACCATCGCGTACATGTCGCCGGAGCAGGTGCGGGCGAAGGAACTGGACGCACGAACGGATTTGTTTTCGTTTGGCGTGGTTCTTTACGAGATGTGTACCGGGACGCTGCCGTTTCGAGGCGAAACGTCGGCGTTGATCTTCAACGGTATTCTGGAACGCGCTCCCATAGCTCCAGTGCGGCTGAATCCCGACGTGCCGCTGCAATTGGAACAAGTCATCAACAAGGCGCTGGAGAAAGACCGCGATGTTCGTTGCCAGTCTGCCGCCGAGTTGAGGGCTGATCTGACGCGGTTGAAGCGGGACACTGAGAGCGGGAAGAGCGCAGCTACGGTCGCAGAAGCGGGAACTCAGATACATTCGCATCGAAGGCTGTGGGGAGTCGTTGCGGTTGCGGCAGCTATTTTGGTCGGCGCTGGATTTCTGGTCTGGCGTTACTTGCGTTCCCACCATTCCGATGCCGCACGCATCAATTCCATAGCTGTATTGCCCTTCGCCAACGCGAGCAAAGACCCTGAAATGGACTACCTTGGGGAAGGTATATCAGAGGAGATCACAAATTCACTTTCTCGCCTTCCGAACCTGCAAGTGATGGCTCGCAGCACTGTGTCTCAGTACAAGTCTCGGCAAGACGATCCGCAAGGGGTTGGGCACGATCTGCGCGTCGATGCCGTGCTGACGGGGCGCGTGGTGGAGCATGGCAGTGAACTGAATGTCGAAACTGAGTTAGTGAACGTCGCGACGGGAGCGCAACTCTGGGGCGAACGATACACCCGAAGCGCCAGCGACGCCGCGCTTCTGCAAGCCGCTATCACCCGTGACGTTGCCAGCCAGTTGCGCCCACAGTTAGGAGGCGGGCAGCGGGAGAGACTAGCCAAGGTTGGAACCCAAAATGCGGAGGCTTATCAACTATATCTGAAGGGACGTTACCACCTCGACAAATACACCCAAGAAGACTACAAAACAGCGGCGGGATTGTTCGAACAGGCAGTCGCACTCGACGAGAAGTATGCCGCCCCGTACGCCGGATTGGCGGATGTATATGCCCTACAGGCTTATTTCGGCTATGCGCCCAGCCGTGAGGCGTTTAGCAAATCCCGAGACGCAGCCCGTCGAGCATTGGAACTCGACAGCGAGATTCCTGAATCGCATATTTCCATTGCGATTTCGGATATGTTTTTCTTTCATAATCTGCCCGAGGCGCAGAACTCTTTGCAAAAAGCTCTTGCCCTTGACCCCAATTCCGCCTACGCCCACGGTGTTTCTTGCTGGCTTGCTAATGAAATGAGGGAAAGCGCTCAGGCTATCGCCGAATGTCGCAAAGCCGTGGAGCTTGATCCCCTTTCGGTGCGTGCTAACTTTGATCTGGCGAACACCTACTTGCTTGCCCGCCAGTACAATCAAGCCGTGCAACAAGCGAACCGAACTCTCGAAATTGACCCGAAGTCTCCTCAAGCGATTCAGACCCTAGCCTACGTCGCCGAAGTCACAGGAGATTACAAGAGTGCAATGGAACAATGGGAGCGGGCTGAGGAGGCTGTGGGAAACAACCTCCGTGCGAAAGAAATCAGGCACATTTTCGATAAGTCAGGTTATCGCGCTTATCTCGCAAAAGACGCTAAGGACAAGGAAACAGCCAGCGACTTTTACGATGCGGGCGTCGACCATGCTTTGCTGGGAGAAAAGGAAGCCGCTTTCGCAGACCTCCGGCGAGCGGTGGATGACGGTCAGCAGCTTGATGACATAACCCTTGATCCCGAACTCGACAACATTCGTGCCGACCCGCGCTATACCGACCTGCTGCGTCGGATGGGGTTGCCACAGTGAAGGTGTCAAAGGTCGGTGCTCAATCGTTGCAACGCGAGAATTTTTACCCACAAATTTACCCACAGGGAACGGTTCCTACAGTCCTTTTCAGCGACTTGGCAGCCCCCGTTGAGAACGTAAGTCGCTGATAATCCGTGTATGCCTAGACTGTCACGGCAGAGGCCGCGGGTTCGAGTCCCGTCGTCCCCGCCAATTCTTTCAAGCACTTACAAGGAATTGGCAATTTGCGTCATGGGCCAGTGCCTTTCCTTTCCGGTTCACCAATTTCCTTTGGGGCATACGGGTCGAGCGTGATCCGGCTGTTTGCTGAAGCCGCAGCCAGCATGATTTCGCCACTTGATCGGCAAATTCTCAAGCGGCAAATCTTCGGTCCTTCATCCTTCGCCCACCGTCGAGGCCTCCCTTGCCTCGCGCCGATTCTGACGGCTGGACCAAGATGACGTCCGTAATCGCCTTTTGGGGTCGGATAGTGATACATTTTTAACAATTGCTTGGTTGGGCATCTCACTAATTTCCCGGCTAATGACTAGCTGCCAATCGCGACCGGCGGCATCTCGGAGACTGCTGGTTTCGTGCACCTCCCTGTGCATCGGCGTACTGTTGATGATGACATTCGCGCAAGCCCTGGACTGCTGCGAATTGATGCCGCTGCGCACTGCGCATCACTTTTGTACGGCGCGGTCCACCCGGGCGTCCTCCGCGGTTTGTCTGATCTGCGTCTCCGGCCACACGCCATCCTTTGCTGCGCCCAAGACCTCGGTCGTGGCACCCCTCTATTTCACGAGCGTCTGCGGTGCGATGGGACAGTCATTTTATTCCGCCCTGCAGATGTTCGCCCTTCACATTCGACCTCCTCCCAGCCTGTAAGACTCTCTTCCGCATCCAGGCTGCTTATACGTTATGCGTTACGCGCTTGCAGCGGCGCCTGGCGCACTCGATGAAGCAGCTGATTTCAATAGGCCGTTTTTAGCGGAAGTCGCCGTTGGCACCTCGGTTGCCGCCAGGGCGGCACAGGCAGGCATTCATGTTGAAGGGAATATGCGACACGAGAAACAAGCTGTAACCTCTATTCTGTTTTCGTTGGCGATGCTCGGCGCCGCGCACGCCCAGGCTCCTGCACGCATTACGCTGGAGCAAGCCATCGATTTAGCCATCGCGCATAATCACGCGCTTAAGGCTACCCAAACCCAAATCCAGCAGAGCCAGGCGCAAGAGCTCACGGCGGCCCTGAGGCCAAACCCCAATCTGACGGCGGACGCCCTATTTGTGCCCATCGAGCCGCAGAACTTCAATTCCAACGTTATCGCGAACGTGACTGAATTCGATGCCGCCGTGAGCTATCTCTTCGAGCGCGGAGGAAAACGGCATCGCCGCATCGATGCCGCTCACGACGCGACCGGCCAAACCCGCTATCAGGTCTCCGATGCCGAGCGGACGCTGACCTTCAACACCGCCCAGCAATTCATCACGGCGCAGTTGGCGGAATCGAATCTGGATCTGGCCAATCAGGACCTCGCGAGCTTTCAACAGACGGTGGAAATTGGCCAGGCCCAGTACAAGGCGGGGGCCATCAGCGAAGGTGATCTGTTGAAGATCACGGTGCAGCTGCTGCAATTCCAGACAGACGTCTCCGCGGCAAAGGTCGCCAAAGCGCAGGCGCTAGCCAGCTTGCGCGAATTCCTTGGTTACGACGCCGTTCCCGCCAACTACGACGTGGAGGGAGACCTGTCTTACCAACCCCTGCAGCTCAATCGTGACGATCTCGTCGTGAGGGCTCTTAAGACCCGTCCCGACCTGCTGGCTAGCCGTCAGGGTGTACGCGCCGCCGAAAGCCAATACGCCCTCGCTAAAGCCAACGGCAAGGTGGACGTTACCGGCGGGCTCACCTACACCCACGTGTCCGACCAGAACTCGATGGGTGTAACTGTCAGTTTCCCTCTGCCTATATTCGACCGGAACCAAGGCGAAATTGCGCGCACTCGATACGCCATGACGGCGGCCCAGGAGACCGCCTCCGCCGCAAGCGATACCGTGCTCACGGACGTGGACAGCGCGTACGAGGCGTTCAGTGGCAACCAGCAGGTCGTCGATCTCTATATCGGCGGTTACCTGAAACAAGCGAAAGATTCGCGCGATATCAGTGAATATGCCTATCACCGGGGCGCAGCCAGTCTCCTGGATTTCCTCGATGCCGAGCGCAGTTACCGGTCCACTCAACTGGCTTACCGCCAGGCGCTGGCAAATTATTTGATCGCAGTCGAACAGCTCAAAGAAGCGGTAGGAAGCAGAACACTACCATGATTAAACACTTAAACAATATTCATCGCCCACGCGAACTCTTCGGAGATCTCAATGGAAGTAGAGACAGGCGCACACCGCTCATCCCGCGCGGAGGTCAATGGCAACGCAACCGACTGCAGGATCGAGGGACATTGCGTCTCTTTTACTTAATCGCGATACTTCCGACTCTCGCTATAGCCATCGGCTGCAGCGACCACCAAAGTTCCCCTGGTGATCCCGGCATTTCCAGCCGAAACAGCACCGATAAGGCGGCGTTGTTCTCCATCCCTGCCGATCAGATGACCCATATCCAGATTGTCACAGTGGCGCCATCAACATTGACGCGCACTCTGCGGTTGACTGGGGCGGTTGCTTACAACGGATTCGCCACTACTCCGGTTATCACGCAGGTCAGCGGACCGGTCAGCCGCATTGTTGTAGCGCCCGGAGAAGTCGTGCAAGCCGGCCAGCCCTTGTTGTACGTTGCCAGTCCGGATTTTTCACAGCTGCGCGCGACATACATCAAAGCGAATGATGCCTTCAAACTCGCGGACCGCGAATACACGCGCTCCAAAGATCTTTACGATCACCACGCCATTGCCGAAAGAGACTTGATTGCCGCGGAATCAGCCCGTAATCAGGCCGAAGCCGACCTGCAAGCCAGCGAGCAGGCGCTCCACGTCCTCGGATTCAAGAGCCCCGACCAGGCGGTGCAAACGCGTGGCTCTCCCGAATTGCCGGTCCTGGCGCCCATTGACGGCGAGGTGGTCGAACGCCTGGTGGCTCCCGGACAGGTCATTCAAGCCTCCACCACCCAGGTGTTCACCATTTCCAACATGAGCACGGTGTGGGTCCTGGCCAATGTTTACCAGCAGGACCTCCCGTATGTGCACGTGGGCGACCCGGTATCCATTCTGACCGACTCCTATCCCGGAGCTGAGTTCCGCGGAAAGATCTCCTACGTGGCCGCCGCGCTCGATCCCGCGACCCGCACTCTGCAAGCTCGCATTGATGTGAAGAATCCGCAGGAAAAGCTGAAGAACAACATGTACGTCATGGCGCAGGTTCAGGCGGGAAAAGTCGCGAATGCGATCACCGTCCCCAATGCCGCGGTGCTGCGCGATGCCGAAAACGAGCCCTTTGTTTACACTCTTGCGGGGCAGAACCAGTTTGCCATGCGCAGCGTGAGCATTGGACAGACCTCGGAGCAGAGCACCGAGATTACCAGCGGGCTTGCTCCGGGCGAACGGGTTGTCGCCAACGGAAGCTTGTTCCTGCAATTTGCCAATTCACTGCAGAGATGACACCCATGCCCCATCCCCCGTCAACGTGCTCGCCTCAATCGCGACCGCCTGAGGACCGAGCATGATTCATCGGACGGTTCAAGCTGCCCTGAAGCAGCGCTTCCTGGTGCTGATGTTTGTGGCCGCGATCGCCGCCTGGGGAGCTATTTCCTTCCAACGCATGCCGGTGGATGCCTATCCTGACCTCTCTCCACCCATGGTGGAGTTGATCACGCAATGGCCGGGCCACGCCGCTGAAGAGATGGAGCGTCTGGTCACGCTGCCCCTGGAAGTGGAAATGAACGGCGTGCCTCACCTGGTGGTCATGCGTTCCATTTCGCTTTACGGCCTCTCTGATATCCGGCTGACCTTCGAGGAGGACACCGACGATTACTTTGCGCGCCAGGTCGTATTCGAGCGCCTGGCCGATGTGACTCTTCCCACCGGCGTCACGCCGAGCTTGGCCCCGCTATTCAGCCCCAGCGGCCTGGTCTACCGCTACGTCATCGAGAGCCCCGACCACACTCCCCAGGAATTGAAGACCATTGAAGATTGGGTTCTGGAGCGCGCCTACAAATCCGTTCCCGGGGTCGCCGATGATTCCGGCTTCGGCGGTACGGTCATGCAATACCAGGTATTGCTCGATCCTGCCCGCATTTATGGCTATCACCTCACTGTCCCGCAGGTGATTCAGGCGCTCGCCAATAACAACGCCAATACGGGTGGCGGATTCTATTCGCAAGGCGGACAGTTCTACTACGTGCGCGGGGTTGGCCTGGTCCGTGATACCCAGGATATCGCCAACATTGTTGTGGGCAGCAATCATGGAACGCCGGTTCGGGTTGGCGATATTGGCCGCGTCGTGATCGGAAATGCTCCCCGGCTCGGCGAGTTCGGTTTCCAGAAAAACGACGACGCTGTCGAAGGTGTCATCCTTATGCGCCGCGGAGAGCAGGCGCAGGACGTTTTGAAAGGGGTTGAAGACAAGACCGAACAGCTTAACAGGACGATCCTGCCCAAGGACGTGAAAGTCCGTCCTTTCTATGACCGCAGCGACTTGGTTGACCTGACTACCCGCACCGTAGAAGACAATCTGCTCCGCGGGATGATCCTGGTGTTGATCGTGCTGATCTTTTTCCTGGTCAGCTTTCGCGCCGCCATTATCGTTGCCCTGACCATCCCCCTGGCGCTGCTCTTCAGCTTCATCCTGCTGCACGCGCAGAATCTGTCCGCCAATCTGCTGTCGATCGGCGCTATCGATTTCGGAATCATCATCGACGGCACGGTCGTGATGATGGAGAACATCTACCGCGAGTTGGCGGAAAGGAGTGGTCAGCAGTACAACCTGCACGAAGTGATCCTGCACGCCGCGCGCGATGTCGATCGCCCTATTTTTTATTCCGTGGCCGTCATCATCGCAGGCTATCTGCCGATCTATGCTTTGAGCGGCCCGTCGGGCAAGCTGTTTCACCCCATGGCCGATACGATGTCATTCGCTCTGCTCGGAGCCTTGATCCTCACGTTAACTTTCGTGCCGGTGCTGGCGTCGTACTGGTTCAGAAGCGGCGTTAAGGAAAAAGTCAATCGCCCGTTTGAAACGATTAAACGATGGTATGGCACGAAGCTGGCCTGGTGCCTGGACCGCCCCTGGATCACCATGGCGGCCGCCGGGGTTATCTTTGGGGCTACGCTCATCCTTGTCCCGTTCATTGGCGGCGAATTTATGCCCCACCTGGACGAAGGCGCGCTCTGGGTCCGTGCCACTATGCCCTACACCATCTCGTGGGACGAAGCGGCCAAGATTGCCCCTCAAATTCGCGACATCCTGATGTCCTATCCCCAGGTCACGATTGTCGGCTCAGAATTGGGTCGACCTGACGACGGCACCGATCCTACCGGCTTTTTCAATTGCGAGTTTTATGTCGGACTCAAACCCTACGGCGACAAAGAGTGGCGTGGCGACATTCACAGCAAGGAAGAGCTGATCGAGTCGATCAACAAGCGCCTGACCACGTTCCCCGGAATTATTTTCAATTACACGCAGCCGGCTGAGGATGCCGTCGATGAAGCCCTCACAGGACTCAAGAGTTCTTTGGCGGTGAAGGTCTACGGCCCGGATCTGAACGTGCTGCAGGACAAAGCTCTGCAGATCAAGAAATTATTGGAACAGGTCCCGGGCTTTACCGAGCTCACGGTTGTCCGCGAACTGGGCCAGCCGACCTTGATCATCAACCCTGACCGCGAGAAGATCGCCCGCTACGGCATTAATGTTTCCGACGTGGAAGCGGTGATCCAGGCCTCCGTTGGCGGCCAGGCTGCCACGCAAGTGATCCAGGGCGAAAAACTCTTTGATCTGGTCGTGCGCATGCAGCCGCAATTTCGCAGTACCCCGGACCAGATCGGCAATCTGCTGGTCGGAGCGCCAGACGGTGAGCAGATTCCACTGAAAGAATTGGCCAGCATCCAGGAAAACAATGGCGCCTCATTCATCTACCGCGAAAACAATTCGCGTTATATCGGTGTTCAATACAGTATTGAACACCGCGACCTGGAGAGCGCGGTTCGTGATGGGCAACAAGCCGTCAACAAAGTTGTGCAGCTTCCCGAAGGCTACTGGATGACCTGGGGCGGCGAGTACAGCCTGTTTCTCGCAGCTAAGCAGCAACTCGCCATCATCGGCCCGATCGCAGTTCTGCTGATTTTCATGATCCTGTTTGCGTTGTATGGAAATTTCAAGTTCCCGGTTACGATCGCCTTGGGCGTAATCATGACCGAGCCGGTCGGCGCCCTCATCGCATTAAAGCTGACGCATACACCATTCAGCGTCTCGTCCGTCCTGGGCTTGCTGGCGCTGCTTGGCGTATCGGTGGAGACCGCGGTCATACTTGTTTCCTATATCAACAAGCTGCGTTTGGAAGGTAAAGACATTCGCACCGCGACCCACGAAGCTTCTTTACTGCGCTTGCGCCCGATCATGATGACTGCCCTGGTGGCCTGTCTCGGCCTGTTGCCGGCAGCTTTGTCCACCGGCATCGGCTCATCCACGCAGAAGCCGTTTGCGATTGTCATCGTGGCCGGCCTGGTTTCCCGGCTATTCCTCGGCTTTTTTGTGAATCCTGTGCTCTACGAGATGGTGGCCAGAGATGGTGATGTCCTGCAGGTGTAATTCGAGGGCATCCTGCCGGCATTCCGGAGAGATAGAAGAGACTGACGCTCGAAAGGACTCTGCCTTGCGATCACAGTAAGCGTCTTACAAAGAAGAGCAATCGCAAGAGAACTTCAATCAAAAACAATTAGGAGCGTCGTTACCGACGCTCCCTCTGTTTGTTCGGTTTTTATCCGGTGCTCAGTTCAGTTGTGATCCTCATCTGAGCCTGTTTTCGGCTGCCCGCCCTCCGGCGCCGCAGCCTCCTGCTTGACCTGGGTTTCGGTCTGATCGGCTGCCTGTTGCTGGTCTTGCAGGGTCTTGTCTGCCGTCGTATCGGGCTTCGGGGCCGGGATGTCCGATTCCACGACACCGGTGTCCGGCGCCTTCGGCATACCGTCCGTGCCTTGTTTCTTCGCCAGCTCCTTCAGACCGTTGTCGAGTTGTTCGTCGAAGTGGTTTTGCATTTCCTGCAAGTCGTTCACTTTGACGGACACGGTCAATCCGGCTGCACAGTCCGACTTCTTGCTCGCCGAGACGCTTGCGTTCACCATGTCATCGGCATCCGGAGTGTCGGTGAGCCGCGTGAGTACGTCGCCCGCCGTCAGCCCGCATTCTTGCCCGTTCGCCGTTACGGAGAGATCGCCGTCAACGACAAAGGTCCGTCTGGCGGGATCCAGGGCCGGCGGAACTTCTTCGGTGGCATTAGCCGGAGTGCTGGCGGAAGCTGGCGCTGCTTGGTTGTCCGATCCGCCGTTCTGCTGCGGAGCATTGGCCGAGGTCTGCGCGTCGGCTATGCCATTCGGTGCCTGAGCAGTGGGAGGAGTCGGCACAGCTGCTTGCGCGCCCGTTGCGCTGTTCTGTGCCTGTGCCTCCTGGATGGCTAACTGCACTTTTACTTCGTCGGCGATCGCCTCTTTGACCTCGGGTGATAGCGTCACCGTGCTCGAAGCCGATGCCGTAGGAGCAGTTCCACCTCCGTCACCGTAGGTCGCCACCGCAGCGTCGGCAGCTGCCTCCTGCCGGGCCGCATACGCCGACTGCAACTCTGCGGCGATCAGGTAGTCCGTCAGCCAGTACGCTGGCGCGGGATAAGATGGATAAGGTGTGAACCATCCGCCATAGAATCCCCACCACGGCGCTCCACCCCAGCCCCACGCTCCTACGCTCCAGAAAACCGGCGCGCCCCACGGACGATATCCCCAGGCATAAAATCCTGGGTGAAACCAGAAGCCCGCATGGAAGCCGTAGTAAGCGTGACCGTGCCAGTAGTAGCCGCGATAAACCGCGGTGTGGTAGGAACCATGGTAGTAGTAGGTACGCGAATAATAGGAATGGCCTCCGACATTCATGTAGGAGCGCTGGACGTATCCGCTGTTCCGTCCCGTGTTTACCACGCGCACTCCATTGTGTTCACTCACCACAGTGCGCCCGCCGTTGACCCCATGGTCAATGTGCATGCCGTCGCGATTCACCGAACGAATCTGTCCATTAGAGCGGACGCTCGCGGACCCACCGCCTTTCAGCGAGACATTTCTGATGCCTGTGGGCGAATGCTCGGTGGTCGCCGTGTGCTCGCCCGCTGGAGGATGCTCGGTGGTCGCGGCGTGTTCACCTGCCGGCGTATGCTCGGCCGGCGAGGTGTGCTCACCTGCCGCTTTTGGCTCGCTCGCTGCCGGATGCCCAGCTGGGTGTTCTGCCGGGGCCGCGTGTGCCGCGGGCTTCGGCGCGGGCTTATGCGCTGGAACCGCGTGTGATACCGACTTGCTCGGAGCAGGCTTGTGCGCCGGGGCTGCGTGTTGCGCGGGCTTGCTCGGGGCGGGCTTGTGCGCCGGGGCTGCGTGTTGTGCGGGCTTGCGCGGGGCGGGTTTGTGCGCCGGGGCCGCGTGTTGCGCGGGCTTGTGCGGGGCGGGCTTGTGCGCCGGAGCCGCGTGTTGCGCGGGCCTGCTCGGAGCGGGCTTATGCTCCGGTTCTGACCTTTGTGGAGTTCGACCAGCCGAAGCAACCGCGGCTACGCTGAGAACGACCACCAATATGGAACATCTCTCCACGATGCACTTTCTGAGGTTGCTTAAATTCATGGCCGCTCCTGTTAAGATTCCAACGTCTTCCTGCACAAACCCACAAGTAGGAAATAAGTTTTGCCAGTCTGCGGTTGATCAGATTGGCTTGTCCGCACCGAGCTTGCGGTCCGAGTGCGTACACAGGGGCAGACATCCTCTTGCTCATTCCACGACTATATGGCAGACGCCGGGGTTCAAATTTCAGGGAAGGAGCTGAGCGCCCGGACCCGTCCACGAGTTCGCCAATGAAAAAACCTGCCTTCTGGCAATCAGATCTTCGACTATGCGCCGGGCTGTGCGCTCTTGTTCTTTTGACGCCGCTGCTCGCATCAGCCGATTCGGGCCGGATTACTCCACGTGCGGCGCAAACGTTCCGGGGCTGGGGGATGTCGCTGGCTTGGGAGGCGAACGACCTTTATGGCGGAGGACGCCAGGCTGCCAGAATCAAGGATCCCAACATTCAGGCCCAATATATGGACCTGCTTTACGGTGATCCGGCAGCCCGTTTAACCCTCGGATTCGCCATTGCTCGCTACAACATCGGCGGCGGCGACGATCCCTCACACAAGCACATGCGCGCCGACGCCCAGATGGAAGGCTTTCAAAGCGGACCAAACGCACCCTTCGACTGGACGCGGGATGCGCCGCAACGGCGGATGCTGCAAGAAGCGAAGAAACGAGGCGCCCAGTTGTTTGAGGCATTTTCGAATGCGCCACCTTACTGGATGACGCTTAGCGGCTGCGCCTCTGGCAGCAAGGTGGCTCATCAAGACAACTTGCGCTCCGACATGTACGAGAGTTTCGTCAACTACCTGGCGACAGTCGTCAAACACTTTCGAGACGCGGAGGGCATCCGCTTTGAGAGCGTGGAGGCGTTCAACGAGCCCGACATAGGCTGGACCACTCCCGGGCGTCAGGAAGGGAACAGCGCTTCATATTCCTCGCAGAAGGCAATCATTCCTCGGTTGGCAGGTCGATTGAAACGCGATGGCCTCGACACCTTCGTCTCGGGCGTGGATATGAACAATATCAACGATGCGGTCGGCGCGGTCGGCCAGCTCAGCCCTGTAGCCCTTTCGTCGCTCGGCAGACTGAACACCCACGGCTACCACACGAATCCCGTTCCGGGGGGACTGAGAGAGTACAACTCGATGGCTCGGAAGCTTCAGAAACCGATTTGGATGAGCGAAGTCGGATGCTGCTTCCCGCAGCAGGGCGATGGAACCGAGATGTGGGGTGCTTTGTTCATGGCGGATTCGGTGCGAACGGAACTTCGGGATCTGGGCGCAGAAGCCTGGATTCTCTGGCAGCCCGACTGGAACGTGATCGCGTTCGACTCGAATGGTGGCGTGCCGCATCCGAAGAAGCAGTTCTACGCCCTTGCTCAGTACACTCGATTCATTCGTCCGGGTTTCCGGATTATTTCAGCGGGAGGAGCCTACAACACTCTTGCGGCATATTCCCCTGCTTCAAAACGGCTGGTTCTTGTCAGCACGAATTGGGACTCTCCAACATCCAATGATCTCGATCTCAGCGCATTCATTGGAATCCCATCGTCTGCCGTTGTCTATCGAACCACTGCCGATGAAGCTGTCGATCTCCAAGAGGGACGGATCGCTCTTTCTCCGAAGGAACGCCTCGTTGATCAGCTTCCACCGCGTTCCATTACAACCTATGTTATCGACGGCGTTTCGCCTCAGCCCAATCTCCGGTCGAGCACCGTCGAAGGGATCCATCAGATCGTTTCCGACGGTACGAAGCTGTGCATGAACATTACTCGGAACTCAACTGAGAGTGGGGGTGGAATCATTCCGTATCCGTGCGGCGGGTTCAGCAACGAGGAGTTCAACCTTGTCGATCAGGGAAACGGCCTTTATTCGATTCACACGCTAAATGGCATGAACAGTCTGTGCCTGACGATTGCGAATGCTTCGCGGTCACCCGGAGACGGGAAAAATGTCGGCGGTCCAGGAAACCTAATTCAGTCGAACTGCAGTGATCGTTTGCCTTCGAGCGACCAACTGTTTGAGGCCGTAAATCTTGGCAGAGATCGCGTTCAATTCCGTGTGAAGAGCAGCGGGCTATGTCTTGAGGACCCCGGAAGAGGAGGCACGATCAAGCAGAGCTGGTGTAACCCATCGATGTCCAATCAGGAATTCACTTTGGTTGAGTGAGGACAAGTCTGGCGAAGCCTAGTTTTCCTCGCGCCACTTCTACGCCATCCACCGTCACTACAGCCTTTACCACGGCGAAATCCTCAATAAACTTGAGGACTTGCACCGCGATCTCCATTCTGTCTCCTGGAATCACCGGCTTCAGGAATCGCATTTCGTTGATCGAGCCCAGCACCAGGAATTCTCCCGGCCGCGCGCCTGTTCCCGTCGTCTTGGCGAACAGAATGGAAGCCGATTGGCCGATCGCTTCAACAATCAGGGTTCCCGGCATCACAGCATGCTCGGGGAAGTGGCCCAGGAACTGGATCTCGTTGCCCGTCACATTCTTGATCGTGCGAATACTTTTCCCAAGCTCCAGCGCGAGAACGCAATCGACCATGAGCATGGGGAAGCGCTGCTTCAGGGTAGCCCGCACTTCCTCAAACGTCATTACGGGAATTGCCATCGCGAAATTTCCCTTTCCGTCGTTTGCGGCCCGGCGCGAATGTCGCTGCTTCAAATTCAACGGGGCCGCAGAATCATGGCCGTAGCTCGCGGCAGAAAACGCGATCCGGCGGAAACCGCACTGGCATCGGACGCAAGACGGACCACGCGCAGCCCCGCACTTTCAGCCATGCGCAAAGGCTCGCTTTCCTGGTTGTATTCGAACACGTGATCGCGCTGTGGCGACTCGAGCGCGGTGCTGAAGAAGACCAATCCGTCGCGCGAGACGCGGCGCGCCATAGCAGCGAAAAGTGGCGTGGGATCAGCCAGATGCTCGGCCAACATACCAGAAATGACGCCCTGAAAGTTTCCTTCACTTCCCGAGTCTTCGGTTTGCAACGCATCCTCGACCGCGAAGCGAACGCGTCTTGCATGACCAGATGCAGCCAGCAGGCGGTTGGCTACCGCGACTGCCGGCGAGCTGATGTCAGTGCCCTCCACCTGGATATCAGGCCGCTCTTCAGCGGCGAGCAGGCTGAGGACACCATGTCCGGCCGCCAGTTCCATGACATTGGCATTGGGCGGCAACCGGCGCACGAACTCATCGCGAAACAGGGCGATATGGCTGACCATCGACGGCCAGAACGGATAAATCAGAATTGCGGCCCACATGTACGGGATCATGTAGCCCTCATGTTCGTAGACTCCGGACATGATTTCGGGCATCGCTTCCGGACTGTACTTGCCGTTGCGTTCATAAAGCTGCTTCGACTTGGCCACTCCGACGCAGTATTCGGCGTACCCGCGCGCGGCCGCGTCAAACACAGCGCTTCCATATGCAGCCTCTGCCCAGCGCGCCAGCGGATGCAACAGCCACGAGCATAGTTCGCGATTGGCTTCGAACGTTGCTCGCGCCGCGGGAGCGAATATCCTCGCCTGCCGCTCGAGGGCCTCCAGAAATGGATCTGAGTGCTTCGTCTTGATGCGTCTCGTGAGGCCTTGCGACGGTGCGTGACGAACGAAGCGCACCATCGAGCGCACCAAGTCGACTCCATCCCAGGGAGATCCGAAGGCGTGCATCCGGCCGAGCCGCACCACGCGGTCGACTCCGTGCCGTCCCGCTGCGTTAGCCAGCATTTCTTCTCTGGCACTTTCCTTGATGCCGAGCCCCAGCGTCTGCACATTGCCATCGAATCTGGAAATTACCTCGCGCAGGTCATCGGCTACCAACACGCTAAGCGTGCGTCCTTGCGTGGGCTTTGGCATGTCCATGCCCTTGCCCTCGAGGATGGTCCAGTCGGGCGAGGCGGGGAAGCATGCTCGATTCGCGACGTCATCGAGCAGCCACGAGGCGCGCGCCCTGCAGATCGCAGAGGTTAAGGCGGGCTCGATTTCCCGCCGCGGATGCACGCGGTTTTCTTCCTGAAATGCGCGCCTCATATCTTCGGCGAACTCGGCGGGATCACATCCGGCGGCATGCTCGAGAAACAGTGTCTGGGGCGATGAACACGCCTGTTGGTCGAACTGCCATACATCGCGCGCTAAGCGCCGGCACCAATTTTCCCGTTCGTCAGTGTCAGCCCACGCGCCGGCGTCCATGGCCGCGACCGAGAGCCGTGGGCCAAAAACGACCACGCGGGCCCAGTGAGGGAACGGAAGCGCCTTTACCTGGGAGACAGCTTCCGCGCCACCCCAGATCATGGCGCCATCGACCGCCTGCGCCATCGCCTGATGCAGATCGGTGCGCGAATGATCGAAGCTGGCCAGAAATATCCGCTCGGTCAGCAGGCCGCCGCGATCGATCTCATGCAGCTTTTCCATGATCAGCCGTGTGGTCTCGACCAACCTGCCCGGCACACGTACCAGACAACCGTTTCCTCCGAGCAAGGCGCACGTCAGAGATAGAACGGGCTGAATTTCGATGTTTCCGGCGGGCCAGTGTCCCACCACCCCGAGAGGGAATGCCCGCAGCCTTATGCTTCCGTCATCCTGCCATTCGCCGCGCAGGGAATCAGGGCCGAGTTCGCGAAACAGAATGGGTTCGAGTGTGCCGCGCCTAAGCCACAAGCGGAGGAACGCGACGCCTGGGATGTCACGCAAATTGCGATCATCGAGCGCAGCAGCCCAGCGCTCGAAGACTTCAAGTATTGCTTTAGAGTTGAGATTCTTTTGCCGCGCAATCTCCCGCAGGCGCTGCGCCGCGCAAGTGAGCTCCCCGGGAGAGACGACAGTGTGAATTACATCACCCATGCAACTTCTTCCTGTGCCTGCGGGTGGCGTGCAGCTTCCAGATTGCCGCAGCCGCGAACCTCCACCTTCGGCACTCTGCGCTTGAAGCGGAAATGCGTACCACGCCGGCCGCAACGGCAGCCGTCATCGCCAACTAGCTCCGCCAAGTCGTCAGTCAGTAGTAGGAATCCAGGGAAGCTTGTTGGCAGCACGCTGCAAACCTGCACCAGGCCTTGCTCGCCAGCTTCCACCGGCGCGAGAGTGAGAGGATTCCGGATGATCACTTCCGCGAAAGCGGGCACATGCTTGTTGCCCTGTTCGCAGTCGGGATACACCACGCCGACATTCTCCACCATGCCGTAGTAGTCGATCACACGCTCTGGTCGGCAGCCGAAAACTTCAGCGACATTGCGAATGAATGCATCTCGCGTGACCGCCTGCTGCTCCAATCTCTTCCACCCTCCGCTATGCAGCACGTGGACGTTGTGCAGGCCGAGGGTAATCCCGCGACGCCGCAGTGGCTCGACGAGATGAGTCCAGATCACGTAGGTAAAGCCGTAAACCAGGCCTTCGGCCTGCTTCCACTTGTCAACGCAGGCGAGCAGCTGATCGAGATCGAGACTCAAAGCTCCAGCTTCATCGTGGCGCAGGCAACACGCAGTCTCCGTAGCGAACGACCCCAGGCCTTGAATGGCGGCGCCCCGCGCTCCGAGTTCCGCGCGCGGCTCGACGTTTTCCGCAACATCGACGACGAGATATGGTCTGCGCGCGGCTCCAATAAAGTCGCGGATGATCGTAACCACGCCTCTAGTCATCCGTCTGGCTGTGGCGGCGTCCAGGACTACACGACTGGGGACCTGGCCGCTGGTCGAACTGGAACGGAGAACACGCTTGACGTCACTGGCCGCCACCAGACTCAGTGGAGGATCGGTCTTGAAGGCGCTGACGGGCAAGTACGGAAGATCTGCAATCGCGCTGGCGGTCGACGAGTTGACCGGCCAGTGCTGCACGTAGTTGCGAAATTGGAGATTCCTGTCGCAGGCGTACTGTAGTTCCTGCTTGAGCAGCGCAAGCAGCGCATCGTGCCGCTGCCTGGGAGCAAGAGCGTAGGGTGGCGCGTCGAGCAACGCCGCGATCGCCTGTTCAATGTCTGTTAATGGGCTCATAGCAGTGTCTGCAACTGAGAGCGCGCAATCTTTCCGTTCGCTGTATGCGGCAATTCAGCCACGAACTTGATTGAGACACAGGTCCAGTGGGGCGGGAGCGCGCGCCGGACTCGATCGCCTAAGTCAGTAGTACAACTCTTCCCAGCAACGTCGTCCGCCACCGCCAAGAGCGCCAGCGCTTCCCCAGCTTCCGCATGCCTGACTCCGACCGCCGCGCATTCGCTGACGCCAACGACTGACCCCACCTTTGCTTCGACTTCGCCAACGCTGACGCGCACACCACGAATCTTGATGAACTCTTCCCTGCGTCCGTTGATCCACAAATATCCATCATCGTCAGCGCTTGCGAAGTCCCCCGTTTTAAGCCAGCCCTCGCCGAATTTGATTTTCGTCGCATCGGGATCGTCCAGGTATCCCGCGCAAACCGACGGACCCCGCACCTGAATTTCCCCAGTCTGGCCGAGGGGAACTTCCTGCCCATCATTGTCAATAATGCATACCTCAACGTTATCCAGAGGCACGCCTGCGCTGCCTAGCTTCTCTTGCAAGTGCGCCGCAGGCAGACAGGAGATTCGCGCCGTGGCCTCCGTCTGCCCATACATAACGAGGAAGTCCGCCGTCGGCACGATCGCACGTATTGCGCGAATACTCTCCGGAGCGAGCGCGCCTCCTGCTTGCAGAAAGCGCCGGAGACCGGGCAGGGGAATCGATCGAAGGTTGGAGCGGCGAAGGAGGATGGTGTAGATCATGGGCACGCCGGCGAAAGTGGTACAGCCGTAGGTGTTGATGGCGCGCAAAGCTTTATCGGGGAACATGAACCGGGAATCAAACACCACTCCACCGCCTTGATAGAGGTGTGTGTGCAGCACGCTGGCGCCGAAGCAGTAGCTCACCGGCATGATGAGCATGGCGCGCTCGTCCGTCCCCAAATTCTGGCTTCGGACAATTGCTTCCGTGTTCGACTTCAAGTTGCCATGGCTCACCATCACGAGTCTTGGTGTGCCCGTGGAACCGGAAGTTGGCATTAACGCGGCGAGGTCATTCGTGGCGCGCGGTTCCGGCGGGAACGAAGCAGGAGGACGGGCATCGAAGGTTCCGTCAATCTGAAGAACTGCGGCTTTCTTCGCCCAATCCCAGTCTTGCGCTTTCGCAGACCATATCGCCTTGGCCTGAGACTTGGCCAGCAGCCGGTCGCCGGAGGTCGCAAGCAAGCGCTGTTCTGCAAGCACCGGCACCAGACCGGCGTACATGGCGCCAAGATAAGCCAGCGCGCTAGATGGGTTCACAGCGCACGCGAGTAGCAGCGGATCTCCCGGCTGTAATCCGGCCGATCGAAAACCGGCGGCAAAGCCAGCGATCAAACCGGGAAGATCTCGACCGGGAATAATTTCGCCCGTGGCTGCGTCGATCAGGCAGCAAGCGTTTCCCATTCGCTGGATCATTCTCTCGACCAAGAGGCCGGCGAAGTTCTCACTGTCCGAGCTAAACACTGGCGACCTTGCCCAGCTTGGACTCCACGACACGGCAAATCTCCTTCACGTTCTCCATCGCCATCAACTCATCCACGTCGAAAGTCAGCTCAAAGATTTGTTCAAGGTTGGTCACGAGCGTGACGTGCCCCATCGAGTCCCAACCTGGGATGTCGCTGGGTTCGGTGTCGATAGTGATGGTCTGCGGATCAACATCAAACGAAGACTGAAAAGCGAGGCGTATTTTGGGTAACAGGTCTTCCATGGTTTTAATTTCGGCAGGGTGCCAGTCGTAGCGAATCCGCCGAATCGTTGCCTTTCCTTGCCCGTTAAGGGCGCAGGTTAAGAATGTCTGGGGAGGGGAACTGCCACTGGTGAAGCGCGAGCCACTGAATGTCAATGGCCTACGTATGGCTCTCCGGCATCGGCTGGATGCCAAAGTTTGATACTCATCATCTATCAGCGGTCTTCAAATTGCTGTGACTCGGGTCACATGCGCCGATGATTCCGGAGTTTCTAAGGATGCAAGATCTTGCACACTTGGCGCGGCCGAAGGATAGAGCGGCATCAGCCAATGCAATTCCGACGGGCAAATTTGCGTTCTAATTAAAGACCGGTTCGCGTCTCACGCGCCAAGAGCCAGACACCACTCGCCGTCGAGACGCGATAAGAAGGCGTCCCCGCTATTGAGCAGTGCCAGCAGCTCAGGTTTGCGGGAGTGAGCCAGGGTCCAGCCGCCGCGGCAGGTAAAGAAGCAGTTCTGATCCGAAAAGACGTCCATCAACCGCCGATCCACTATGCCATGCAGGCCAATCGCTCCGTGACTCCAGGCGTCATGGAAAAGATGATCCAGAATGCCTTTGAAGTGTCCCCGTGCACCGCCGACTTGCGCCACTTCTCCGAAACCACCTGGCGTTCCGTAGTAGATGTACCAACCCACGATCTTCCCGGTGTCGTCGCGCAGAACGGACCTTCGCAAAGTGTCGCCGTATCCCTTCATCCTTTCCATAAAACTGAGAAGCCAGGTCAGGGATCTCTCGTCATACTCAGGCCAGAGCGAATATCCGCTGCGGAATTCGGCCAGGCAAGAAAGCAGAGTTTCCACGTCAAGCGCCGCAGCGTGCAGTTTGGACTCGGTTTGACGAAATGGGCTGAAAGACAGCCTGGTGGCCAGAGCGTCCGCAGCACTACAGAAGGGCTTCGCAGCAAACTCCAGAGCTGTGAACAACGTGCTCCGTGCTAGGAGTGACACGGCGCGGGTCAGACAGTGAGCCGGGCGCAGCAGGCGCAGCCAATGGACGCTCAACGGCAGGATAGTGGTGAAGCCGAGCCGCTCGAGCAGCGCTCGCGAAATGTCGTTGGCGGAATCGGTTTGCGACAAGTCCTGCCCCGCCGACATGTAGGTGCGCAACAGATGCAAGCCCGCCAGCGTATTGCGAAAATCCGGATGCACCACGAAATTGCCGCCAAAGGCGATGCGAACGGGTTCGCCCCGCAACAACATTTTGCGCGGAACAACGCCGAGGAAACCGGCGATCTTACCTTTTTCGTCGTAGACCAGCGAAGGGAGCGAGCGATCGAGCCAGGGGTTGGTGAAGTACAGTTCTTCGAGAAATGACCGTACGAAAGGTGGAGTGACGCCCTTGTGCTCCGTTAAGACCGTCCAGTAAAGATCTGCGACCTGCGGAATATCGTCTTTAGCCAGAGGTCGTACGGGCATATTTTGTGCCCGGAGCGCCGGTCTTCCAGGCATCGGCTTGCAGCAGCTTACGACCAGCAGTTCTCGGACCGAAGGAGTTTAACATGCGTGTAGAGTCGTGCTTCATTCCGCAACCCTTGTGATGAGGCTCACAGACCGACGTTCAGGAGGCAAGTACCCTGAAGTTGTCCCAGTGCAGGAGTTTGAAACGGCCCGGTCTTCCATCTAATTCACTGCATTCTTTCAACTCCTCCTGTATCTCCGATCCGAGGAGAAGCAAATGAAACTCATATTCAAATTCCTGTTTCCGTTCATCGTCGGCGCGATGGCATTCGCACAGTTTCCGTCCCAACTTAAGAATGTAGTGGTGATCGTGCAGGAGAACCGCACTCCCGACAACCTTTTCCATTTCTTGACACCAGCTTGCCCCATCCCGGCAGGCGCAACCGGCTACCAGGCCTGCACCCCGACCCCCGTCACGAGCGCTTGCTATGACGTTTCGCCCTGCGGGCTGTCCAATCAGTCGGGGACGGTCGTCCCGGTTACGCTGACGGGCGTGCCGCTGGCTGGCACCGCCGACGTGGACCACACCCATTCCGGCTTTGTGAATATGTGCGACCCCGACTCGACATTCAAGTGCCGGAACGATGGAGCCTGGCGGTCAGCGGCAAACGGCTTGGCCTACGGGTACGTCCTGAACCCGGCAGTTACCAACTACGACGGATCGGCTGGACACTTGCTCGACCCGTATTTGACATTCGCCAGGCAATACGGATGGGCTAACTTCATGTATCAGACCAACCAGGGTCCCAGCTATCCGGCGCACCAATTCCTTTTCGGTGGGACGTCAGCGCGGACCAACAGTGACGACGCAGACTCGATTTTTGTGTCCGGTAATGGGGGCTCCATCGAGACGGGGTGCCTGATGCCGGCCGACACTACTTCGGTTCGTGTTTGGGGCACTGTGATCCAACCTGGGGTTGGATCGGGGCTGAACTGCTTGCATTCTGACGCGAAGTCGGTCCAGGAGTGCCGGATCTACAACACGCTCGATGCTCACTACGTGGGAGATTTTTGCTCGAATCACAACAACATGGCAACCACGGTGCTCGACCCTCATTCGATCTCGTGGAAATACTATGCACCGGCGGTGACGACCGCGCCAGGCGCCCTCTGGACCGCGCCCATTGCGTTCCAGAGCATCTGCAATCCCCAACCCGACGGCAGCGGGGGCCTGGAGTGCGCCGGCGCGGAATGGGCGGCTCACGTGGATGTGTTGAATCACGGTACCGACATTTTGGGCGACATTACAAGTTGTAAGCTCGCGCAGGTGAGTTGGGTTATGCCGGATGGCGCATGGTCTGACCATGCGAGCACTCAATATTTGCCCTATGGCCCGTCGTGGGTTGCCGCCGTCATCAACGCCATCGGTAACAATCCAACCTGCCCTGCTGGAACACCCGATGCGGGACAAAACTACTGGAACAACACAGTAATTCTGGTCACGTGGGACGACTGGGGCGGCTGGTCAGATAACCAGCCGGCGAATGTGCTGGGCGGTTTGCCCTGCGTTCTTACAACGCCTCCCACGCCCTGTCCCGGCGACTACCAATATGGCTTTCGCGTCCCGCTCCTGGTTGTCTCGGCCTACACGCATGGACCCTACATTAACAACACACCCCATGATTTCGGCAGCATCTTGCGCCTGATCGAGGGAATCAACCATCTGAAAGAGGGAATGATGGGAAACGCGGATGCCCGCAGCACCACTGATCTGGTGGGATTCTTCAATGCCCATTTGCCACCCCGGCCCTACCGCACGGTTCCGGCGGTGAAGGACGCCAACTATTTCCTGACATACACAGGTGCGGCGGCAGCACCGGATAATGACTGATTAACCCAAACGTGGTCTACGGTGTGTCGTTGTAAGCGATGCTAGACAATGGGGCATGCCTCCTCCACGTTTGCGCCCGAATGACGGCTCTCTGGCCCGGGTTACCGTGCGATCACTCCCGGATTGCGGCATGACAAATCAGAAGCTATGCGGTTATCATTCGTCTTTCGCTGGGACTGCTTTTCTTCACGGTGGGGCTGCTGCGGGCACGATTTGGCGCGGTCAGCCCAAAAAGAATCTATGAGCGCTCCCTGGGTTTGCATGTGAACCTGGCCTGGGATATGGTGCTGCTGGAGTTCGGGATTGTTATGGTGGCTCGCGGAAATCGGGCGCACGCGATGCAGCGTTGCAACCCAGACGCGTCTGCTGAGAATCCATGAGCTCCAGTTCACTCCACCACGAGCCGACCGCCAGTGGTCTGATTTCGCTCTTTGGGAAGAAATTCGGAGGCGAAGCCCGAATTTTTCGCGCGCCCGGCCGCGTCAATCTGATCGGCGAGCATACGGACTATAACGATGGCTTCGTGCTGCCGTCGGCGATTGGTTTTTATACGTATGTTGCAGCAGGGAAACGCCCCGACTGCGAACTGATTGCATACTCCGATCTTTTCGAAGAAGAAATCACCCTGTCGCTCGAGGAATTGGCCGGCCCGCCGCGAAGGCACTGGGGCGATTTCATTCGTGGGGTCGCGGCCATGCTGCAACAGGCGGGCTACAGGTTGTCCGGGACGAACCTGGCGATCCATGGAGAAGTGCCTGGGGGCGCGGGACTCAGTTCTTCGGCTTCGTTGGAGGTCGCTCTGGCCCTGGCCTTGGCCGCTGTGGCTGGGGTCCATCCTTCCCGCCTGGAATTGGTCAAACTTTGCCAGAAGGCCGAGCACGAATATGTGGGAACACGCTGCGGAATCATGGATCAGTTCGCCGTCAGCTTTAGCCAAGAAGGGAGCGCGCTCTTCCTTGATTGCCGTTCCCTCGAATATCGTCAGCTTCCGATTCCGCAAGGTCTTCGTTTGGTTGTCTGCAACAGCATGGTCAGGCACGAACTGGCTTCGGGGGAATACAATCTCCGCCGTGCCGATTGTGAATCCGGGGTCAAGCTATTGCGGGCGCATTTGCCGGCTGCGACGGCCTTGCGCGATGTCGAGCCTGCGGATCTCGTGCGCTACCGACAGGAACTGCCGGAGCAGATCTATCGTCGTTGCCGTCACGTCGTCACCGAAAATCAACGTGTGTTCAAGGCCGTAGCTGCGCTGGAGGCCGCGGACCCCGAGCAGTTCGGCCGGCTGATGTATGAGTCCCATGCCAGTTTGCGCGATGACTACGGAGTCAGCTGCAAGGAACTCGATCTGCTCGTCGCTATCGCTTCTGCCGTTCCTGGCGTTTTTGGGGCTCGCATGACCGGAGGCGGGTTTGGCGGATGCACGGTGAATCTAGTGTGTGCGGACAGCGTCGACGGTTTCCAGTCGCGGATTGCGCAGGCCTACTTGAAGGAGACGGGCATTACCCCGCAGGTGTACGTCTGCGAACCGGCACAAGGCGCATCGGAATGGAAAGGGCGCGCGGACTTTTAGGATTGACGATTCGGCTGGCGATTCGAAAGAGCTGAGAAAATGACGCTGTTCGCTACGGAGCCCCATCGCCGCTTCAATCCTCTCACCAGGGAGTGGGTTCTGGTTTCGCCGCAGCGAACCCAGCGCCCCTGGGACGGACAACTGGAGAGAGTCGCAGTTTCGCCGGCGCTGGCATTCGACCCCGGTTGCTATCTCTGCCCCGGCAACGCGCGGGCCTCGGGGGCGCGCAATCCCAACTACGACTCAACGTTTGTTTTCACCAACGATTTCGCTGCTCTGCTCCCGGATATCAGTCGATCGAGGCAAGATGACTCCGGGCGGGAATTGCTTCTTTGCGAGTCCGAAGCCGGAATCTGCAAGGTCGTATGTTTCTCGCCGCGGCACGACCTGACGCTGGCGCTCATGACGGTGCCGGAAATCATGCGCGTGGTGGACGTGTGGGTCGAGCAGTACGTCGAGATCGGGTCGTTGCCATGGGTGAACTATGTCCAGATCTTTGAGAATCGGGGCGAGATCATGGGGTGCAGCAATCCGCACCCGCATGGGCAGATCTGGGCAAACCAGACGATTCCTAATGAGCCTCGCAAGGAGCAGGAATCGCAACTCACATACCAGAAAAACTACGGTTCTTGTCTGCTGTGTGACTATCTCCAACTGGAAATAAAATCTGCAGAGCGTCTGGTTGTGGAGAACGATCACTTCGCCGCGCTCGTGCCGTTCTGGGCCGTGTGGCCTTTTGAAGTGCTGGTGGTCTCGAAACATCATGCCAGGGACCTGGGATCGCTTGATTCCGCCGCGCGCGAAGGATTGGCCGACATCTTCAAGCAACTCACGACGCGTTACGACAATCTGTTCGAGACCCCTTTTCCTTATTCGATGGGTTTTCATCAGGCGCCCACCGATGGTGAAATGCACCCGGAATGGCACCTGCACGCGCACTTCTATCCACCGCTGCTGCGCTCTGCCACAGTCCGCAAGTTCATGGTTGGATACGAGATGCTGGCCAGCCCACAGCGCGACACAACTCCTGAGATCGCGGCCGCCGCTCTCCGAAATCTTTCCGGTATTCGCACGAAATCCACCAAGGGCGTCTGAATCTAACAACCAAAGTTTTGTTGACCCGATTCGGGTGAAGGCAGCCCATGGCACGAATTTGGTACTCGCTTGGGCTGTTTCAGGCCAGGATTGGCACTCAAGATGCACCAGGTTTGACCGAAACCGTTCTTCCATTGCCGACGGCAGCGGAGACCCTCAACAGGAACATTATCGCTGCAACCGGGTTACAATTAGCAAAGGCAGCACCATCCGCCACATTCGTCCTTCTTCTGGCCTGGAAAATCCAATGAGGAGGTCCGACCCATGGCAGCCCACACATCTTTTTCTGCGCTGGCAAGAAGCAATGCGCTTGTGCGCTACATGGCGGCGTTGCTTGCGCTGGTTGTGGCCGTGGCAATTGGCCGCGCATTTGGTCCGCCGATGGGCGGCCTCGTGGCCTACGCCCTCGTCTTCATGGCATTGGCTTTCTCGGCTTGGTACTGCGGGATTGGACCTTCGGCGTTGGTCACAGTCCTGGCTTTGGCGGCCCTCAAGTTTTGGTTCATCCCTCCCGTGCAAGCGTTTCGAATCCCCACGCCAGCCTCTATTTCTGGCATGTTGGCCTTGATCGTGATCTCCGCTGCCATGATTGCCATGGGGGAGACACGTCGCCGAGAAAACGAGGCCCTGCATCGTGCGCATGGAGAACTCGAAGATCGGGTCAGAGAGCGAACCGCGGAGCTGGACACGGCGAATCACGGTCTGCGTGAGCTCACGGCGCGCCTCATGCAACTGCAGGATGAGGAGAGACGCCGGATTGCTCGGGAATTGCACGACAGCGTGGGGCAGACCTTGGCAGCTCTCACCATGAACCTGACGGCGGTCAGCGCTGAGATCAATCGACTCAGCCAAACTGCAAAGACGGTCAGCGATAGCCTGGCTCTGACTGAGGAGATGCACAGGGAAGTCCGCACCGTATCGTACTTGCTCCATCCGCCACTTCTCGACGAATCGGGACTTGCTTCTGCCCTGCGTTGGTACGCTGAGGGGTACTCGGAACGCAGCAAAATCCGGGTCGATTTGGATATCCCTGACCACTTCGGCCGCCTGCCGCGAGAGATGGAAACCGCCCTGTTTCGGACCGTGCAAGAGTGCCTCACCAACATTCACCGCCATTCCGGAAGCCTCGTCGCCACGATTCATCTGGCTCGTGCGAACGATGAGATTCGCCTTCGGGTCGAGGATCGGGGAACCGGCATGGCTCGAGAAAAACTCGTGGAAGTCAGGTCCGGGGGTACTCCTGGAGTGGGCATCAGGGGGATGCGGGAAAGAATGCATCAGCTTGGCGGGTCTCTGGCGGTTCAATCTGGAGAAAGAGGCACGACTGTCGAGGCTTCGATCCCAGTAACCCAGTCTTCGGAACTTGTTGCTTCTGCGATCGCAAGCTGAGTGAGTGAACGGTCTCTCAGCGTGAGAGTTCACGCCCGCCGATTTCCGCTCCGGCTACAATTGATGCATGCACGAGAGTCCCACTTCCTTCTTTCGCTCGATTCTGCTTGGCGTATTTGCCACATTCATTTTCTTCGTCTCGCTCCCCGCGGCCGCTCAGACCAGCGAAACTGTCGTAATCGATGCAACGGCGCCTGCGACACCGCTTCCCCATTTCTGGGAACATATATTCGGTTCGGGTCGCGCCATCTTGTCGTTACGCGCCAGCTATCGCCGCGACTTGCGCGAAGTCAAACGAGTCACCGACATGCAGTACGTGCGCTTCCACGCCATCTTTCACGACGAAGTTGGCGTCTATGACGAAAGCCCGGAGGGCAATCCTGTCTTCAATTTTTCTTATGTTGACCAGATCTACGATGGACTGCTGGCCAGCGGGGTGCGGCCTTTCGCCGAGTTGAGCTTCATGCCCAAAAAGCTCGCCGCCAGGGAGGTCTTGCACGCCTTTTGGTACAAGCCTGACGTTTCGCCGCCGAAGGACTACGGCAAATGGGATGTGATGATCACACAATTCGCGGAGCATCTCGTCCAGCGCTACGGAATTGATGAGGTTTCACACTGGTACTTCGAAGTCTGGAATGAGCCCAATCTGGATTTCTGGGCGGGAGAGCCGCGCCAGGCGGCCTATTTCGAGCTTTATGATCACACCGCACGCGATCTTAAGGCGGTGAACCCGCGCTTGCGGGTTGGCGGTCCAGCGACCGCACAGGCCGCCTGGGCTGACGCCTTTATCCGGCACTGCGCCGACAACAAAATCCCGGTGGATTTCGTCTCCTCGCACGTCTATGGCAATGACCGGGCCGAAGACGTCTTCGGCACGCACGAAACGATCCCTCGTGACCGGATGGTCTGTCGCGCCATCGCGAAGGTTCACGAACAGATCAAGTCCTCGCCCCTGCCGAAGCTGCCGCTGATCTGGAGCGAATTCAATGCCAGCTACATGAACGAACCCGACGTTACCGATTCGGCTTATATGGGGCCGTGGTTGGCCGACACGATTCGACAGTGCGACGGTCTAGTCCAGGAAATGTCGTATTGGACGTTCTCTGACGTTTTTGAGGAACAGGGAGTCGTAAAGCAGCCATTCTACGGTGGATATGGGTTGATCGCGGAAGACGGGATTCCGAAGCCGGCATTCAACGCGTTCCTGTTGCTGCACCGGCTCGGGGAGCAACGCCTTGCCGCTGCATCTGACTCGGCGCTGGTTACGCGTCGGTCGGATGGGACTCTGGTTGTAGCCGCCTGGAATATGACCGAACCTGGTGCCACGGGAGCGGCCAAACAGGTGCAGTTCCACTTTCAGCATGGAATAGCCGCGAAGATTCAGGTGACGCGCGTTGATTCCGACCACGGCGACGTGCATAAGGCATACCGAGCGATGGGCTCGCCTCGATATCCAACCAGAGACCAGATCGAAAAACTCCGGGCGGCGGCACAACCGTCGCCCCCCGAGATGCACGATGTGAAAAATGCATCGGTGACACTAACGATTCCAGCGGAGGGCTTGGTTCTGGTTGAGGCAAAGCCCGCCAACTGAATCTTTCTGAGAGCCAGATCTCCTGACTGTGGCTGGTTCAATGGCCCGCTGATTCCATCACAGGCCTCTCCTGCAACAGAAGTTCTGTTGCTTGCACGCGCCGGTCCGAATGAAACCAGCGCTGGACGATGTTGTCGCCGAGAACGTTGGCCAGCGCGAGCAGACTCATTCCCTGATGGTGGGCCATCCAGGATTGAACAAGTTCAGGGCGGCGGTTCAGGAAATGCCTGCGAGAGGTCATATAGTCGGCCGCCTCAAGAAATCCGTACGGCCCGAACCATCCGAGAGCGTCCATTTTCCTCAGATTGGCAAGGGCTTCCTTGCGATCGAATGGCAGTGCCAAAAATGTTGAATAGGGTGAAACGACGAGAGGATCTGATTCGCTTTTCTTCCGGGCTAAGCTCGGCACACCGAATGCTTCGTAGTGATAGTCGCCCGCGGCATTTCGACGGGCGCAGGCACATTCCGAGATGCCCCATGGGATCCCTTTGCTGGCGGCGTACGCCTGTTGTGCGCGTATTGCTGCCCGGCATGCGCGATTTAACAGGGTGTTTGGGTGACAGCGCATCCAGATGGAGGGCATCAAGTACTCGAACATGGTTCCGGTCCATGAGAGCAAGACGGGACGGCCGTGATCATCGGAGACCGGACGGTCAAGACGGAACCAGCAATCTTGCGGAATATCCTCCTTCGCAATCGCAACAAACACTGCGGTGCGAGGCTCAGTCGCAAGCAGATCGTAGCAGTAAGGCTGCAGCTCCTCGGACTGAGCATCGAAGCCCACGGACAACTGCAAGCGCTGATCGTCCAGCAAGAAGCTGAAATCCATCCCTTCAGCCAAATCGTGTGCCTGTTGACTTGCTTGGCGCAGCTTATTCAGGAGAATACCTGCATTCTGCCTGGCTTCCGACAAGCGAAGTGCCAGCTCGAGCGCAAGTGACCGGTCGCCATTCTGTGAGGCCTGAAGAAGGCCATCGAGGCGCATCTCCAACTCCGCGATAAGATCAGGCCAGCGTTCCAGAGGCACGTCCTCCGCTGCGCCGTGGCCTTCAAACAATTTTGTCCGCAAGGCGGCAAATTCCGGAAGTCTCCACGGCAGGTAGACTTCTACCAGGCTGCGAACACTTTGCACTTCCAGGAGCGCCTGGCGGCGAAACCACGCGATATCGGACGCGAATTTTGCACGCGTAGGCGTTTCACTCAGAACCTCATCCGGAAAATTCAACAGCGCTTCAAGCCAGTCGGTTCCCTGCAGCGACCTCCCATCGCGAGACATCATTCTTCTCGGAAGTGCGCGCAGACCTCTCAGAGCCCGGAGATGGTCGAGTACTCCATCGGCCAGTGCTCGGGAGAGCAAAGGGAGGCGCAACAGGTCAAGACAACCCTGTTCCAGTGCCCAAAGAGAAGCGACCAGGTTGCCGCTGTCAACCGACGAAACGAAAAACGGCGCTTTTGCCTGGAGGGTGCGTGTGTCATACCAGTTCATCAGGTGCCCACGATATTTTTGCAGGCCAGCCAGCGTCTCCAGAGTCTTCTGGGTCAGCTCCGCCATTTCAGGCACAGTGATGTAGCCGAGTTGGGTAGCAACCTGGCGGACATTTAGAAGAAGTCCAAGGTTCGTAGGGGATACGGTGGCCGTAACTCTGTGCGGAATGTCTTGAATGTTGTCCGGCACAAGCCAATTGTGTTCTTCGTTGGAGAACTCTCGAAAGTATCGCCAAACGTGCAAGGCTGATCGGCGGAGAAATTGAACATCCTCCGGACTCAGCTCAGGTTCGGGTTGAATCGGACGGCGATTCAGCCAAAGCGCAAAGGGCTTGCTCGAGGTCCACAACAAAAGAATTGGAGTAGCAGCCAGCAAGGCTTCGGGGTGGATCATCCAAATCAATACACCGAGCCCAATCGCAAGGAACGGCATCCAGTTAAGGTAGCGGTCAATCGGGGAGCGGCTGGCGCCCAGTTCCGCCTCCGCCGCCGTTTCCCACTCCAGCAAACGCTGGCGCGTGATCAGCCGCCGGACCAGCGCCCGCCCGATTGCATCCAGCGACAACAGCGTCTGATGGGCCAACAGGGTTATGCCGAGCAAGACCGTAAAGCCGTTTTCAAAGAAGGTGCGGAGCGCCTTCCTTACAGCGTGCGCCCGGCGCGCGATGATCGCGCGGATCAACCCGAAGGCAAGTTCGGCGAACGCCGGAACCAGCAAGAGACAAATCGTCGCGACTGTCCATGCCAGAGAATGTTCCATCAGGAACCACGCAAACAACAGCAAAACGAAAGTGGCGGGATCAATCAGGCTTCGCCGCAGGTTGTCGAGAATCTTCCAGCGTGAAACCAGCGAGATGGGATTGGGCACCCGTGCCCCAGACTCATTCGGCACGACTTCCAGGAGCCATTCCATGATCTGCCAATCGCCCCTGACCCAACGATGCTTTCTGTGGTTGTAGGCGTAGTAGTGCGACGGGTAGTCCTCGATGACGATGATGTCGGTCGCCAGCCCCACTCGCGCATAGGCGCCTTCGATCAGGTCATGACTGAGCAGTGAGTTTCGCGGGAAGCGCCCATTCAGAACGCGAATCATCGTGTCGACTTCATAGATTCCCTTGCCCGCGAACGTACCCTCGCCGTACAGATCCTGGTAGACATCAGAAATTGCGCGAGTATAGGGATCAAGGCCGGTCTCGCCCGCAAAGAGAGCCGCCAGGCGCGACTGCGAGGTGCACTGAACGCTGATGCCGACTCGCGGCTGCAGAATTCCGTAACCGGCAACCACGATGTTGCGAACCGGATCGACAACGGCTTGATTCAGGGGATGAGCCAGCGTCCCAATCATGCGCTGCGCCGAACCACGCGGTAACTCCGTGTCGGAATCGAGAGTTATGACAAAGCGCACTTTTGACAGGATCGACAGGTCGCCGGTTTTGATGGGAAAGCTGTCGTAATACCCGCGCAACAATTGATTCAGATCTTGTAGCTTCCCACGTTTGCGCTCCCAGCCCATCCATCCTCTCTCGCGTGGGTTGTAAACCCGGTGCCGGTGGAGGTGGAAAAAAGAGCCCGTGCCCTTAGGGGCATAACGTCCATTCAGTTCTTCGATGAGCTTCGAGCACAGCGCCACCAGCGCGTTGTCTTCTGGCGCGGGTTGATGCGAATCCGACAAGTCGGAAACGAGGGCGAAGTGAATATTGCGATCACGGTTACCTAGGAAGCGAACCTCGAGCTCTTCAACCAATCTTCGGACTTGCGTCTCATTGAGCAAGAGGGTCGGAACCGCAACCAGAGTGACGCAATCGGGAGGGACGCCCTTGGAAAAATCCAGCTTGAGCAGAGGTTCCGCCGGCAACACATTGGTGATCAGGTAGTTCATCAACTGGACTGCCGCTTGCGAGGCCGGCAGCAGCAGAAGCAGCATCATCACCAGTACCAGAGGCAATGAAGTAGAAGGTGGCGTGAGTAACCATACGAACGTGGTGAGCAGAAAGATGGTAAAGGCCGCGATTCCGCCCAGAAGAATCTCGTCAGGGTGTCTTAGCAGGAACGCTCGGAAGCGCTCACCCAGCCTGGGATGAAAGCCAACTCTTTGGCAGAGCAGCGCCGATCCCTGTCCCACCAGGTAGTAGCCAATATGTGATTCTCTGAGCGCGATTCGCTGGTCGCTGTAGCGTTTGCCCTGAGCCTGCCGTGCCAGATCGAGAGCTACGTCCGCAACTTGCGTCTCTGTCCGGTCAGAGCGCGCGGAAAACTTCGCTACTTTTTCTCGATATATATTCCGGCCCTCCAGGTCCATGGTGGCGTAGGTTCCGGAAGGATCTTCGCGGAGGATGTTGTCGAACGGAATCAGCGACTCTAGTTCGTCCCTCCACGAAGTCTGGGTTACGTATCGAAAAGTCTGGATCCATAAGGTAATCTTCAGCGAGTCTCCGCCGGCCGGGTCGTTTACAACCAGTTCGCCCAGCGCTGCAATCCGTTCGAGGAGGACCAGCCGAAGCGCAGGCACCAGAGCCCCAACTTCGTGATATTCGAGAGGACTAGTCTCCTGGAAGGCTGCGCAATAAGCGGTGAACTGCTGCTTGGAAAATGTAGGGCCCCATTCCTCGACGAAGCCCTGCGCGATGGCAATTACCCGAGGCAAGATCCGATCTTTGCTCGCCACCACAGGAAGGCGGGTCTGGGGGCCAAGGTCAGTTAGCAATTGCCGGGTGGCTGCGGAGAATTCCTGCGCATTGTTGCGCAGCCAGAGCAAGCCTTCATCATGTGCACCCGGCGAATCGCCGGCTCTTGCAAAAGCAGTTTCTACGCGCGACTGCAAGATTCTTAAGGCTGTCGCAAGCGCCTGGCAGCGTTTCGAAAACGTGTGGGAGGACTGCGTCCTCGGCAGCCAGCTCAGAGTTGCGGCCAGCGCTCTTGCGGAAGCGTCTATTTCCTTTTCTTTTCCCTGCACGGCATCAGTAGCGCGTTGATAGCGCAATTCTTCTCCGGCAACGCTCCGAACGTAACTGGCCAGTCCCATAAGCGAGACATCCCTCCTCTCTCCACCGCAACTCTCGGGCCATCGCGATCTACCGGTAGTTTGCGGCTTGCAGTTCGAACATCTCGGCGTACCGTCCACCCTGACGCGTCAGCGCATCGTGATCTCCCTCTTCCCCAATGCGTCCGTTTTCCAACACGACGATTCGATCGGCCATCCGCACGGTCGAGAATCGATGGGAGATAAACAGCGCCATTTTGCCGGCAGTCAATTCGGCGAAGCGCTGGAAGACCTCGTATTCGCTGCGTGCATCGAGTGCAGAAGTAGGCTCGTCCAGGATGAGCAGTTGCGCGTCCCTTAGATACGCACGGGCTAACGCAAGCTTCTGCCACTCACCGCCCGATAAATCGACTCCGCCCTCAAAGCGGCGGCCCAGCATTTGCTCATATCCGGATGGAAGTTTCTGCACCACGTCATCGGCCAGACTCTTCCGTGCCGATTGTTGGACTCGCGCAAGATTGTTGATCTGTTCGATCTGCCCTACCGCGATGTTTTCCCGCGCCGTCATCTCATAACGCATGAAGTCCTGGAAGATGACGCCAATTTCACGATAGAGATCTTCCAGGTCGTAGTCGCGCAGATCGATTCCATCGAGCAGGATTTGCCCCTCATCCGGGTCATACAGGCGGGTCAGCAACTTGACGATGGTGGTTTTCCCCTCACCGTTTTCCCCGATCAGCGCCACTCTCTCCGAGGGATTGAGGCGAAAATTAAGTCCGTTCAGAACCAGACGCGAATTCCCGGGATACCGGAAGGAAACGTCGCGAAATTCAAACCCACGAAGAATCGGGCGCGGAGCCGGCAAGGCGCCAGGTTTCGAGAGAATGGTGGGGCGCATCTCAAAAAACGCGATCAGGTCTGTCATGAACAATGCCTGATCAGCGATGGTGGACAGGCTCGAGAACGTCTGCTGAAGATTTGAGCTGGCCTCGCGAATGGCGTTGGCCAGCAGCGTCAGGGTCCCGAAACTGAAGACACCAGTCACCGTCTTCCAAACTGCAAAGACGTACGCCGTATAGTAGCCGGCGGTACCGATCGTCGAGAGGAAGGCCCCCGCGGTCGCTTTGCGGCGAGCGAGCGCAACATCCTCCTCGTACACCTGCCCGGAAAGGCGTCTGAATCTGTCCGTTAGAAAATCTCTCAGGCCGAACAGCTTCAGCTCCTTGGCGGCTTCTTTGCTGCCACCCAGAGTGCGCAGGTAGTCGAGTTGCCGCCGTATCGGAGTCTGCCGAAAATTCTTGGCATATCCCAGGAAGGCGAAATGGGTTTCTCCCACGAAGGCCGGAATCACACCCACCACCAGCAGCAGCAGCAGCCATGGCGAGAACACCATGATCGAGATGGACAATGTGATGGTCGTGATCACTTGTTGGATGAGCCGGCCGATTGCCTGAATCATGTAAAGGCGATCCGTGGCCTGAACCCGCGCCCGCTCCAACCGGTCATAAAAAATGGGATCTTCATAGGCGAGCAGGTCCAGTCCGGAGGCGTGTTCCATCACTCGAATACTCACGTAACGGGTATACTTTCCGGCTAGCAGCGCGTCGAGGTAATCGATCAGGCGGCTGATCAACCCGGTCGCAATCGCCAGAGCAAATTCGGCGGCCACCAGCCACCACAGCCTGGCTCCGATATGCTGGTGAGTTGTCAGGATGCCGAAGATGGCATCGACGATGAGCTTGGAGACCCAGAACAGCGCCGGCGGCAGAAGCGACGCCACCACGCGAGCAGCCACGCCTAAAACGACGACCGCGCGGGCTGACTGCCACACAAACCCGAGCACCGCCGGCACCTGCCGAAGTGCCGCCAGCCGCTCACGCCATCCCTTCCATGACTCAGGTTTGCCACTCATGGATGATCCTCAGAGTTGGTGAATCAATGAGCGCGCCGGCTCGTTCGCAATAAGACTCGCAAGCGCGCATCCGCTCGTTGGACAAAGTGGCAGCCGACAGAAACGCCCTCGGATCCCGCATCCCCAAGCAGCCCTTAGATGAAAAACACGAGTCTTCAGTTGTTTGGGTTGAGGGACTTACGGATTGGAACCAACTAGTACGTCTGAAGGCCTGCCCGCTCCATTCCTCGACGAGCTTCTGGAGTCTTCATGAAGGTCTCCCACACAAAGCCAGTTCGCAGGTTTTCGGCCATTAACATGGTGATTCCCGTGTCGATTCCAATCACATCAGTATCGTACCAATTTTTGAGGGGATTGAAAGCATTTACAAACCCGTACTTGCACCAGGCTCCAGGAAAGTGATTTCGTATGTTCTTCAACACGCGAAGCGTCGGTCCTGGTAGAAACGGCAGAGATCCTCCTGCCGCACTCGGAACCACAGTCCCATCAATCGGTCCCATCGCCGGAGGCCCGCCCCAGGCAACATAGCCTTGCTGTGAGTCGGAAGCGGTAATGCCCCACAGGTCCTCACCGTAATCGGGGAATTGCTTCCCCAGTTCCAGACACCACCGCCGATGAACCTCCGTCGCCGTCACCGAATTCAAGAAATAGTCCGCAAATTTGTCGCGCTGGCCGCGAAAATCGAACCATGCTTGCGGATATTGATGCACGAAGAGCGGAGCAAATGACCCGATATAACGCATGCCGTCGTATTCGAATGTCGTCCGTTTCCAGGCGGTCCACGTATCTGGTCCCAACGGATGCGCAGACGAACCCATGCCCAGCAAGTACATCATCATCAGCTCTGAGTAATCGTTCCATCGCGACGACAAAAAGCCGACTTCCGGAGTCCATCCATGCCCCAACACGGACGTGTCCTCCAAAAGCCAACTCCAGTCGACACGCTGGAAGACCAGTTCGGCTAATTGGTCGACCGCGGGATGCCTGAAGTGCTCGCGACAAGTGAGAACACCGCACAGAAGAATCGCGGTATCCACTGACGATACTTCCGAGTCGAACATTCGCTCTCCGGTCTCTGCGTTGGCAAAGTGATAGAAGAATCCCCGATGATTGGGCAGCTTTTTCCAAAGAAAGCGCAATGTGGCAAACACTCGCTCCAGGGCCTCGCGCTTCGCGATGAAACCTCGCTGCTGGCCGATACACAGAGCTGCCAGCCCGAAACCGGTCGCGGCAATACTCGCCGCCATGTCCTGTCGGCTGGCGCGGACGTCACATCGGTCCTTGACCATTCCTGTGTTTGGGCTGCCTTGCTCCCAAAAGTACAGAAAATTTGCCCGTTCCAGATCGTCGAGGAAATGGTCGTCTTCGCTCGAGAGCACCGGCATGGCGTTCGGCGCGGTCGACTTAGCGGTCGACTTAACAGTTGTTTGCGATTCCAGTTGCAGCTGGGTGAGAATCTCGGGGAAGGACAAACAGGCAGTCGCTCCCACAATCTGGCGGAATACCTGCCTGCGCGACAGCAGATTGGCTTTCGCTTCGTTCATCCATTCGAACTGCGCAGATCACACCTTTTTATCAACTTTATCAACGGCGAAGGAATCTTCGGAACCAGGCAGACACCAAGGCTCTTCCTAATGCTAACATTCCGCGACAATTAAAGATGCCGGTGAAGCTAGCGCTGTTGCCCGTTTTTTTATAAACGTTTCGGGCCGAGCCGTCATCCCATACAGAATGAGAAATTTCCACAAATGTCTTGTTTGACGAAAACCTCTGGGTGGATTGCTGTGGTTATCGGCGTCGCGCTCCTCACGACGATTCTGGCGTTGATCATCTGGCACCGGAAGCCCATCTTTCTCCGAGGCGCAATCCTGGTGCAGGACGCTGATCCACGAAAACAACTGCCCATCGCCCATGTTGCCGTCTCCGTCTCTGACGATCTCGCCCTGTTTCCTACCACCTCTGATTCCTCGGGCCTCTTCGTTCTGGAGCTGCGCAAGCTGATTCGACGAGGTCATCCCATTGTGCTGCACTTCAGTGATCCGCAGTACCGTCCGCTGGTGCTCAAGGACTTTGTTTCGGACAAGCTGTACATCGTGCACCTCGTTCCAGTGTCAAGCGAGCCGGCTCCGCAGGGTCATCCGGCGGTTAAAGTGGCGAATGTGCGGGTCAGATATACCGTTCAGGCTCTGACTGAGCTAAATGTTGGGAGTGCAGCGAAGACTTTCGAGATTCAGAACAAAGGAGATGTCCCGTGCAAGGGGCAGCATCCCTGTTCGCCGGATGGACGGTGGAAGGCCACCCTCGGTTCCGGTTCGCTGGATGCGGGTCCTGGCAGAGAGTTTCGCGATGCCAGAGTCTCGTGCATCGCCGGCCCCTGCCCGTTTACCAGGATCGAGTCCGACGGTTTTTCAAAGGGCGGCCAGAACATTTCCTTCAGTGTTCGCGATTGGTCTGACGCGACTACATTCTTATTGGAGGCCGAGGTCTTCCGTCCAATGGTTAGCCAAACGGAACACTGGTCCTATCCTGTCGTTTTTGGCGACAGCCTCTCGTTTACGCTGCCAGCAGATGCTGGGAGCGAAAGTATCGAGGCAGACCTGGATGGACAAACCATCATTTTTCCTCTTGGTCCTTCACTCTTCTTGAGCTGGGCCGCATGTGATAGCGGAGCTCAAAAGACGACACGTGTTTACCGCTGCGCGTTGAGACCTGGATATCAGTTCAATTAGCTCTCTGAAGCTGGCGGGCGATTGGGTTGACGGAACCAGTTGGGCGGACGTCCGCAACATGGCCTTATCGGTGGCGCTTGAAATATTGCACGGCGCGCTCGTGAGCCTCGGCCGAGCTGCGAGTGTTGAATGTTCCTAGATTGCGGCGTCTTCCGGTCTTAGGATCCTTCTTGCGGGAGTAAAGGCGGTATTGCCCCGATTTCAGTTTTCGAATCATCTCCGACCTCTGCAGTCGTGCGCGTTCTATTCAGAAGAATCGAGCGCCCGGCGACCGAGGACGGCTTCCAAACCGGTCAAACTGCAAAGGCCCGGCGAGGGCCGCCGTGTGCAGTCACTCCTCGATGAACCAAGGACAAGGTCACCGGCGCTCATCAGCAAATTCACTGTGGCAATTGTAGAAACCCGCCGGAAGACGAAGAAATCGGTGAAACTGCCTAGGTTTCAGGGTGGAGTTCCCGAGGAGCCAAGTCCCCGGCCACTCCACGCAGCAGGAACCTCACGACTTCTGTGGGACTTTCGCACCTTTCTTGCGGGCCTCCGAAAGACCTATGGCGATCGCTTGCTCGCGGCTCTTCACCATCCCGCCCCTCCCCCTCTTTCCAGACCGAAGAGTACCGTGCTTCTTCCGCCGCATCGCGCTGGCGACACTCTTCGCTGCAGCCTGGCCGTATTTGCGACGACCGGCCTTTTTTCTCGTGGGCATGGCGTTTTCCTCCCAAATGTGAAACTCGGATGAATTGTCGGAGATCAAGGTTGCAAGGAGAGAAAAAAACCCGCGGCAGACCGGAGGTATTCAGATTAGACCGGGCGACGGGCCCGCCGTGCCGCGCGGGCAACAGCGGTCTCGAGAAGTCCGCATCGACGGGGCAATTGTGCGGGCTCAGCGTACCACCGGCAGAGTCACATGCGAGAGATGTTGCGCGTCATGATAGATCGTCTGTTCGGCCGTGATCATGTCGCTGTTCGTGCCCAGAGCTTTGCCGGTGTTCAGGTTGCGGGAATACTTGGGGAATGCCGACGACGAGATCTCCAGGCGAATCCGGTGCCCCGCCTTGAACATCTCGCAGGTATTCCAGGCATCGATGTGGTACTCGTAGACCGCACCGGGTTGGGCCAATTCCTGCTTGCTCATGCCGTTGCGGAATCGGGCGCGCACGATTCCATCCGACAGCCTCTGGGCAAATCCGTTCTCCCACACGTCAATCAACTTGGCGGTAAAGTCCGTGTCGGTTGCTGTAGTGGCCGCGTATAGCGTTACCTTGATGGGCCCACACACCTCCGTGTCGGCGGTGACCGGCGTGCTCGTATACACCAGCACGTCGTCGCGGCGCTCAATGGCGCGGTAGTCATCCGGCCCGCCAATCTGCGCAAACGAAGGATCCGTAATAAATGGAGCGGGATCAGCAGGGTCGTACACGAACTTGTCCGTCTTCTCAGCCGCCGGCGCGTCCGTCGAGAGTTGACCATCTCCGAAGATGGTATTGGCGCGCCCGCCGCTGTGGAGATAAAAATCAGTGTATTGCGTGTGCGCCGGCGGCCATTCCTGCTCGTCCGCCCAGCGATTCGCGCCCATCACGAAGATCCGGACGGGAGCCTCGCTCTTGACGCCGTTGTCCACATCTCTCAGCCAGGCGTCGTACCATCGCAGCATGGTTTTCTTGAGATCAATGATAGCGGTCGGGCCGAAATCGACGTCACCCAGTTTGGATTTCGAATTGATCCCGTGCGGCCACGGGCCCATCAGCAGGTGCTGGCTCTTGCGCACCGGCGTGGGACCGTGCGTCGTCATCCCGATGTAATTCAGCGGCGTACCCACCTGCTCATCGTCGTACCAGCCCGAAATGTGCAATACCGGAACCTGCACGCGATCATATTTGTTCTGATAACGCTCGGCCTCCCAATAGCTGTCGAGCTGGGGGTGATCAAACAGTTCGTGCCAGGTGGGCATCGTGCGGCCGCTGGCTTCGTCCATGCTCAACAGCGGGAGATGCCAGTTGAGGCTGGCCCAGTCCACGGCCTCAATGTTTTGCGCCACGTGACCGGAGGTGTAGAAATACCAGCTGGCTTCGAGCGGGATGGGCTCGCCCAGGGGAAACTCGACAAAGGGATCCGAAGGGCTGACCATCGCGATCATGGTGGTCAGGTGCGGCGGTTGCTCGATCGCCGCCAGCCATTGATTCTTGCCATTGTAAGATCCGCCGATGGTGCCCACTTTGCCGCTGGACCAGGGCTGAGCGGCGCACCACTCGATGCTGTCGTACCCGTCGCGTCCTTCATTGCGATAAGGAACGAAAAAGCCCTGCGAATCGCCGCGGCCCCGCACATCGACCGCGACGAATGCATAGCCGTGCGCGGCAAAGTACTTGCCGAATTCCGCAGTGCCGGCGCCGCTCTTCAGATACGGAGTGCGGCTGAGGATGCACGGGAATTTTCCAGGACCGTCAGGCCGATAGACGTCGGCCGAGAGTTCGGTCCCATCCCGCATTTTGATTTTCTGATCGAAATAGATCTTGAAGGGGAGGGCCTCTTCCGCCTCCACGTCCCGTGCCGGTGCCTGCAATACGAGGCCGCTCGTGAAAGTGGCAATGAAAAGAACAATAGCTGGGAATCTTCTGATCATTTGGGAGCCCCTAAAAGGAGACTGGGCCTGTATTGCTGCAGGCGTTTCGCAGCAAGGCATGTGTTTTTCTGTGGGCCTGAAAGCCGAAATTTCTTACATCGTAGCTGGTTCCAACTTCTCTGATTCTAGTTCCGAGATACAACTCACTAAAAATAGAGTTTCAAAGCGAACTGAATAATGCGCGGCGCGACCGATGTGGTTGAAATCACCCCGAATGCCGGATTCGGAGCGAAGCCAACATTACCTGAGGTTCCGGGGGGGCAAGTGCCAAAAAGTACTACGCATACCGTCCCAGCATCCAGTGTTGGGTTTGCGAAGGATGGAGTGTTGAATGCATTAAAGAACTCCGCCCGGAACTCCACGCCCCGCGTCTCGTTGTGTCCAAAGGGGATCTTCTTAGTGATTGAGATGTCAAAATCCTGCTGGGCTGGACCGATAACGTTGCCCAGGCCGCCATTGCCGAATGCGGTCACAATCCCGTCAGCCCCGATAATCGCTGGCACGGTGAAACATCCAGGATTGAAATATCCGTTGAGCCTGCTAGTTACGGAGCCATGCGTGGTGAGTTGGCCGACCGTGCAATTGCCTACATTCGCTCGTTCTTGGTCGAATCCCACTATGCCAAAAGCGTTTGCTTCATCCGTTTCGGATATCGTAAGCTTTTGCCCACTTTGGAAGGTCGTAACGCCGGCGACAGACCATCCCGACAAGACGCGACCGAGGGCCGAAAAATGGTTTTGCAGTCCGGGCAAATTATAGACGTAGCTGAGAACCAACCGCTGCGGCCGAACGAAATTATCAAATCCATAGTTCGATCGAGCGATCTGGTTGCCTTGCAAAGATCCACCGGCGAGGGTGCCGTTCACGTAGCCGGGATCGGTTTCAAGAGCGGAGGTCCAGGTATAGGAAGCAAGGAACTGTAAGCCGTGACTGAAGCGCTTGTTTAAGCTGACACCCAAGGCGTTGTACCAGGACGCACCTGCACTCTCAATGGTGGTAGACGTGGCTGTAAATGAGTTAAAACCTTCGAACGGTTGACGCAAGGCGCGGTTGAACAAAGTGTTGTTGGTTTGACCATTGAGGGGAGTTACGGTCGCGTCCAGAGCCTGATCCCAGGCGCGCTGTTGAATCAGCTTAGATCCGCGAGACCCGTGGTAGCCGATGTCGAGCACCATGTCGCGGGAAACTTCGGTCTGGACATCCATGCTGTACTGCTGGATGATCGGCGGCCTGAAATTCGGCGAAAAGATAGAGGGCGTCAACTGGGTCGTCGGCGAATAAGGCGGAAAGAACGGAAGCGGCGGGAATGCAGGGAAGGCCGTGCTGACTCCGTTGTCAGGGATTTGCCGGATGAGACCGAACGGCGGAGAGGCCAGCAACTGGAAGAAAGGTTGACCCGTCGTGCGCGTGTAATAGATCCCGTAGCCTCCGCGCAGAACAGACCGGCTCATTCCGGGAAGCTGCCAGGCGAAGCCGATACGCGGTTCCCATCCGTTCTGGCCATCGTTATTCAGAGCGGTATTAGTAGAAGCGCGGGTTGGACTGCTGCCATCGGGCCCGGTGGGGAGAGTGCCCGGGAAGTTGGATGAGACCACGTATCCCTGCAAGGTGCCCGCGGCGGGCGGGTTCGGATTCGCGGCGGCTACATTAAACGTCGAGGCCCGCCCTAGTGTTTCGCCGAGCTGCCCTTGGCGCTCGTAGCGGAATCCGAGGTTCAGCGTCAGATGGGGAAGCACCTTGTAATCATCTTGTACGAAGGCATCGCCGTTCCATGTGCGCCACGCACGACCGAACAAGCCAGGAACGTCCACACTTTCGGCCGGATTGCCAGTCAGCAAGCTATCAAATGAGAAGTAGGCAAGGGCAGCCAGGAAATGAAAGTTAGGTTCATTGATCTGACTGCGATCGACTCCTCCGCCGACATGCAGCGAGTGCTTTCCATGGATAAGCGTGATCGAGTCGTGAGCATTGTAGAAGTTCTGAGCCAAGGTGACTCCCTGGCCATTGCCTCCCATGTTGAACGCCCCTACGATCAACACTTGCGGAAAGGGATTATCGAACGCGGGAGCCGGAACGCAGATGCTGGCGAGCGTGATTACCCCCGGAGTATTGCCCGGGCAGGCTGGACCGTTGGCATACGTCACCTTGGGATAAGTCTGGTTGAGCAGTCCGACGGTGCGATGGTAGGCGATCACGGCCTGATTGATGAGGTGATCGTTGAATGTGTAAGTGTGGGTGAGAGAAAAATCCCGGAACTGGTCATCCGTGTTCTGCGGAAACCCTGGGACCGTAACCGGACCCGCCAAGACATTGTTTCCGGGGAATGCACCCGTCTGACTGCTATTCGAGAAGAAAAACTTGCCCGAGAAATGGCTCTTCTCAGTGTGATAGAAATCCAGATTACTGACGAACTGGTTTTCGCTGTAAGGGCAGGGCGAGCTGAAAGCGACGGTTCCGGCAGCATTTTGGGGAGCGGGGATTACGAATTGACCATTCGGTAGTTTCGCATTCAGAACGGCGAGCGCGGTTGGGTCGATGGGGGTAGCGATGTTAAACGTGCTGGCAAGTGCAGCTGCGGTACGGCTGGCAGGATCGTTGCTCAAGCCAACCGGCAGATTCCCTCCGCTCAGACATCCTCCTGTGACGTCCAATCCGTCTCTCTCACGTGTGCCCTGATAGGATACGAAGAAGAAAACCCTGTCTTTCCGGATAGGGCCGCCAATAGCCCCGCCGAACTGATTTTCATTGAGAACGCCGCGCGGCTGATGGTTTTGATTCAGGAAATAATCATTGGCATTCAACGCCGTGTTGCGGAAGTATTCCCAGATGTCGCCATGAAATGCATTCGTCCCCGATTTCGTCACCACGTCGACGTTAGCGCCAGCATTCCTGCCATAAGAGGCGTCGTACTGGCCGGTTTGCACCTTGAATTCCTGAATCGAGTCGGGATTGGGCACGGGGATGCCGCCGCTGATGGTTCCCGATCCCATGAGGTCGTTTACTTCGGCACCATTCATTTGAAAGTTGTTATCGTTCACGATATTGCCCGAGGTGGAGTATTCGATCCCCGCGCTGCCTCGACCAATACCGGCAGCATTCGCGATCTCGGAGGAGACGCCGGGAGAGAGTCCGAGGATCTGCAGGTAGTTGCGGGTGACGAGAGGAGCATTGTCGATCATGCGCTGATCGGTGACGTTGCCGAGGGCGCTGGAGCTGGTTTCAATCTGGACCAGCTGCGCCTCCACCGTTACCGTCTCGGTGAACGATCCCACCTCCAGGTGAACGTCAACCACTTTCGTCTCGGTGACGTCCACTTCCACTTTCTCGAAAACTGCCGTCTTGAAACCCTTGTTGGACGCCTCCACCTGGTAGACCGCCACGGGAAGAAACGGAACGAGATAAGCGCCGTTCGCTTGAGTGACGGCGGTCCGGGTCTGCCCCGTCGTGGCGCTTGTGACCTTGATGGTCACCCCCGGCAAAACGCCGCCGCTGGGATCTGTTACCGTTCCACGCAAGGCTCCAGTCGCTGCCGTTTGCGCGAACAGTTCGTGACTGATCCCGAGCAACACGCAAACCAGGAACATGTGCATTGCCAGCAAGTGACAGAAATCTCCAACACGAAGGCAAGAACTGCGAGGGAAGCGCGTGGGATGCATGACGACCTCCTGTCTTGGGAGAAACTCTTCACTCAACGTCAAGAGCGCGATACATGGCAAACTCTCTTACACCTTGCGATTCACATCTTTCAAGAGAAATGTTCACCGAACGATGCTCCCGCTACGTATTGTGCAACATTCGATGCACACCCGAAGCGCACCCCTTGCGTCCCCGTAAAGGGGCTCTTCAATCGCTGGAGCCCGGGGACAGATGCGGGAGCCGATGCCCGCGCCAACTGCTGCGGCATGGGCCTGCCTGCTGCTTCAGTAACGCAAACTCCAATGCAGCATGTTCCAGACGAACACGAACCACACAAAGCCGAGACATGAGACCGCAATGAGGGTGTCTCCCAGCCGGCTCAGCCACCAGTGCCGTTCCTTCCATGACTGCCAGGCGCCGTAGAGAGCGGCGAGCGTGCCAAATATTCCGAGCCAGCCCACCAGTTGGATAATGCGCAGCAAGGGATTAAATCGAGGGCTCAGAATCCCAATATCCTTTTCCGCCATGGAGAAGAACCCCACGAAGGCGATCAGGAACACCAGGTCCAAAATGCAGGTCAGTCGCACGATCAGGCGCAGACGGCGCTGCTGCGGCGTCAGGTTCAGCGGACGACCATAGTGCTTGCGCACGAGCGCCCCGACCGGCCAGAGCAGCAACGTCAGCACGAACATGGCGATGGCAAAGATGATCATCCAAAGGTTAAAGGTGCCGTTCTCGGCCCCTGGCGACCGCTGGAACACAAAAAAGGGATAGTCAATCACCATCACCAACTGTCCCGCGTCGTCCCGCTTGAATGCGATCCGAGCCTGGCCATGCACCTCGCGGAACATGAGCGGCCCGATTTCTTCAAATTTCTTCGGTTGTCCGTTGAGGTCCTTGAGCGCATCGACGCTGATCGTGTTGCCCGCGTTGGCAAACACTTTCGGTTCGCCCAAGACGTTGAGGACTTTCAGCACCGTGGTTTGCGCGCGGCGGCTGCTGAGGTACCGGCCGGAGACCAGCCCCGCGTCTTCCCCTGCATTGGCCACCGCGGCTGCCGTCGGCGGCTCGTACGGGTAGTAGCGGTCCAGAAAGGCATGCCACATCGCGTCCCGCGGGCTGATTTCCCCCTTGCCCGCGCTGTTGTAGGAAACGAAGAATCCCACTTGCTGGTCCGGAATCAGGTGCAGATCGCTGTGGAAGTAATCGGTGTCGCCGGCATGCCCAATGATTCTGTGCCCATTCCTGCTCTCCTCATAGAAGCCCAGCGCCATGCTGTTCATGTCGGGCAAGTTGGAAAACTGCCGCGAGTGCATCAGCCGTGCCGTTTCCGGGCGCAGAATCTGTGTTCCTTCATACTGGCCGTCCTGCAGATGGGCAATCATGAAGCGCGCCATGTCCGTACCCGTGACCGAGGAGCTTCCCGCCGGCGTCGCTTCCACGAACTCGAAGTGCTTCGCCGGCTGTGAAGCCACGCTGTATCCCTCCGACATGAGCGGCTTGAGCGCGTCCGGCAGCGGTTGCCGAACCGTGCAGTGCATCATCCCCAGAGGATGGAAGATGTGGTTGTCAATGTAGTCGGCAAAAGGCTCACCGGAAACACGTTGCAGAATGTAACCCGCCAGGGTGGTCGCGTAGTTCGAGTATGCCGGCGTCGTGAACGGGGGGAAGATGCGTTCCGGCAGATGTGCCTGTACATAGTCTCCCAAAGGCGTCAGATGGGCGGCATCGGCAACAAAAAGTTCCTGCGCGGTCTCTTCGAACCCGGCAGTATGGGTCATGATGTCGCGCAGAGTGATCGGCTTCGGGAAGGTGGGTGGAATCTTGAAATCGAGATAATCGTTGACATCCCGATCCAGATCGAGCTTGCCCTGCTCGACCTGCTGCATGATCGAGGTCCAATTGAACAGTTTTGAGATCGAACCGGGGCGGAACAGCGTGCCGTCCGGCGAAACCGGAACCCTCTTTTCCACGTTGGCGTAGCCGTAGCCTTTCGCGAACAGAATTTTCCCGTCTTTCACCACCACAATCACGGCGCCGGCAATGTCCTCCCGGCGCAACTGCAGCGGCATCACGCCATCCAGGAAGGCGCTGACATCGTCGGCCGTCATTTCGGGCGCGCCCGCAGGCTGAGTCGCGCCGGTCATCAGCTTTTGCGGCGGCGCAGCCGGCTTGGCATTCTGCACCTTCCCTCCACCTTGGGCTGCGCTCAGTGCGACAGGCAGGCAGAAGAACGCGAGCAGAACCGCTAGCGCGACCTTCCTTGGCGATCGCAAAGTGCAAACAACACCGTCAAAACGGCTTCGCTTGATCATAGGTTTTCCAGAAGACGGCCAGCATACCGCAGTTTATGTCCGTGCTTTTACACGAATTGGCTCTCGCCAGAGGGCCCCTGGAGACGCACCACGTTTACAGCAGATGATGCACCGTGTCAATAGGAAACATCACATGTTGCTTTTTCCATTGACAAACCGATCCCTTTGCTCCTAAACCTATGGACCGGAGTGTCTGTGCCTGGATTCGATTTGAGCGTCATATCGCGGCCTCCTGCAGCGCCCTCCGGCAGTTCGCTCGCTGACCAAGGGCTCCGGCGGGTTCTGGGACTGCGCGACCTCGTCTTGCTGATTGTCGGAACCGTGATTGGCTCAGGGATATTTCTGGTTCCGGGCGTGGTCCTCAAGGATGTCGGGAACTCCCTGCCAATAGCCTTGTCGGTGTGGCTGCTGGGCGGAGTGCTTTCGCTGCTGGGAGCTCTGACCTACGGCGAGCTGAGCGCGACCAGGCCGGAGGCCGGCGGCTTGTACGTTTATATACGAGACTGCTTTGGTCGTTTTCCCGCGTTCTTGTTTGGCTGGGTTCTGTTCTTCGTCGTCAGCACAGGTTCCATTGCCACTCTCGCAGTGGCATTCAGCAACTATCTCGGAGAATTTGTCGTTCTTGGAGTGTGGACTGCGAAACTCGTTTCTCTTTCGATGATCGCGATCATCGCAGTCGTGAATGTCCTTGGAACTCGCCGGAGCGCGAACCTGCAAAACGTGACCACGGCCATAAAAGTGGCGGCCATCGTGGGGTTTGCTGGCTTGCTGCTTTGGTCGGGCAACCACATGCAGCTTCATACGGCTATTGCTCCGATGTCGCTTTCGTCCCGGCTGTCGGGAATTGGATTGGCGCTCGTCAGCGTCCTTTGGGCGTATGAAGGCTGGCAGTATGCAACGTTCGCTGCCGGAGAAACGGCAAATCCGCGCCGTGACTTTCCTCTGGCTTTTCTGGTCGGCGTGTTCGTACTGATTACTGTCTATCTCCTCGCAAATCTCGGCTACGTTGCCGCGCTGGGCACCGAAGGCGCCGCCAATTCGAACCGTGTGGCTGCAACTGCATTGGCTACGGTGGTCAGTCCATTGTCTGCCAAGGCGGTCACGATTGTAATTTTGATCTCGATCTTCAGCGCGGCGCATTCTATTGCTCTGACCGCACCGCGCGTTTATTACGCGATGGCGAAGGACGGTTTGTTCTTCCATCAGCTGGCTCAAGTCCATCCGCGCTTCGGCACGCCGGCATTCGCAATCGCAGCCACGGCACTTTGGGCGTCGCTGTTGGCGGCGACGGGAACTTTTGAACAGTTGCTGACCTACGTCATCTTTGTGGGATGGAGTTTCTACGCGCTGGCGGCGGCAAGTATTTTTGTCTATCGAAAACGCGAGACGGCAGCCTCTCCGCGCTACAGGGTCCTCGGCTATCCCTGGACTCCCCTGATCTTTATCGCGGCAGTCGCTGCATTCGTGCTGAACACAATCTTTTCCCAGCCCACCCGCGCCGCCATCGGCATTGCAGTTGTTCTTACCGGCCTTCCCGGTTACTTGATTTGGCGAAGAGGATAAAGATGATTTTCACTTGCACAGCAATCCCCGGCGCCCTGATCGGAGCGCTATGACGATTGAAGAGATCGTGCTCCGCGAAATCCGCATGCGCCTCCGGGCACCGTTTGAAACCAGCTTCGGAGTCACTCAGGATCGTAGAATTCTCCTGCTCGAAGTCGTTGTGGATGGCGTCAGTGGCTGGGGAGAAGTCACAACCATCGAAAGCCCCTCCTACAACTCCGAGACCACAGATACCGCCTGGCACGTCATTTCCGACTTCATCGTGCCCCGACTGATCGGTAAGAATTTGACCGGAGCTGCGGAAGCGGGGCCGCTGTTGTCCGCAATCCGCGGCCATCAGATGGCCAAAGCCGGAGTGGAGAACGCCCTGTGGGATGTCGAGGCGCAATTGAAGGGAGTTCCCCTCGCAACCCTGCTTGGTGGAACATTGCAGGAGATCGCTTGTGGAGTTTCACTCGGCATTCGCGAGACCCCCGAGGCGCTGGTGCGAAAGGTCGCCGAGGAATTGTGCTGCGGATATCAGAGAATCAAACTCAAAATCAAGCCGGGAAAGGATGTGACCTTCGTCGCTGCGGTACGAAAGGAATTTCCTCACATCCGCCTTTCGGTGGACGCGAATTCAGCGTATGAGCTCAAGGACGCGGAGCATTTGAAGAAACTTGACGCATTTGGTTTGTTGATGATCGAACAGCCTCTGCAATGGGATGACATTCATTCCCACGCCAAGCTGCAGGCCCAAATGCAAACCGCAATTTGTCTGGACGAGTGCATCAATAACGCCGCACATGCGGTCGCGGCGATCGAGTCGGGCGCGTGTCGCATCATTAACATCAAATTGGGAAGAGTCGGCGGCCACAGCTCGGCCCGTGCGGTTCACGATGTGTGCCAGGAACGTTCGCTGCCCGTTTGGTGCGGCGGCATGCTGGAGTCCGGCGTCGGGCGGGCCCACAATATTGCCATGTCCACACTGCCGAATTTCACGCTGCCGGGCGATGTTTCCGCCAGCCGGCGTTACTGGAACGAAGACATCATCGAGCCGGAAGTCGAAGTGAGTTCCACTGGAACGATTAAGGCGCCCGCCGGCCCCGGCCTGGGTTATGCGATAAAGCGCGATCTTATCGAAAGGCTCATGGTCCGCAAAAGGAACTGGAATGCGCAAGCACTGGCCCGCGCGTAAAGCTGCTGTCGCAGCGTCAATAGACCATCAACTCTGCGAGCGAGAACAATCATGACCATCATCAGCAAAGCCGGAATTCTCTGCGTCCTTCCTCTGGCCGCCGCCCTGCTAGCGCTGTCCGCCGGTAACTCGTTCCCCAACCAACAGCCGCAGACCGATCCCCAGAATTCTCCGGCATACGACTTTGTCATCCAGAATGGACGAATCATTGACGGATCGGGAAATCCCTGGGTCTCTGGAGACGTGGCCGTCCGCGGCGATCGCATCGTCAAGATTGGAAAAGTAGATGCGTCCCTTGCCAAGCGCGTCATTGACGCTCACGGTCTCGTCGTTTCCCCCGGGTTCATCGACATGCTGGGGCAATCGGAAATCGCCCTCCTCATCGACAATCGTTCGCTCAGCAAGCTGTCGCAGGGCATAACCACTGAGATCACGGGCGAGGGAGCGTCGGTCGCGCCTCAGGATGCGCTCACGTTGCCCGGCCTGCAGGCTGGCCTCGACCAATATCACTTGAAAATCGACTGGACCACGCTGGATGGCTACTTTGGCAGACTTGAGAAGAACAGGACGCCCTTGAACATCGGCACCTACGTAGGCGCAGCCCAGGTGCGAGAAGCGATCCTTGGCGACGTGGACCGAACACCTACCCCGGAAGAACTGGAAAAGATGAAGGCTCTTGTCGCCCAGGCGATGCAGCAAGGGGCGTTCGGAATTTCCACTGCTCTCATCTATCCTCCCGGCCACTACGCCAAAACCGACGAACTGATCGAGCTGGCCAAAGTCGCGGCGCGGTATGGGGGCATCTATGCCACCCACATGCGCAGCGAGGGCCAAAGCGAAGTGGCAGCAGTGGAGGAAGCCTTGCGCATCGGCAAAGAGGCGGGCTTGCCAGTCGAGATTTTCCATCTAAAGGTGATTGGCCAGCCCCGCTGGGGCTCGATGCCCAAGATTGTCGCGATGATCCAGACCGCCCGCGATGCCGGTCAGGACGTTTCTGCCGATATGTATCCCTACGTCGCCGGCGGAACTGCTCTGGCTGCCAGCCTGCCGCCCTGGGTGGCTGACGGCGGAATTCCAAAGCTGCTAGAACGGCTGACCGATGCAGCAACTAGAACCCGGATCAAAGATGAGTTAGCAACCGAACATCCCAATTGGGAGAACCTTTATCTCGGGAGCGGCGGAGCCTCAGGCATATTGCTTGCCGGCGTCGTCAATCCCGACCTGAAGAAGTACGACGGCCAGACCTTAGCGCAAGTCGCGACTGCACAGGGCAAAGCTCCACTGGATGCGTTGATGGATTTTGTAGTCGCCGACAAGGCTCAGACGGGAGCGATCTATTTCATCGCCAACGAAGACGACCTCCGTTACGGACTGAAGCAGCCCTGGACGAGCATCGGCCTCGATGGCAGCGAGCTCTCGCTGGATGGCCCCCTGTTTGACGCTCACACGCATCCCCGCGCCTTCGGCAGCATGCCCCGCTTCCTCGGGCACTACGTCCGCGATGAGCACTTGCTGCCCTTGGAACAAGCGATCCGCAAGATTACCTCTCTGCCCGCTCAGCGCCAACGGCTGCTAGACCGCGGACTGCTGAAGGAGGGTTTCTTTGCGGACATTACGATCTTCGATCCGGCAACGATCATCGACCGCGCGACCTATCAAAATCCTGCGCAGCTCTCCGAAGGAGTAAAGTACGTTTTGGTCAACGGACAGCTCGAATATGAAGCAGGGAAGCTGACGGGATCACAAGCGGGTAGGGTTCTTCGCGGGCCGGGTTGGAAGCCAACGCTGTGAGGTCTAGGACAGGCGCGGGAAATGGCTACGCATGTTTTCCCGAATTCCGGTTTCCTGTTTTCCCCAGCGACGGAGTATACCAGCGCGACCTGAGTTCCTCCTCCTTGCGGCGCAGCACTGCTAGAGAGCGCTGCGGATGGATTTGCGCACAGGCCACGAGTACGGCGTTGATCGCCGAGACTACCGCGACATACGATCCGTGGAAGGAAGGGCTGGCGATCGATGTGATCCAGGAGGAGTCACAGAATCGAGCAATGGGACTTTTGTCGCTATCCGTCAGCCCGAATGTAGGCACGCCGCCGGCATGAGCCCGTATTACCGAGTCGACGGTGTCTTGCAGGCATCGGCCAAAACTGATGGCCACCAGAAAATCTTTAGGGCCTAGTAGAAGAATTTTCTGGTGCAGGTTCCCAGCCGAACCCACGGGAGCCTCAGCGTCGTAGCCAATGGAGACCAGCCCATAGGCCAGAAGATTCGACAGTGCCGCAGCGAAATCAACTCCGACCACGAGAATTCGCCGCGCCCGGTCGATACGTTTGGCGATTTCAAGAACGTGCTTCACATCGAGCTTGGCCCGCAAGTCATTCAGGTTATGAATATCCATTTCGAGCGTGTGCTCAACGTGACCGGCCACGCTTCGCTTTTCCCGCACTGCTGACTTCAGAAGCGCATAAGGAGTAATGCGGGTCAAAAAGTGCGATCGCAGGTCTGCGGCGAACTCACCATAGCGCCGGTAACCGAGGGCCTGCACGGTGCGCACAATGGTTGTAGGATCGAGGTCATATCTCTTGGCAAGGGCGCGAGATGAAAGAAAGTAGTTATCTTCGGGATGATCCAGAATGTCGCGAATCAGCCGTTTGCGGCTCGTGCTCAAACCCGGCTCGGTCTCGGCGAAGCGAGTCTCCAGGGCGGTCATCCAGGCTTTTCGTTCGCCGGTTGAGCTGCCCGTGGGGCTGAGGCTCTCTTCCTGTCTTCCTGAACTCAGTTCAAAACTCATTCGCCGCCTCGTGAAGCGATATCACTCTTTGCGCAAGGGACCCATTCGAGGATCGCAGAAACCGGCATGCTGCAGCAGTCTTCTGCTCGGTCGCAGTATAGCGCAACCCGCGCTACCAGGACCCTCTTCAGAGCCTTCACGTTTCGGCGCGTGTCAGCCGCAGCCTCAAAGTGCCACCGGCCCCCCGGCGCCACCAGCAGCGGCTCGTTCATGAGCCGTCTGCTGGGCACCGGGCGGCCTGGAAAATGCAGAGGCCGCCTTGTCTTGAGTTATGTAGATTGCGGAAGAGGGGGACGCTCTAGATCCCCGAGCTGCCTCTTCGACCGAGGTGGGCTATCAACGTGACTGCAAAAAGGACCACGAAGATAAAGAACAGAATCTTCGCAATTCCCGCCGCTGCTACCGCGATTCCGCCAAATCCAAGCACCGCTGCCACGACGGCGATCAACAAAAACATTAGCGCCCAGTAAAGCATCATGCCTCCTTTGATCAGCCTTGAAGGCTGACTACGCCGGGCATCCATAAGGGGCTCCGGCTGGCCGATCTCCTAAGCCCAGGATTCGGGCGAGAAGCAGGAGCCACGCCTCGCGGCCTGGCTCCTGCTCGATAGGAGAGCGTATTTGCGCAGCATAGTCAGAACCGAAGTGCGCGCCAATCCCGTGGCTTCCGTACTTCTCAAAGGGCTGGACGGTAGTTTTCAATCTTTCGATCCTCACTCACGAATGGCCACAATGAAGAATGACCATCGTCAAACCGGTAAGGACGCCGGATCGTATCCATCGAGTCGTGTAGCCCCAGCGAAAGTTCCACGTACATACATTTCTGCGGAGCATTCTGTCAGTTCTCCTTCGAACCTACTGCATCTGCCGGATGGCTCCCGTCATCGGCCTTCGCGCACACTACACGCGAATGGAAAAAGCGGAGCGCGATTCCGGAGGACGTTTTGGCATGAGCGATGGAAAGGATGGAGAGATGGAGACCTGCGCTCATCTCAATGCAAACCGAAGGGAAGCAAATCGCGACTATTCTCCCAGGGGAGATCTAAAAAGGATGAAGCACCTCACACTGATCACCGTTGTTCTCGCACTCTTTTCTGCGCCGTGCCTGCTGGGGCAAAGTTCCTCGGGCGATCACGTCGAAATCGGCGCCTTCGCAGACTATCTCAACCTAAGCCGCACTACTCCCCACATCAATTTTGTGGGAGTGGGCGGACGAGCCGCCTTCAACGTTCACCGAAACGTGCAGATTGAAGCCGAGATGAGCTACGACTTTGCTCGCAACTTCACCAGCTCGTTTTCGAATGGTGTCACTGCACAATTTGTGCAGACGAAGTTGCGTCCGTTGCAAGCCATGTTTGGCCCAAAATTCGAAACCAACGCCGGCCCGCTCCGCGCCTTCGGTACCTTCAAAGTCGGATTTGTGAATTTCAGCACCAGCAATCAGAATGCACCGTCAGGATTCACCGGAGCATTAAATGGCGTGACCGCTGGTGACACACGCCCTGCCATCTATCCGGGCCTTGGCGTCGAAGGCTTCTGGGGCCCGTTCGGACTTCGTCTTGATGGCGGAGATGAAATCTATTTCGACAACGGAACCCGTAACAATTTGAAGATTACATTCGGACCCGTGCTTCGCTTTTGAGCCAGACTACTTTGTCGGGAAAGACGGCCCCGCCCTCTAGCAGCCATAACTTCCTGGCGACGATTCGCAAGTACGCCGAGATCGCGGAAGAGAAGAAGGAGGGAGAATAGAGAAGTCGGGTTTCGGGAAGGGCACGACTTCAGTCGTGCCATCAGGTGCTGGCAGCGAACGGCTGCCAGCTTCAAACCAGGAACCGCAAGCTGCGGCTCTTCGGCCGCCGCCTCGTTGATGACGAAGAGCGCAAAATGATGCCGATGCCGATACGTCTTTTTCTCGCAATCCTGAATGTATCCGACTTTCTCGACCTCACGACGTCCAGCACCGCGACATCTCGATGACTCGCGCCATGCGAGCGCTTCTGGGCTAGAATATAACCTTTCCCGGAAACCCATCGGCACGGACCGCGCTCATGCCTAATGCGCCGAAAAAGAAGGTGCGCAGCAAGAAACAAAAGCGCGGAAGTGCCAGTCCTGCGCGAGTCAGCCCCGCGACCTTTCCGATTGTTGCCATTGGCGCCTCTGCCGGCGGTCTCGAAGCCTTCAGCAATCTGCTCCGCTCTCTTCCCACCGAGCCGGGAATGGCGCTGATATTCATCCCGCATCTCGATCCGACACATGAGAGCGCCATGGTCGAGCTGCTGTCGCGCACGACTCGGTTGCCGGTGGTCCAGGCGGCCGACGCTATGCATGTGGCCGTCGACCGGGTTTATGTGCTTCCTCCGAATTCGGATATGACCATTTTGGCGGGAGCCCTGCACCTCGTGCGCCGGGAAGCGGAACGCGGCCATCACATGCCGATTGACACATTTTTCCGCTCCCTCGCTGATGATCAGTCGGCCAACGCGATTGGAGTGATCTTATCGGGAACCGCCAACGACGGCACTCTGGGACTGGCCGCGATTAAAGATAGCGGGGGCATCACGTTTGCCCAGGACACCGATTCTGCCAAATACGACGGTATGCCAAGTAGCGCGATCGGCTCCGGTGTCGTGGATTATGTCCTCCCTCCCGACCGCATCGCGCAGGAGCTCATCCGCATTCAGAAGCAGCCTTCGGGGCAGAAATTTCCCAGCGACGCTTTTGACAGAAAACACCGGCTGATGAGGGACATATTCCGGCTGCTGAAGGGTTACAGCAAGGTTGATTTCGCGGATTACAAAGTGGCCACCATCCGCCGGCGGATCCTGCGCCGCATGAATATCAACCTCATCAATGGACTACCCGACTACGTCAAGTTTCTGCATCGCAACCCACAGGAAGTGGAAGCTCTTTACCGGGATGTCCTGATTAATGTCACCAGTTTCTTCCGGAATCCAGAAGTCTTTGACAGCCTGCACGAGGTGGTCTACCCAAAGATTCTTGGGGAGCGCTCGTCGTCGGAGCCCGTCCGCGTTTGGGTTCCTGGCTGTTCCACCGGAGAAGAGACATACTCCCACGCCATGGCTTTGGTGGAAACACTTTCCGAACTTCGCATCGAAGTCCCCATTCAGATTTTCGGCACCGATCTCAGCGAGAATGCCATCCAGAGGGCCCGGGCCGGAATCTACAAGGAAGGCATTGCCAGCGAAGTCTCCGAAGTGCGGCTTCGACGCTTCTTCCAGAAAGTTGCGGGGGGCTATCAGATTTCCAAATCGATCCGTGATATGTGCGTCTTTGCGCGACAGAATGTCTTTAGCGATCCTCCCTTTTCACGCATGGACCTGATCAGCTGCCGCAATGTCCTGATCTATCTCAGCCCCGTCCTGCAGAAGAAAGTCATTCCTATTTTTCACTATGCTTTGAATCCAAATGGCTTTCTTCTGGTTGGGAACACCGAAGGTCTTGTCGGATTTGGCGCGGAAATCTTCGATCTGGTGGAGAGAGAGTGCAAAATCTATCAGAAGAAGCCCGTCCCATCTCCCGTGACGTTCGGTCTGACCGTCAGTGGCTATGAGGCTTCTGAGCGCCGCCCGCAGAAACCGCAGTATCCTGCTAAAGAGGAAGAACCCGCGAAGACGCCGGTAGACGTCCAACGCGAAGCCGACCGCCTTCTGCTCACCAAGTACGTCCCCTCCGCGGTGGTCGTCAACGAAGCTCTCGAAATTCTGCAGAGCCGCGGCCAAACCAATCGTTATCTCGAACTTCCCACCGGGCGAGCCAGCCTCAACTTGCTCAAGATGGCTCGTGCTGGGTTGCTCTACGAATTGCGTTCCTTGATTGAGAGGGCCCGCAAGGATTCCGTTCCCGTCTCCAGCGATGGCGTCGTGATTGAAGAGGCCAACGAGACCGTCGTCGTCCGGCTCGAAGTCATCCCCTTCCACACGCCCGCGCGCGACCAGCGGCACTTCCTCGTCCTTTTCGAGGAGAAAGACAGCCACAAACTACCCGAGCCAAAACTCGCGCCGCGGCATTCCGCAAAGGAACAGTCCGACGCCAGGGAAGTCCAAATCTCACAGCTCAAGCAGGAAGTCGCCAGCACCAAGGAGTATCTGCAATCGATCATCGAAGCCCAGGAAGCGACCAACGAGGAATTGCAGTCGGCCAACGAGGAGATTCAGTCCGGCAATGAGGAATTGCAGAGTACCAATGAAGAACTGCAGACGTCGAAAGAGGAGCTCGAGTCCGCCAATGAAGAGCTGAACACGGTAAACGAAGAGATTCAGCACCACAACCAGCAGTTGGCGCAGCTCAGTAATGACCTGGTCAACATTCTCAACAGCGCCACCATTCCCATCGTCATGCTCGGCGAAGACCTGCACATACGGCGTTTTACTCCGGAGGCCGAACGAATCTTCGGTTTTTCCAACCACGACATCGGCAAGGCGCTCACCCATCTTGCTTTGAACATCGAGATTCCACAGCTCGAGCGCTGGATGCTCGATGTGATGCGCGACGTCAGGATGAAGACGGAACAGGTGCGGGCTCGCGACGGCAAGCCTTACAAGCTGCGCATCACGCCTTACCGCACTTTGGAAAACAAGATCGATGGGGTGGTAATCATTTTGCTCGACCTCAGCGATCTGGTCTCGCAAGGAAACAGCAAATGATGAATGTCTGCAACCCGGGCCGCACGACGAATCGAGCCCGAGTCAAGCCGAAGTCGAGCCCGAGTCGAACTGAAAGAAGCCGCGAAGCGGCGGTATTCATTAGCCCGCCACGTAAGTGGCGGGACAGCGCGAGGAATGGATGAGCGATTCCCGGAGGGACGGCACCCAATTCCTACGCACACACGAGTCTTGAAAGGGCGCGGCTTTCAGCCGCGCCGTAAAGAGCCTTGAGAATTGCGGCTTCAGCCGCTGAGGCCCGCAGACCCAGGCCAAGGTTAGTCCGATTTTATTTTCCTATTTTCGGGCCATGACACTAGCTGGCCTTGGGATATCTGATCGGAGCGACCATCACATCCGCCGCTGCCCGATCGAGCAGGTCGTGTTCGTCCTGGGAAAGGATCTGCGACGGGTGCATGCTTCTCCGCTGATCCAGTTCTCCCCGTAGCAGACGCACACTGTCTCGCAGCCGCGTCACCGAATGTCTTAATTCAAACCGGAGCATTGCCATCTGCTCTCGAAGTTTTGCCAGCTCGGATACGCCACTGCGAAGTTCCTGCGTCGAATCGCGGTAGTCCTGCTGAGTATTCCTGAGTTGAAACATCTCGCGGATCGAGCTTGCTTTTACCCAGCCCTCGAGTTCAGCGACCACTGCGATGACCGAGCCGCGAGACTTTCCCGCGGGGCGGCGTACAGGAAGCCTCAGCTCTCGCTCATAGCGCTGTACCGTTCGCACGCCCTTCCCCAGAAAGGTTGCGATTTCTTTCCACCCGCTGAGGAAGTGCGGTGGATCCGGTGTCCTCAGGGCGCGTTTCTTCATGATCACACCTTAACTTGACCCGAACAACTTTCCCAAAACCATCCTTGCACAAAATTGTAGCACTGGAATCAACCGGCGCCAGGCCAACCCACTTGCAGGCGGTGTCCCAATCGACAGACACGAAGTCCCACGAAGGGCGTGTCCGGTCCTTTGTGGTGAAGTTATAGGGAAGCGGGTATGTCCTTTAGGTGTTTGGGTCCTCTTCCTTTGGCAACGGCCTCCCCGAAGCCGAGCCAGGGCGTATGGCGCAACTTGGCGCATGCGCTCATCGCCGATAGTTGTTAGGTTTTTAAAAGCAGTATCCAGCCCATGACCATTCCATGGCACCAACCGGGGACTTCCGTCTCTTCGCGGGACTTACCTTCACGACAGCAGAAAAGCATCAAAGAAGAGATCAAGGACTTGCTGCTCCAGGTGGGCCGCACACGGCTGGATGAACTCTGCCCGCGCTGCGGTCGGCAGATGGAATACGTCGACACGGCTGTCTGGTTTTACGGAGACGACGAGACCTTCCGCATCCGTCTGCCTGCATGCCATTGCGCCGTGAAGGAGGTTTTGCCTTAACTACGAGCAACCCCGCATGTCAGACATCCATGACTGACACAGGTCAAATGCAGCAGAAGGGCCGAACATTCGAGTTCAACCTTGTTCGTTGCCCCTATTGTGTCGAAAATCGCGAATTCAAGCGAATGGCATCGCCCGATAACGGAAACGGCTGGTATATGTGTCACAACTGCGGCCATCTAGCCATGCCGAAGGATCCTGATTTCTGCTGCACATGTGCAAGGTGCGCCGAAATTGAGACCCAGACTCGCTTTCGATCGTCCTAGCGTCCATTTCATCGCATTGCGATTCGAAGGTAGAAGCCGCGCAGCCCATGCCTTGCGCTCGGTAAACGCGTGCCATACCACGAATAAGCACACAGCCCTGCTTTAGCCAAATAGATAGGAAGACGAAGGCGACAGGTCCACTCCCTGGCAACCTCGCAAGCCTGGAGTCGCGGGGCGCTTCGGAACTCAATCCTACTAAGCTACTTGCCGCCTTGATCAATTATGTTGACGCAAGCCGTGTGTTTGGCAAGCGCCGACTTGCGCCATTGGCGATTAAGCACATGCGCCAAAATGCGCCGACCCGGCAGACTGTTGAAAAACTCGTTCCATGCTCGATTTTGGGTGGCGCAGTGCTGCAAGCGCTGCGGTAACTGGATTAATATCAATGCCCATGAACATGAAGAAGAGCGGTTCGCAGAAAAGCAAGTCTCCTTCCCAGCTGATCGACGCGAGAATCAAGGAGCTAGGCGACTGGCGGGGCAAGATGCTCAGCCGGCTCCGTACGTTAGTCCAGGAAGCCGATCCCGAAGTTGTCGAGGAGTGGAAGTGGGCCGGGGTTCCAGTGTGGTCGCACGACGGAATGATCTGCACCGGCGAGACGTACCAGAAAGTCGTAAAGCTCACGTTCGCCAAAGGGGCGGCTCTCAAGGATCCTTCCCGACTCTTCAACTCCAGCCTTGACGGGAACACACGGCGTGCCATCGACTTCCACGAGGGCGAGGGCGTAGACGAGGACGCGTTGAAGGCCCTGGTCCGCGCCGCCGTGACCCTGAACAAATCCAAAGCCCAGCGCTAATCCGGAGGACGGAGCACAGCCAGCGGACGGGTCAGGCTGACTGGCAGGCTGCTGGAAAACTCCCTTCGGTGGTTGATTTTGTGTGGTGCAGCGCTTCAGCGCTGCGATAGCTGGCTATTTTTTCAACGCGGCTTTAGCCGCCGAGGTCGGCAGAATTCTTTTTCAGCAGCCCGCCAGTGCCATGGAGGTTTTCCCGCCGCCCCACGTCTCATCCTCCTATCGGTTTGCCATTCCGAACGTCAATCAAGTACAAGGTGATTGCTTGGGCGAAATCCAATGGCGTGCCGCATTCATAAGGTCGAGCTCCACAAGTCGGCGGTGCCGGGAATCGAGGCCATGACCCTGGTCTCGAACCACCACTTCCCGCGCCACTCCCACGACCAGTTCGGCATCGGCATCATCGCCTTCGGCGGACACCGTTCCTGGAGCCTCGTTGGTTCCGTCACCGCCGTCGTGGGCGACGTGATCATGGTGAATCCCGGCGAAATGCACGACGGCTCTCCCTTGACTGAAGGCGCGCGCGGCTGGCGGATGATCTACTTCGACCCCGCCGTACTTGCCAAGGAAATCGAAGATGAGTTCTCCGGCGCCATCGAGCTTGTCCGCCCGGTCGCGCGCGATCCCGCGCTGGCCCGGCATTTCCGCCGGCTCTTCGCCTGCCTGACTTTCGCCCATGCGGACCGCCTGGCCATGGACGAACGACTGCTCGGCTGCCTCATGTGGATGCTGCGGCGCCATGGCCACACTCGGTCGATAACGAGCAATTCCTCGCTCTGCGTCGCCCAGGCGATTCGGCGTCTGGATTCCGCTGCGGACGAACCTGTCTCTCTCGCGGACTTGGCCGTGCTTTCGGGAGTCAGCCGCTATCAACTCCTGCGCCGCTTCGCGCGCGAAGTGGGCATCACGCCCCACGCCTATCTGATCCAACGCCGCGTGCGCCTCGCGCGCCGACTTCTCGCCGGCGGGCAAACTCCGGCCCAGGCCGCGGTGCAGGCCGGCTTCGCTGACCAGAGTCACATGTCCCGCGCTTTCCTGCGTCTGGTAGGGATTACCCCAGCCCGCTACCGCGCCGCCGTCGCCTGACCACAATTCCCCTGCAATTTTGTTCAAGACGTCGCCGCGCCTCTATGCGATTTATTGAGAAGACATGATTCGCATCGTTCCCACATGTTTGCTGCTTAGGACCGGCCGCCCATGATTCGCCGCTGCAACGACGCCGATTTCGACCCGATCTGGACCATCATCAACGATGGCGCTCAGGCCTACCGCGGCACGATTCCCGCCGATTGCTGGAAAGAACCCTATATGTCCAGAAACGAACTCCGTCACGAAATGGCTGGCGGTGTCGCGTTTTGGGGATATGAAACGGCTGGGGAACTGACCGGCGTCATGGGCATTCAGCCAGTCCAGGACGTAACTTTGATTCGCCATGCCTACGTCCGCACCAGCCGGCAGAAGCAGGGAATTGGCTCCCGCTTGCTGTCGCACTTGCAGACGCTGACCTCAGGCCCGATCTTGATCGGAACCTGGGCCGATGCCGCATGGGCCATTCGCTTTTACGAGAAGCACGGCTTCCAGGTCGTCTCTCCCCAGGAGAAGAACCGCCTGCTCAGTCGATACTGGAACATCCCCCCAAGGCAGGCGGAGACCTCGGTCGTTCTCGCCGATCGGAAGTGGCTGGCGCTCAATCGCGGGTGAACTGAAAAAGCAAGTCAGCCCCTGATTTTGCAACCGGCTCGCTTGTTCCTCATCCAATCCTGCGGACCGAGCTGTCGTTGCGGCCGGAAAACACCTCCCGGCTTTCTGCTAGCGTAAATGGTTTCGGGAAGGCACGACTTCAGTCGTGCCGTCAAGGGCCGCATCAATACCGGGCTTTAGCCCCTGAGGTGAGTAGTCCTTCTCCCGGGCCACTATTTGTGAGATGAGTTCTAGCTTCCTGTCTGGAGTTTTATCCATGGAGCAGATTACCTGGAAAGATTTCGAAAAAGTCGAACTGCGAGTGGGCACGATCGTCGAAGTGGAGGACTTTCCCCAGGCGCGCAAGCCAGCCTACAAGCTGAGAATCGATTTCGGCGAACTGGGCGTGAAGCGCTCCAGCGCGCAGATCAAGGACTTGTACTCCAAGGAGCAATTGCTCGGAAAGCAAATCTTGGGGGTGGTGAACTTTCCGCCCAGGCAAATCGCTAACTTCGTCTCCGAAGTGCTCACAACAGGGTTTTATCTGCCCAGCGGGGAAGTCGTCTTGCTGCATCCGGAAAGAAAAGTGCCGAATGGCGCCAAGCTTGGTTAGAGGGAATCGACCAAGGTTGATTGGAAAGGGCGAGACTTCCAGCCGCGCCGTCCGAATCCGCTGCTGATGGGGCTTTACAGGCTGCCAATTGCAGGCTTCTGAGAAACTCGCTTTGGAGTGATCTTGGGTGGCGCAGCGCTTTAGAGTCCGCCTGAAAACCGGAATTTGATGCGAGCCGTGGATCAAGACCAGGAAAATCCCAGCCGCGAAGCGGCGGCATTCCTTAGCCCGCCACGTAAGTGGCGGGACAGCCCGAGGAATGGAAGAGCGAGTCCCGGAGGGACGGCACCAGTTCTTACGCGCACACCTTGAGCACTGCGATAATTGGCGTATTTCGATGGAGCTTCAGCCCATGAAGAGTAATTGAAGCCATCATTCAGCGGGCTGCCCCAAGCCTGTCATAACTGCACCATAATACGAACGAAGGGAAACTTTGATGAACATTGAACTGCAGACAGAAAGCCCGTCCCTCAACTTCACCCGCTTCCAGGCCATGACGTTCGACTGCTACGGCACTCTGATCGACTGGGAGAGCGGCTTGCTCGGCGCCATGCGGCCCATTCTGCACGCCCACGGAAAAAACCTGACCGACGCCGAAATCCTCACGATCTTCAGCGAACTGGAGCCTAAAGAGCAGAATCCCTATCAGCGCTATCGCACCGTGCTGGCCAACATCGTGCACAGATTCGGCGAACGCCTCGGCTTTTCCGTTTCCCACGCGGAAGCGGAGTCATTGCCCAACTCGCTCCAGAACTGGAAGCCTTTCCCCGATACCGTAGCCGCGCTCCAGAAGCTGAGCACAAGGTACAAGCTGGCGATCATCTCCAATACCGACGACGACCTTTTCGCGGCTACCTCGCGCCATCTCGGAACTTCGTTCGCAGCGGTCGTCACCGCGGAACAGGCCAAAGCCTACAAGCCTTCGCCGGCTCCGTTTCGCCTCGCGCTCGATCGCCTTGGCTTGAAGCGTGAACAGGTCCTGCATGTCGGCCAAAGCATCTATCACGACGTGCTGCCAGCCCACTCGTTGGGCATGGCCAGCGTGCTAGTCTACCGCCGAGGCTTCGGCGCAACCCGACCCACCGAAGGCGAGCCCGACCTCAAAGTTCCTGATGTGCAAACCCTCGCCCGCCTAGCGCTCCAGCCCACGCCGTAACGCGAATCTGTCGATACCAGGCCCGGGCCATGATCCTGATCAATATTCTTTCCCTCATGGCCGCCCTCATCGCGAGGGAACCTTTCGCCGTCGCCGCTGCTCGCTCTCCTTCATCATTTCGTTCAAATCCGCAACTGGCCGTATCTCAATCGGTCCAAGTCCATACTTAAAGCCCGGAAGCTGCGAGACCAGCTGAACCGCGTGATTGAGGTCTCGCGCCTCAAGGATCTGAATGCCGCCGACCTGTTCCTTGGTTTCCGCATAGGGGCCGTCGGTGGTCACGACTTTGCCGCTCTTCCAGTACAGGGTCAGCGCGGTCTCCGGAGGCTGAAGAGGCACTTCGGCAACAAGATGTCCGTTGGCGCGCAGATGGTCATTGTGCTCAAAGCATTCGTCGAGCACTGCGTGTCGCTCGTCCTCGGTCATCCCTTCAAATTTTCCTGGCTCGATATATCCCAGACAGATGTATTTCATCCATCCTCCCTGATTTCTCCTTCTATCCCAAGCCGCGGCGGCCCGGGCTGTTACTTGCTTCCGCCGGGTCCCTGTTCCGGAGCCGGGAAGAACAGAAGCTCGCGCACCTCGCCCACCGCATCGCAGGAGATGGAACCCTTGCGCGCCCATGCGAGTACCTCGTCCATATCGGCGGCTTCCAGTATCCAAAAGCCGCCGATGTGCTCCTTGGTCTCCAGGTACGGCCCGTCCGTGACGAGCACCGTGCCGTCGGACTGCTTCCGCACCGTCTTGGCGTTGGCGGCCGGGGAAATGCCGCAGGCGAACTTCCTCACCCCGGCAGCAATCATTTCGCGGTTGAGCGCGTGGATCTCTTCCATCATCGCTTCGGTTACCGTGGACGGGTCGAAGTCGTCGGGGAGGTAGCTAGCAACCAGATATTGTGGCATGACTTTTTCTCCTTGGTTTCTGTGGTTTGTTCCCGATGACTCGTTTCCTGTTCAAGGAGCCGTAGCTCATCGTTCTTTCGTCCTATAGTCGATGGGGAGACGGAAAATCGACAGCGATCCTAGTTTTTATTTCAACTGCCGAATCCGCTCTTGCAGGAATTGGCGGGTGGACCACCTTCAACGATCTCTGCGCGCACCATTCCCGCTGAGGGTGCCTCATCCTTGCGTTTTCTGCAAAAGCCTGCCCTGAGCTTGTCGAAGGGGTGGGCCGCGATGCTGGGTGCGCTATTGATTTGCGGTAGACACGTGACCAAACCCACTCGGTGCCAGCATTCCCGACTCCCGCCCTTCGCAGAAAACGCGAAGGACGGGGCACCCTACTGTGTTGGTGATGCCAGCGAGATCAAAAGCCTGGGCCACTTCGCCCAGGAGAAATTAAAGGTGGGCCAGCGCCCCTCATCGGACATCTGGTTGCAAACGATACCAAAGTATTGTGCAATACCTTCGTCCAATTGTTTTTCCTTTCCTCGTCAGGCTTAATCGGCAGCAGGTATTGAATACCAAGGAACCAGAATCAGCGGATGAGCACTGTTTATCAGAATTGGAGTTGTCAATGAGCGGCGTACAAATCGAGCAGAAGAGCTATGAAATGCCCCCACGAGAGGGGATCAGCATCGCGCATTTTCTCACCGTCGCCGACATCGAGCGATCGGCTCGCTACTACGAAAAGGTCTTCGGCGCTCGCATTCTGAGCCTGGGTGACGGCAACGCGCCTGCGTATCTTCAGCTGGCGAATATCTGGATGATTCTGAACGTTGGCGGCGGGCCCACCCCGGATAAGCCGACGGTAACGCTCAGCGTCCCCGACCCGAATCACATTAACAGCTTTATGAATTTCCGCGTGGCGGATATTCAAGCCTGCTACAAACTATGGAAAAGTCGAGGAGCGGAGTTCATCACGGAGCCCATCCCCAAGTACGGCGAGACCCGCTGCTACATCCGCGATCCTGACGGCTATATCATCGAAGTCGGACAGAGCACCGACCTGACATACGGTTAACGCGCCGCCCGGATAGGACACGGATTTAAACGGCGGGTGGCCCACATCTGACGATCCTTGCGTGCACCATTCCCGCTGAGGGTGCCCCATCCTTGCGTTTTCTGCAAGAGCCTGCCCTGAGCTTGTCGAAGGGGTGGGTGGCGACGCTGCGTGCGCCATTTGATTTTGTTGTGGATACGTGACCAAACCCACTCCGTGCCAGCATTCCCGACTCCCGCCCTTCGCAGAAAACGCGAAGGACGGGGCACCCTACTGTGTTGGTGATGCCAGCAAGATCAAAAGCCTGGGCCACCCCGCCCGAAAGGCCCCACTTCTCGCAAAGAACGCGAGAAATGGGGCACCCGGCCCAGGCAAAATTAGGCGAACGTCCCGTCTGTCCCCGCATTTCCCGAAGCAGCAATCCGTGGATTTCGGCGCGTGGCCCACACCCGCCCGGTTTTCAGGCGGCATCAGCGAAAAACCGCCGGACGTAATTTTCATCGATATCTACGCCCTCCAAGACCGTCGTCCCTTTCTCAATTAGCTCTTTCTGCGCGTCACCGATTCTTGTGCCACTAAAACCGGCGTTCACTAAACCACCCAAATCGCGGGGAGTGACCTTACTTAAGAACGGTGGTTCATCGTTCATTGACAGTAGTATCGAATGAACCTCATTGTGTCCCGGCTTTGGTTGCGCGCTCCGCGTTATGTGCAGGCAAAGTCTCATAATAACCCTCCAGCAGGATTATAGACACGCGGCCCACCGGGAGGATCAGACCGATTTGTTCGTCCGGTAGTTTTGCGGGCAGAAGGTTACAATATTAAGCCTTGAAGGTGATGTTCAATGACGATTTCCCCGTCACTCGATCCGCAGAAAAGTCCTTGGAAACGAGGCGACGTGTGCACGTTAGGGGTTAAGAAAAACTGCTTTGTGCTAGATCACACCCCAGAATACCTTGAAGTGCTATGGCTGAATGACGATGGAGTTGAAAGAATCCCGACCGATGCCATTGATAGTCTTCTTCGGGTAGCCCACGCGGACAGTCTTGGGCCTGATGGTCGCCGGACAAATTCGGAATATCTTCAGGTTCGCGAGGGGCTTAACTTTCTGGAACAGGGTCTGGCGGAGAGAACGAAGGCGACTAAAAGCGAGAAGGAGAGGCGAGAATTAGACCGCGTAGTGCGTCGAATATTTTCCGAAGGAAAGTGCAAATGGGATGCTCGACACAGGGGTGAACTTACGAGGCTACTTGCCGCTCCTGGAAGCGTTGGGATTGCATTCAAAATCCGTGAACGGATTCACCGCATCTTCTGTGCTGTGAAGTGATGACTGCCGGGAGACCGAAAATCGATAGCTATTCCATTTCTTTTATTTCAGCTGCCGAATACGCTCTCGCAGGAATTGCCGCTCTGGTTCCTGTTGGGTCAGGGCCAGCGCCTTCTCATACGAAGCACGAGCCTCGGCTGTCCTGCCTAGCCTGCGGTACATATCTGCGCGGGCGGAATGCGCCAGGTAATAATTGGCCAGTTCGCCATGTTCCAGCACCGCGTCGATATGCGCCAGACCGGCCTCTGGACCATCGCACATGGCAATGGCCACTGCACGATTGAGCTGTGCAACGGGCGAAGGGTGAATTCGTACCAATTGGTCGTAAAGCGCGACAATCTGCCGCCAGTCGGTCGCGGCGACCGATTCCGCCTGCGCATGAACAGCCGCAATCGCAGCCTGGAGCGTGTAGGGGCCGAAGCCGCGGGACTTCTGCCCGGAGTTCTCACGGGACTTCCCACGGTGCTTCCCACGGTACCCCAGGGCTTTCTCCAGCAATGCCACTCCCTCCGCGATCTGCTCCCGGTTCCAGAGCGCGCGGTCTTGATTCTCCAGCAAAATCAGCTCTCCAGTCGGAGAGGTTCTCGCGGCGCGACGGGATTCCTGCAGCAACATCAGGGAAAGCAGTCCCATGATTTCTGAACCCATGATTTCTGAACCGATGATTTCCGAACCGATGATCTCTGAAACAACGACTTCCGGCTCTGGCCTTAGCTCGCTCAAATGAAGTTCCATCAGCAACCGGCCCAGTCGAATCGCCTCGCCGGTCAGCTCGGCGCGCGTTACCTCCGCTCCCGCCGCAGCCGAGTAGCCCTCGTTAAAGACGAGATAGATGACCTGAAGCACCGCGCCCAGCCGCTGGGGCAATTCCTGCGGCGTCGGCACCTCGTACGGAATCCGTGTCTCGCGAATCTTTGCCTTGGCGCGCACAATGCGCTGCGCCAACGTTTGCGGAGTGATGAGGAAGGCCTTGGCGATCTCCTCGGTAGTCAGCCCGCACACCTCACGCAAGGTGAGGGCAACGCGCGCTTCCGGCGCCAGCGACGGATGACAGCAGGTAAAAATCAGGCGCAGCCGGTCGTCTTCAAGGCGGTCATCCTCAACACTGCCCGCAAGGCTGCCCGCTTGATTGGACCTGTCCGCCGAACTCCATTGCGTTTCGAGATAGTGCGCGAGCTCGTCTTGCGACGCATCGAATCTTGCCCGTCGGCGCAGAGTATCAATGGCGTTGAATCGGGCCGTCGAAATCAACCATGGTCGCGGGTTGCCGGGTACTCCACTCCTCGGCCACCGGCTCAGCGCAGCCGCAAAGGCTTCGTGCATGGCCTCCTCGGCAAGATCAAAATCACCGAGCAAGCGGATCAGAGTTGCCAGGATTCGTCCCGAATCCGCGCGATAAAGGGAGTCGAGCAATTCGCGTATCTGCTCGGGGGAACACTGGGACATGACACATTCGGACATGACACGCTCGGACATGAGGACGACCTTAGCAAACTGGCTACCCCGAATCAATTTGGCAAACGGCGGATCGATGCCGGCGGATCCAAGCAAAGTGCCCAGGTCGTGACTCTGAAATGTGAAAACAGAACGCTTGCTTGCGCTCTCAACTGAGCCTGCCCTGGAAGGGATCAGAATGCGAAACGACCGCCGATGGTCGGAGCAAAGTTGTTGTTGGAGTTATAGGGGACGCCGGGGCCATGAGGAATCGCGATGGCCAGACCGCCGCTCACCCAGGAATACGCAATTCCGGCAAAACCGTCGAAACGCTTGGTGAAGTGGTGATCCACATAGATCGACCCCTCGTTCAGGGTGCCCGCACAGGAGGCACGGAAACTGGCGGGCGTGCAGGTCGGCGGACGACGGAAGTCGTTCTGCCGCTGCTGATACCAGGCGAAAGTGAAGTCGGTTTTGCTGCGGTAGGTGTACTTCGCGCCCGTCCACCAGATGTTCACCAACTTCTCAGAATCAAGATTGTTGTCTTCCACCCCGCTCATGAAATAACCGCCCTGGTCCGAGGCGCCAACGCCCAACGGGTCCTTCGGGTTGTTCTGCCAGATGTATTCGTAGCCGGCAAAAAACTTGAACGGGTCCCACGCATACTTGGCAGCGACCATAACGGCGCGGTTGTCGGTCACGATGCCATATACGGTGTCGTTCGGGTCGATCAGATTGGCCCCGGTGATTTGGTTTGTATTGACGCTGTCCGTGGTCGACTGATAGGGCTGCGTCAGACTCTGAGGCCCCAGCAAGGGGTTCAATACGCTGATCGCCTGGTTGTACTGTTGGAAGACGAGGTCGGCGGAGAACTTGCCGGCGCCTCCGCCGAGGTCGAATCCATAGGCGTTGTTATGCGCCTGTTCCGCCGTACAGGTGGCGGCAGTCCAGCCCGCGGTGGCCGAGTAGCAGCCCGCGGAACCATCGGCGAATTTATACATCGCGCCGAAATGGACCGGGCCATAAACGAGGCGATACTTCAGGGCAGAGTCCCAACGGCTGTCCTCGGTGTCGCCGCCGCCCGCCATCGTGCCGTTGTACCCGATATAGGAAAAGGCATAGCTGCCGCCGGCCGGATCGTAAAGCAGCATCGCATCGGTACCGAGCGCGCGCTGGCGGCCGAAGGTCAGCGTGCCGAAATTTGTGGACGATATCCCGGCATAGTATTCGTCATTGAAGGGTTGGCCCGCGCGTGCCCCGTCGATGGCTTCCGAGTAGCTGCCCCGGGGAAGGCCGTTGTTGATGATGTCGGTCTTTGAAGCATTGGCCAGCAGGCCGGACTGCGGATTGATGCCGGTGGAAGCGTTGAACACAACCGACCAGCCCGGCAGAAACTCTTCCTTGCCCCTGATGCCCAGACCCGTCTGCGACAGGTTGTTCGGCGCGACCAGGAATCGATGTTGAAAGCCGTTGCGGTTCACCAGAGATTCGCCTTCATAGTTGTAGCCGTTTTCCGGTAAGCCGTGGCTGACGTAGCCGACGCCCACGTCATACGCGCCGTATACCGTGATGCCGTGCCAGGTCAGCGTGCAATCGGTGGTGGCGAACTCGTGGCCGCTCGTGCAGGGGTCGGGGGTCTTCGGCTGCTTCTTACTATCGTCCTGAGCGGTGGCTGCTACCGGGAACAGGGAAGACAACAGCGCGAGGATCGCCACCGCGACCCAGGAATTGCATTTATGCATTGTTTAGCTCCAGTTGAAGTGCTCTGTAGTGTATAGATGAGATGCTTTGGAGCGCAAGTACGCTACGTTTCAATATGGTTTCCCTGGCTCTTGATTCATCCTATACTGCGATACCGTCTGGAATGGAGGGTTCATGCGACGCAAACCAGTGAAGCAAGCGCGCGCCAAAGAAGAACTTCTGCGCCCACGCGAAGCCGCGCTCGAGCTGCGCGTCAGCTTTCCCACCCTCAAGCAGTGGATCTATCACGGAAAGATTCGCAGCGTGCGCACGCCCGGCGGCCACCACCGCATCCCGCAGAGCGAGGTCGACCGTTATCTTTACCGCACGCGCGGCAAGACCGAGCCCGAGCGCGACGATGTCCTCCGCCGCGTGAGCGGCCGCAATCAGCTGGTCGGACGCATCGAGGAGGTCCGCGTCAGCGGTCTCATGGCGGAGGTCACGCTTTCCATCGGCAACCAGCGCATCACCTCCATCATCACCTCGCGGTCAGCGCGCGAGATGCAGCTTAAGCCGGGCCAGGCCGCGGCCGCCTTGATCAAGGCAACCGAGGTAATGATCCTGCGGGTTTGAGGCGCAAGAAGCACACGGTTGCCCCACCCTTCTCGCGTTCTTCGCGAGAGGGTGGGAAGGCTCACCGCAACCCCCGCCAGGCAAGGGAGATCACGCCGGCCGTTTCACCAGCCCTTCGCGTGTACTCCTGGCCATTGGTCGATTTCCCGTTGGTAATTTGAAACGGGCTGAGAGAGGGCTAATCATAGCCTTCAATGCCGAGTTCCCCTCAATCCCGCCGGTGGGATCGCCTGCCCGTCGACTTGCCCGTCCGGGTGGTCACTTCCAAAGGCTTCTCGACGACGGTCGTGTGCGGACGCGGCACTGAGATGAGCGAGGGCGGCATGGTTCTGTACGCTGGGATACTTTTGAACCCGGGCGACCTGCTCGAACTTGAGTTCGATACTCCGTTCCACTCCCGCATCCCTGCTATCGTCCGCTCGCGCAACGGCTTCTGCTTTGGCCTGGAATTCATCGCGCCATTGCCTTCCTAGGCTCTGATCCTGACTGCTGACCCCTGACTCCTGACCCACTCACTGCCGTGGCATTGTTGAGTGTTTTGTTCTAGCATCTGAGGGCAATTCTGTGGGGTGCGCTATGTACTTCGAGCAGTTCTACCTGGGATGCCTCGCTCATGCCTCCTACCTGCTGGCTTCCGAGGGTGAAGCCGTGGTGGTCGACCCGCAGCGCGACGTGGAGCTGTACCTGAAAGCCGCGGAGGAACATGGCGTCACCATCCGCCACATTTTTGAGACACACCTGCACGCTGACTTTGTCTCCGGCCACAAGGAACTGTCCGCGCGCACGGGCGCGAAGATCTACATGGGAGCACAGGCCGGAGCCACGCTTCCCCACGTCGCCGTGCGCGACGGTTACGAGCTGAGGTTTGGCAAGGCTTCGATTCGTGTGCTGGAGACACCCGGCCATACTTCGGAGAGCATTTGCCTGGTCGTAACGGACGAGGAGAAGTCGCCGCAGCCGTGGGCCGTGCTGACTGGAGACACGCTGTTCATCGGTGATGTGGGGCGCCCGGATCTCTCGACGAAGCACACGCCCGTTGAGCTTGCCGGCATGCTCTACGACAGCCTGCACCACAAGCTGATGAAGCTGGCGGACGGCGTTCTGGTCTATCCCGCTCATGGAGCGGGTTCGCTGTGCGGAAAGAATATGCGCGCCGAGCGCTCGTCGACCATCGGCACCGAACGCCTGACCAACTACGCGCTGCAGATCAAAAGCAGGGACGAGTTTGTGGCGCAGCTCACCGCAAACCTTCCAGCGCGGCCTGAATATTTCCTGAAGGACGCTGAGATCAACCGCACGGGTGCAGCCGCGCTGTCGGAGCTGGCGCCGCTGCGCGCCATCGCACCGTCTAAGTTGAAGACCATGCTGGACGATGGGGAGCTGGCGCTGGACGTGCGTTCCGGCGACGAGTTCGCCGCCGGGCACGTGCCGGGCTCGGTGAACATCGCGCTGTCGGGACAGTTTGCGTCGTGGGCCGGCGCGGTGCTGGGACTGGCGGCGCATCCCGTGCTGGTCGCGGCTTCCGATCAGCAGGTGGAGGAGGCGCGGCTGCGGCTGGCCCGCGTGGGCGTTGAGGCTCTGGATGGATATCTTGACGGTGGGGTTACGGCGTGGACGCAGGCAGGGCTTCCCGTGGCGACGATGGCGCAGGTGAAGGTCGACGAGCTAGCAGGACAGCTGCGGCGTGGCGACGTGCAGGTGCTCGACGTGCGTCGCGCGCCCGAGTGGGAAGCGGCTCACATTGAGGGAGCGACGTGGTGGCCGCTGGACAATTTCCGAATCTCTCCGCCAGAGATTGACCAGGACGCGCCCATCGCCGTGCACTGCAAGAGCGGGTACCGCAGCATGATCGCGTGCAGCCTGCTGCAGCGGGCCGGGTTCAAGCACGTGACCAACGTGATCGGCGGATTCGATGCCTGGCAGCAGGCCAACCAACCCTCGCTCACTGCGCGAGCGGTCGGGCTGTAACTCTCTGATGGGAGGGCGCTTAGGTGGGTTTTCCACAGGTGTTCCTGTAGGAACACTTGCATGTACAGGGTTGTATGTACAGTGGTATGACAGTTGGCTAAGTGCTGCGGGCGCAATCGGTTAGCTTCTGGTCCTTGTCGGAAGGATGCGGTTTGCGTACACTCTGGGCGCGGGAAGACTTCTTCTTCCTTCGCATCTCGGCCCATACAACTTCGTCTTTGGAAACCTTGAACAAAGCAGTCATGCCTTCTTCAAAGTTCTCTTTTGCTTCCGGCCCTCGACGTATTCAGGTTGCTTCATAGGTACACCTTATGTCACACAAGTCGAAACACAACAAAAACAACCCAGCCTCCAAGCAAGAACACTCCGAAGGCCGCGAAGAAACCACAAACCGCCACGTTTACGTTGAGCCTGGAGTCCAGATAGACCTTGTCAAGGACCTTAAAGAGAAGTATGAATCCAGCCAAACACAAAGCAGCACCCATAATGACAAGGTTCTTCTTTGGAGCAAGATCGGAGCCGGATTGATCTTCGTTTACGCTGCTATAACCCTTTTGCAAACCTGTTTGGTCTACCGGGATGAAGGCGACCGACCGTGGGTTGGGATTGAAACCTTTACCACAAATGGAATCCAAGAAGGCCAAAAGTTTGTATTTACGATGCTGATTCTCAATCGAGGTAGGCGCCCAGCAAAAGTGGCTGTGAAGGGTCCAAAAATGCAGGACTATGATAAATTCCCGAAAAATCCCACCTATGAGAAACAAACCACAAGTATTGGACTGATCCTTCCGGATGGGCATTTGAAAGTGTCGTTGCCCCTGACGGTTATTCAGCCTGGCTTGCATGAGACCCTGAAAAATAGTGGGCACACACTCTACATTCATACTGCTATCGAATACGAAGATGTCACTACCCACGAAAGGCACTGGACTCACTGGTGCGTCCAATATTCGCCAGAAAGTTACTTGACTCGTCCAGAAGACACTTTCAACCAGTGTTTGACTTACAATGACGCTAACTAGCCCTGTCACGGCAATGGGAGTCTGCCGTGAACTACCCAGTAGTCGAGGGCACCGATAATCATTGCTAGGACTAAACTCGAAATCACCCAAATGCTCAATCTGGCTCGCTTCCCTCGCACCAGCCCAACCACGACACACCACAGAGCCAGCACTCCAAAGGGATACGAACACCAAAACAAGATTCTTCCAAGGAGAAGATGGCCAGTCACGCATAGGCCACCTCCAGCAAGGCCGAAGGCGACGAAGACGCTAGTTGCGCCCCAAAACTTGGTTTTCTCGTGCCACTCAGTCGGAGGGGATGGGTTGACGATTTGCATAAACACCACCCAACCCACCGCGAGCAGTAAAATTTCTTTAGACACGCCGATCCCTCCGCCACCAATTGGGGCAGAAATTGCAACGTGTGCCAAGTATATAAATGCCAACACTTCTATGTATAGGATTGTATGTACAGTGGTAGGATATTTGGCTAAGTGTTGCGGCTGCAATGGGTTAGCTTCTGGCCCTTGCGCATGGCTCCTCGCTGACTGCAGTTTCCCTCAGCGGCTAAAGCCGGCATTGAAAATAGTCCCCTTCGCTGCGCGCTTGGAGACTGTGCGTGAGAACTGGTGCCGTCCCTCCGGGACTTGCCCTCACTTCTCCCACTTACCCGGGGCTTACGCCCCGGGCTAATGAATGCCGCCACTTTGCGGCTGGGATTTTGCGGGTCCTGATCTCCGGTTCGCATCAAATTCCGGTTTTCACGCGGACTCTAAAAGCGCTGTGCCAACCAGGATCAGCGCCGAAGCGAGCTTTCAGCACCTGTAAAGGCCTCCCTTGAAAATGAGCCGGTTATCGGAGCGCTGAAAGTGTGTGCATGAGAACCGGTGGCGTCCCTCCGGGACTTGCCCTCACTTCCCCACCTTACCCGGGGCTTACGCCCCGGGCTAATGAATGCCGCCGCTTTGCGGCTGGGGTTTTCTGGGTCTTGTTCCACGTTTCGCATCAAATTCCGGTCCTTTCAAAAACGGCAGCCCGCCCTTCCCGAACGGTACAAGTAGCCCGCGTAGGTGGGCGAGGTCCGAAATTTGCGTCGGGACTTGCGCCGCCGCGGCAACGCCGTCTCAAAACCGCGGGCGTGCCCTTTCAAGACGGCCACAGCGCGCGCGTTCGGGATCAACCTGCTAATGTTGTCGTCAGGAGTTACCTTCCGTGAAGACTGACAAACTGGCGAAAGCGTATCGGGTTGAAAATGGCAAACATTTCCGGCTGAAGGGTTTTGACCCGGCGGATACCGGGCACTGGCGGTCGAAAGAACACGCCGAAGAGGCTTTGCAGCAGGGAATTGCGCGCACGGCCGAACTGCAGTCCATGCTCTATGCCCAGGACCGCTGGGCTTTGCTGCTGATTTTTCAGGCTATGGACGCGGCGGGGAAGGACGGCATCATCAAGCACGTGATGTCGGGGGTCAATCCGCAGGGATGCCAGGTGTATTCGTTCAAGGCTCCGTCGGACCTGGAATTGCAGCACGATTTTTTGTGGCGCACCACGCGCTGCCTGCCGGAGCGCGGGCACATCGGGATTTTCAACCGGTCGTACTACGAAGAGGTGCTGGTGGTGCGGGTGCATCCCCAGATTCTGCAGAGCCAGAAGACGCCGCCGGTGCTTTGTGGGAAGAACATCTGGGAGGAACGGTTCGAAGACATTCGCAGCTTCGAGCGGCACATGGCACGGAGCGGGACCGTCATCCGCAAGTTCTTCCTGCACGTGTCAAAGAAGGAGCAGAAGAAACGCTTTCTGGCACGGCTGGATGAGCCGGAGAAGAATTGGAAGTTCTCGGCGTCGGACATAAAAGAGCGGCAGTATTGGGACGACTACCAGGGTGCTTACGAAGACATGATTCGAAATACGGCGAGCGAACATGCGCCGTGGTATGTGGTGCCCGCCGACAATAAGTGGTTCACGCGGATTGTGGTTTCTGGGGTGATTGTGGAGACGCTGGAGTCTCTTGATCTGGCGTATCCCAAGGTGGATGAGCAGAAGAGGCGGGAACTGGAGGCGGCGAAGAAGCAGCTCATGGCGAAGAAATAGCGTCTGCGCCGGAAGTCTGCTCAGGGAGCGGGTTTCCAGGCAGCCCAACGTGCTCCCTGTATTCCGCAGCCGGACACTGTCTTCCGTACCCGGGGTTTGTGATTGCAATCACACGTCGCCGAAATGAGGCATGGAATACTCAGCCGCATGCACGAAACCCGAAGTTAAAGGAGTGGCAGTATGGAGTCCAATGGGGAGATATACGAGTCGCACTGTATGCTGGCGCACGACATGATCAATCGGTTCGCGGTGATTGTGGGGTATTGTGACCTTCTTTTGGAACAGCCGCCAGCGGATCCGAAGGTGTCCAAGCGTCTGCTGTTGATGCGGGAGATCGCAAAGTCCGCGGCTGGGGAGTTGATCCAGCGTGAGTGCCCATTCGGTAGTTCAGCACAGAAGGTGGTTACTCGGCAGGAGTCGCAGCAGCGGCGGGTGTGACGCATTGGGACGGTTGATCGGGAAGCGAGGTTGGGCCCTCCCCCTCCGAATGGCTCTCTCTTTTCATGCGGCCTCCACGGGATTAGTATTGTTTCCTGTTTAAAACCCTTCCCGGAGACAATTCCCATGGTCGGCCCCAATGGCTGTCGCAGAATCACGTTGCTTGCAGGACGATTGATTGTCGCAGTGGTGTTTGCCCTTGTTGCCACGGTTACGCTTTGTTCGCCGGCGCCAGCCCAGACCAAAGCCGATAAGAAGCAGGCGAAGTCGGCGGATAGTGCCCAGACCACTGCCGCCAGCGCGTCGGCCGAGAGTGGTTCGACAAAATCAGAGGACGAAAAGGCGGAAGAGAAGCCATTCAAGGGGATGAAGTATCGGCTGATCGGGCCGTTCCGCGGTGGGCGATCGCTGACGGCGGCGGGCGTTCCGGGCGATCCCAACACCTACTATTTCGGCGCGACGGGCGGCGGCGTGTGGAAATCGAGCGACGGCGCCATGACGTGGACGTCGGTGTTTGACAAGGAAGGCTCAGGATCGATCGGCAGCATTGCGGTGGCGACCTCCAACCCTAACGTGGTTTATGTGGGGACGGGCGAGGCGTGCATCCGCGGCAACATCTCGCACGGCGACGGCGTTTACAAAACGCTGGATGGCGGCAAGACGTGGAAGAACGTGGGGCTGCATGATTCGCGGGCCATCGGCAAGGTCATTGTCAATCCCATGAATCCCGACATCGCCTTCGTGGCGGCCCTGGGGCATGTGTTCGGGCCGAATGCGGAGCGCGGCATCTTCCGCACCACGGACGGCGGCAAGACCTGGGAGAAGGTGCTGTACAAGGACGAGAACACGGGCGGCGTCGATGTGGCCTTCGATCCGCGCAATCCAAACATCCTGTTCGCGGCGCTGTGGCAGGCGCGGCGCACTTCGTGGAGTATGGACGATGGCGGCCCAGGCAGCGGGCTTTACCGGTCCGGGGACGGCGGCACGACTTGGAAGCATATTGAGGAGCACGGCTTGCCCAAGGGACCGTACGGCAAAATCGGCGTGGCCGTGGCCGCGAATTCGGACCGAGTCTATGCGCTGATCGAGGCGCACAATCCCGACGGCGGGCTCTATCGCTCCGACGACGGCGGCGAGAACTGGCGGCTGGTGAACGAGGACCACAGCCTGTGGCAGCGGCCGTGGTACTACATGCACATCATCGCCGACCCGCGCGACGCGGACGTGCTCTACATCATGGACGTTGAGGCCTACAAGTCGACCGACGGCGGACACCTGTTCAACAAGGTTCACGTGCCGCACGGCGATAATCACGGGCTGTGGATCGATCCGATGGATACGCGGCGGATGATCGCCTCGAACGACGGTGGCGTGACGGTGACGGTCGACGGCGGAAAGAACTGGACGGCGGAGGACAACCAGCCGACGGCGCAGTTCTATCACGTGATCATCGACAACGAGACGCCTTACCGGGTGTACGGTTCGCAGCAGGACAGCGGCACGGTGGCTATCGCGAGCCGCAGCGACAATGGATCGATCGATCGCACCGACTGGTATGACGTAGGCGGAGGCGAGGCCGGCTATATCGCGCCCGATCCGCGCGATCCCGACATCGTTTATGGGGCCGAGTACCAGGGGAACATCACGCGCTATGACCGGCACATCGGGCAGGTGAAGGCCATCACGGTGCAACCCGAGCTTTCTGATGCGCATGGGGCGGCCAATCTCGAGCATCGCTTTCAGTGGACGGCGCCGGTGCTGATTTCACAGTACGATCCCAACACTCTGTATCACGCGGGCGAAATGTTGTTCAAAACAACGGACGGCGGAGTGCATTGGACCGCTATCAGTCCGGACCTGACGCGAAACGACAAGAGCAAGCAGAAGGTTTCGGGCGGGGACATCACGCTCGACGATTCGGGCACGGAATACTACGACACGATATTTGCCCTGGCGGAGTCGCCGCTCAAGAAGGGATTGCTATGGGTCGGGACCGACGACGGCTTGATCCAGCTCACGCAGGACGAAGGCAAGACCTGGACCAACATTACGCCGAAGGACATGCCGGAGTGGAGCCGCATCAGCCTGATTGATCCGTCGCCGCACGATGCGGGGACGGCGTACGTGGCGGTCGATCGGCATCAGTTTGACGATCTGCGCCCTTACATTTACAAGACCAGCGACTACGGCAAGAGCTGGACGAAGCTGACGCAAGGGATTCCCGACAACGTGTTCGTGCGGGCGGTGCGGGAGGATCCGAAAAAGCGCGGGTTGCTCTATGCGGGAACCGAGTCGGGAGTGTACGTGTCGTTCAATGATGGGGCGAATTGGCGTCCGCTGAAGTTGAACCTGCCAACCACTCCGGTGCACGACCTAACGGTGAAGGATGATGATCTGGTGGTGGCGACGCATGGGCGTGCCTTCTGGATTCTCGATGACGTTACGCCGCTGCGGCAATACAGCGATGAGATTGCGCAGAAAGATGTGTTTCTGTACAAGCCGGCGACGGCCTATCGCATTCAGGCGGGAGAGGCCAGAGAGCGGCGGCCTTCGAAGAAAACGGGGCAGAATCCGCCGGTGGGCGCGACCATTTATTTCTATCTGAAAGATGCGCCCAAGGCGGACACGGAGACGAAGATCGAGATTCTTGATGCTTCGGGCAAAGTGATTCGCAGGTATTCGAGCGCGGAGCTGGTGTCGCTGGAGGAGCCGCTTGGTCCGGACGACAAGAAACCGGAGAAAGAGATCAAGCCGGAAGCGGGGCTGAATCGCTTTGAGTGGGATTTGCGCTACGAGGAGGCGCGCCGCGTGCCGGGATACTATCTGTGGGAGTACGGCGGCGGGGCGCGGGGACCGGTGGCGGTGCCGGGCCAATATCAGGCGCGGCTGACCGTGGGCGGGCAAAGCCAGACGGCGCCCTTCGAGTTGAAGCTGGATCCGCGGGTGCATGTGAGCCAGGCCGATTTGGAGCAGCAACTGAATCTGCTGCTCGCGACCCGTGATGAACTGAGTCGCGTGTACGACACGGTGAATCAGATTCAGGATGTGCGATCGCAGCTGGCGGGCCTGAAGCGGCGACTGCCGGAGAATGCCAGCGCCAAGACGATTGGCAGCGCGGCTGACGATCTGGAGAAAAAGCTGGTGGCGGTGCGCGAGGATCTGATTAACCTGACCATCAGCGCGAATGAGGACTCGCTGGCGTATCCTCCGCAGCTGGATGCGAAGCTGGCGTATCTGGCGATGGATGCGGGCACGGCTGATTCCGCGCCGACTGAAGCCGAGCAGCGTGAGTTCGAAAAGCTGAAACGGCAGAGCGGGGAACTGATCGGGCGCTGGGAGGACCTGCAGCGGAGGGATCTGGCAGCCTTCCAGAAGCTGGCGGCTGAGGGCAGCCTGTCGACGGTAGTGGTGCCGCCGGCAGGGCGGGCGACGGACGAGGTGGTGGTGGCGCACTGAGCTTCGCTGCGTTTTGACAGAGTGAGAAAGGGCCCTCCACGAGGGTCCTTTTTCTTTGTGTGGCAGGTCGGGGTTGACTTTGCACATTACTGCTATTACTTCCGTGCCACTTTGATGGCACGGATGTGCCTTGTCTGAGGTGATAGGCGTTGCTATTGTGCCGATAGAGTTTTATGTAGTTTCTCCCCTGTGGATCGACCCAGCCGGTCGGGGGTGTGTATGCGAATGATGCATCTGTGCTACGCGGCGATTGGCTTTGCGGTGGCTCGTTGGCTGTTCCGGCGAGAGGTAGTGCCAGTCGCAGATCCAGTCACTCGTTTTCGGTCTCAGGGGTTGCTGTAGAACGTTTTTATCAGGGCTTGGGCGCGCTTCCCGTTGCGTCTCCATTTCGTCTGCGCGCCCATTGCTTCCTTCCTTTTGCGGTTCCGGGTACCTTGGTCATCTCTGCCTTGGTGACCTCTCTCCATACAATCTGAGTAAGGGCTTGATTCGTGCTGCGGCTTTCCACAATGCGGCGAACGCTGTTGCTGGCGGCCATGCTGGCGGTTTTGACGCCAGTGGGCGTGGTTGCGCAGGACGATCCGAATGACGCTCCTCTAGGAGATGTCGCACGCAATATGCGGCGCAAGACGGCATCGGGTGACGACGTCATCGACAACGACAACCTGACGCAGGTGATGGACCGGTCGGAGAGCCGCCACCCGGCCAGTTCAGCGATGCGCTTTTTGATGGCTGGAGGAGGCAAGGGATTTCAGGTCGCATCCCCGGATGTGACCTGCAGTCTTTCCTTCAATGCCAATGCCAAGGCTTTGCTGTCGAGCCAGTACGCGCAAATGGGGCTTCCCCCAAACGAAGTGCTCAAGCTGCAAGGGCCGGCCGTCATCGAAGGCGACGCGTTGACGGTTTCGATCTTCAACGCCACGGAATGGCATGTCAGCGAAGTTGCCGTTGCGTTGACGATTGTGAAAAGGGCCGGATTACAGGAGAGCGCGCCGTACGGGATGGCGATGGGCGGGACAACGTCGAATGGGACGATGAAGGCGGACGGGCAAAGCCTGGCCCTCGAGGCGCAGGAATCCGAAGTGCGGCCCGAGCGGAAACCGGATCTGACAGTTATCTACCGGATGCGGGCGGCGGCTGCGCCATTTGCAACCACGGTATTCAGTGCGCCGCTGAATCTGGAACTCGGTCCCGGTCAGGAATGGCACTGGGCGATCGTAGAAGCGAAAGGGTATCCGCCGCAAAGTTACACCGGGACCGCAGCGCAGACCGCACAAAGTCAGGACGCTGCCCCGATCTCTATCCGACCCGCTGTGCCGGCATTGACGCCGCCGCAAGACTCCAGCATGAGCGCGGCTCCTCAAGCTCCTCGATAGGCTCATCTCTAGCAGGGTGCTGAAAAAATAATTTTGCCCACCGATCTGACTTCAGCGGCTAAAGCCGGCATTGAAAAACAAGCCAGTTATCGCAGCGCTGAAGCGCTGCGCCACCCAAAATCAAGCGCCCCGAAGCCAGTTTTTCAGTAGCCTTTTAGAAATGGCGCGGAGCTGGTTAGGAAGCGCGTCTTTCGCATCCTGATTTCTGATATACGCCTGATTCTTGATGTGCGATTGCTGGCCGGGAACACATGGCTACTTCGCTGTGCCCGGCTTGAGGACTGCGGTGTTGCGCTCGTCGCCGGCAATGATGCGGTAGAACTTCTTCAGGTCGTCCATCTTGCTGAGTGGCACGCTGAGTTCCTTCACCTCGAAGGTGCGGCTGTAGTGGATAACGTTGCCCTGCACCACGGTTTTGGCGTGATAGCTGGCGAAGCTGTAGTCGGCGTCAACCGGAGGCGGCACGTCGTCGACGACGTAACCGTCGGGGATGGTGATGTCGAAGGTGTCGGTGTCATGCGCGGGGCCCTCGAATTCAACAGGGAACTTACGAGGGTCCTTGGTCTCCAACAGCCCACTGGACTTCACGCCAATCACGCGCGGGCGGACCAGCAGCAGCCCACCAGCATTCTTGGCGTAGTTCTCGGCATTGAAAGAGTAACGGAAGCCGAAGGGCTGATCGGTCTGGTTGAGATTCACCAAGTTTGCTTGCGAGATGTGGAAAAGGGACAGGGAACCAGCGAGCAGATCTTCAATGGGTTTGATCTGATCGGTACTCTTGGTGACTGTGCGCAGGCGCCAGCGTTCCGACGAGGCGCGATCTCCCATCCGGCTTTCGCTGATTTCTCCTTTTAGCGTGCCGGCGGGATCGACGGCCAGCTTGCCGGTGCGCTGGATGCCGTTCATCGCTGGAGGCTGCATCGGTAATTCGACCAGCTCGCCGCCTTCAGGTGCAACTAACAAGCCGTAGTTTGCCTGGAGGTATCCTCCAATTTGTCCGAAAGGGGTCAGTTCGTTGGTGGGATCAAAGTAAAGAAGCGTTCCTAACTTTGGGTCTTTTACGGTTGCGGTCAACGATGGATCAGAAACATTGGCCGGAAGCTTGATGGCTATGATGGCGTGATCGAATACACCGGCGCTGGCGGGCGTTTCTTGCGTCACCGATCCACGCTCCGAATTGATGACTACGTAGTAGGACTCAATGCCGATCTGGCTCAACATCGAGCTCATCAAGGTGGCTTTGTCCTTGCAGTCCCCATAGCGGTGCACAAACACATCGGCCGCAGGATGAGGCTGCCAGCCGCCAATTCCGAGCTCGATGGCCACATAGCGGATGTCGTGCTGCACGAACTGAGCCAGAGCCTTCATCTTTTCCAGCGGCGTGCTGGCCGAAGTGGTGAGGGTAGCGACCTGCTGCTTAATCTCCGGGGAGGCATCCCGACGCCCCTCGGTCAGATTGCGGTACCAATTGCCCATCTCGTGCCAGTTGGTAAAACCCTTTGTGGAAGCGCCGCCCTGGGGAAAATAGTTGACCACCATTTGGCCGGAGATTCCATCCAGGGGAGGCATTTCCGGCTCCGGGCGCATGCTCTTCACATCGCTCACAGTCCACTGCAACTGGCCGCCGGCCTCGCCAGGCTTGGATTCCGGATAGTTAATCCAGAGTGCCTTGTAGGCCCAACCAGGGGGAAGCTGAAGCGAGTAGTGCGCCTCGCGTACGGGGATCTCGCGCTGAAAGTCCCAAACCTCCTGGAGCACCAGCGGTTGCTTGTCTTCCTCGTATTCGTAGCCGACGACGTTGCCGGGATCGGGAGCCGGGATTCGCAAGAACTTCACCCGTACATCAGAGATCAGCTCACTGCCTTCGACCTTTGGAAGCGCGAGCTCCACCGCTTCTTTGTCCTTCACTTCGTAATCCTTGCCTTGGGCGGGAATGCACCATGCGTGGAGGTTGTTGATCTTCTCGTGAGCGTTGAACGGCACTACGGCCGCACCGTACTCGCGGCCGCCGGGCCGAAGAATCTTGTAGGCTTCGCGAACCTGGGTCTTGATCTTGTCTGCGGATAGGACGTTAACGATCCTCTCCGAATAGAGAAGCACCGCGTCGGTTTTCTCGTCGTGGGGCGGCAACGGCGCCGAGGCGGCGGAGTGCATCCATTGGGGGGCATCACCGGCCTGCGCCGGTCGCGCAGCAACCAAAGCACAGAAAGCGGCGAACGTGAGCAGACGACGGGTTCGTGAACTAGTTGCTTGCATTGGTTCCTGCCGGTTGTAAGACGACCTGTTCTTCGTCGGCTGTCCGGACGACCTGGAAGAAGGTGCGCAAGGCGGGGTAGTACTTCGCTTCCAGCAAGAGAACGTCGACGTTCAAGGTGCGATTCAGATGCAGCGTGCCTTTGTCGTTTTCCGCCTGCAAGGTGTAGGTGATGATATGGCCGTCGTGCTTTTGCGGCGCCGGCAGGGTGGAAATCTGCCAGCCCAAAGGCAAGTCAATGCTCACGTCGTCGGTCCGAGCGAAGGGAAACGGAAAATAGATGGGATGTTCGCGGCTGCCGTGGTCGAAAAGATGTTTCTCAGGCGCGCTGAAGAGACCAACCGGTAAAAGCGCGCGCCGCCCCGCGCCTGAGACCCAGCCCGGAATCTTCACGGTAAATTCCGCAACCATCGAGGGAGCCGAGCTTTTCCACTCGGGCCGGTTCGTTAGCTCGACCTCGGAAGCAACGGGAATGGAGTCCTTGACCCCATCTTCCAGCGACTTCTTGCGCTCGGTATCGTCGGCCAGGCGTTCCTCCACGCGGCGTTGGGCCGCTTCGAGTCCGGTGAACGTTACCGTCAGCTTGCCCTCCAGATCGCCCGTATCGGAGAGTTTCAGCTGAGCCTTGCGCTGGATGCCGGACTGGCTGCTGTCGGGCAGAGAAGTCTGCAGCCAGGCGCCGCCGTCTTTGTCGAGGCGCAGGCCTTTCACTCCGGTTTCGACCCAAGGCAGCATGCCAAAGGGCACGAATTCAGCCCCGGGATCACAAAAGATATCCTTGCCGTCGAGCTTGACCACCACGACATTAGCATCGAGCCGGCGGCCGTCCATGGTTTGAGGGACGAAGAAGTAGTTGTGCCGGTCCGAGACCCACATGCCGTCCGCAGGCACCCCCGCGGCGCGAGCCAGGGCCAGGAAAAGCCAGGTTAATTGCATACCGTTTCCGGATTGTTGCTTCCATACAGCTTCCACGTTGTCCGGGGCTTTTTCTTTGTTGCGCTTCTCCTCCTGCTCCGTCTTCTCTTCTTCGTATGAGGTGTTGCGGAGTTGCTGCACGCGGGCATAGATCTTGCGGAGCTTCACCTCCGGCGAGTCGCTGGGAGAAACGATGCCAGCGAGGGCCTCGTCCATCGCTTTCCGCTTGCCGATGAAACCTTCCATCTGGTCGTAGCGTTTCTTTCCTGTTTTTTTCCAGTACTTGTCCATGTCCTTCTCGAACATCTCGTCGCTGTAGATGAAGTCAACGCGAGATTTCAGTTCGTTCTCCGGAGGCATGTAATCCTCGGTCTGGAAAGCAGGAATATCGTTGGCTTCAAGTCTGACCACATGATCCGCTCCCTCAGTTGGTTGAGGGGTTCCGGGAGGAAGTGCATTCCACGACCATCGGACGTAGAACGGCTGGTAATCGCTGGTGTACGGGTGGAGAGAAAACTTCGCGTTCCGCGTGAACAACTCGTAGCTGAGGATCCAATGGGAGTCGAAGACAAAGTTTTCCGCGAGGTCAGTGGTGTAGTAATACTCGAGGATGCCGCCGACCTCGACGTCGGGCAGGGTGAAGGTCTTGGCCAGGTACTTGACCCCGCGCGCCTTGACGATCGACTTGTCGAAGGCCTTTCCGTTGAAAGGAACGATGGATCCGTCAGGCTTGATGGTGCGGGCGTGGATGTTGACGACGTTTTCCTGCTCCTTGAAGTAGGGGATCTCGATATCGGCGTACTTGCGGCCTTCCTCGGTCAGGATCTTGACGCGGAAGTAGACGTCCTCGTGAGCCGTTCGGCCGCGGTCGTCGCGATCCACCTCGCGGAAAAGAATGATGGCCGGGGCACCTGGGGCTTTGGGCTCGGCGGTCATCTTCAATTCGTCGGGGGAGACGGGCTGGAAGCCAATGGCGTACGCGGGCGTGGACGCGGCAAATGCGCAGGCGACGAAGAATGCAGCCAGAGATGGAGCAGAGAGACGGAGCGACATGGCACAGTTCACCTAAGGGCGTTCTCTTGACCGCTGTACTCGCTGGCCTGAGGGGGAATGCAGAGGCCACGCCGAGCAGGACGGCGCCAACGGAACGAAAATGTCTAGATCACACCTTCTGGGCCGCGAGAATACAATTGGCGCCCTCGAGTGTCAAGAAAATCCGCTGGCCGCATCAGAGCACTGCAAATCGAATCGTGTCTGTGATTCCTGTCACCTGAGAGGTGAATATCTACGAACATAACTGCAAAACATAACATCGTAAGTCCCCGTGACAGCCGTGCTAGACTAACGGGAAATCCAACACCAGAGGTCGACATGAAATTTGGCGTCATCATCTTTCCCGGGTCGAACTGCGATCACGATGCTTACTGGACGATTGAGCATGTGGTCAAGCAGCCGGTTACTTTCTTGTGGCATGAATCACACGACCTGGAGAACTGCGACGCGGTGATTGTTCCCGGAGGCTTTGCCTATGGGGACTATCTGCGAACGGGAGCGATTGCCAGGTTTTCGCCGGTGATGGATTCGGTGCGCAAGTTCGCGGCCGGGGGTGGGTTGGTTCTGGGGATCTGCAACGGCTTCCAGATCCTGTGCGAGTCGGGTTTGCTGCCGGGCGCGCTGATGTGCAACGTGGGGCTGAAGTACGTGTGCAAGCCGGTGCAGGTGCGGGTGGAAAACGCCGAGACTCCGTTCACCAACGCATGTGCGAAGGGAGACGTGCTGACGATCCCGATCGGTCACATGTCGGGGAACTACTTCTGCGATGCGGCGACGCTGGACGAGTTACGTCGAGAAAACCGGGTCGTGTTTCGCTATTGCTCGCCCGCCGGGGGAATTACGGCGGCAGCCAATCCTAATGGCTCGCTGGAAAACATCGCCGGCATCTGTAGTCCGGGAGGCAACGTCGTCGGCATGATGCCGCACCCCGAGCGCTCATCCGAAGCCGAATTGGGCTGCACGGACGGAATCAAGGTGTTCCAGTCGATGGTCGGTGCCATGGCGGCGCGCTAGATAGCCTTGCCGGCCGCTGAAGAAATTGTTTGCCAACCAGTCCGACCTCAGCGACTTAAAGCCGGCGTTGAAAAATAGGCCGTTACCGCGGCGCTGAAGTGTGTGAGAACGGCTGCCGTCCCTCCGGGACTTGTTCCCGTTTGCCACTTACCCGGGGCTTACGCCCCGGGCTAATGAATGCCACCGCTTCGCGGCTGGGATCTTCCGGGTCTTGATCCATGGCTCGCGTCAATTTCCGGTTCTCGCGCGGAAACTGAAGCGCTGCGCCACCCAGGATCAGATAGCGACGTGAGTTTCTCAGCCGCCTGCCAGAGTTCGCTTTACTGCCTCGTAGGACGTTCCGGTTGTCGCTCTGATCCCGCAGAATTAACTTGGAGATCAACAGGCTCCGGGTATATCGTCGATCTCGCTTCCCCTGTCTCGGGCCCCAAACCTGATTGTGTTCGCAAGCACACGCAGGGAGGCGTGTCTCTCATGACACCGAAGCAGATTCTGGATTCCTTTTCTGAGACCCTGATGCAGGACGAGCGCATTCTCAGCGCGCAGGAACGCGCGCTGCTGGTGGCGCTCTTGCAGCATGCCAAAGCTTCCAGCAACGCGAGTTCAGCGATGCAGGAGGCGGTGCGGGCGGTGATCGCCTCGGCTGTGGGCGAAACGGTCGCGCAGCGTGGTTTCTCCATCCTGGGCGGCAGCATCGTTGAACGCATCCTGCAGGACAATCAACTCGCGGTCAGCGAATCGTCGACGGTGCACAGCGCGGAAATTTACGCCGGCCCAAACCCTGGGGGATCGCCCAGCAATCAGCCGCAGCCGCCGGGCAATCAACCACAACCTCCGGGCATCGCATTGCACAAGCACGAGCAGCCCCAGCCCCCGGGTACGCCGATGCGCGGACCGGGACCGCCGCGTCCTCAACCGCAACCACCCGGAAATCAGCCGCAGCCACCGGGGGTGCAGCGGCCAGAGCCCGCACAACCCGCGCGTCAGCCGCAGCCGCCGGGCCACGGAACTCGCACTACCGTAGTTTTGGAAACGAACGTGGCCGTCGACGAGCGACCGTCAACTTTGCCGGCGAGGTGCGTCGTGCTCGACGAATTCCTGGCGCCACAGGAACTCGAAGAGCTAACCCGGTACGTGGTAGAGCACGAGGCTGATTTTCGCGCCAGCGAAGTAGTTTCGCCGGTCGCGGATGGCGGCCTGATCAACTATGAACACCGCCGCTCACGTGTTTTGTTCGATCTGGGGCAGCATCGGGAGCTGGTGCTGGCGCGCATTCGTGCGGTGCTGCCGCAGGCTCTCGAAAAATTGGGGATGGAGCAGTTTGCCATAGCCGGTGTTGAGGCTCAGGTCACAGCCAGCAACGACGGCGATTTCTTCCGCTGTCACAATGACAACGGCAGCGACCGGGTGGCAGCGCGCCATCTGACCTTCGTCTACTTTTTCCATCGCGAGCCGCGGCAGTTCGAGGGCGGAGAACTGCGCCTCTACGACGCGCGGCTGGAAGGAGATAGCTACGTCGGCCAGAACAATTACCAGACGAACGTTTACCAGACGATAGTTCCGCAGCAGAACCAGATCGTCTTTTTCCCCTGCGAATTGATGCACGAAATCACTGCGGTGAAGTGCCCTTCAGGACTCTTCGCTGACAGCCGCTTCACCTTAAATGGATGGCTACGTCAGTAAACAATCCGGCCTGGATGCACTGGGTCGAACGCCTGATGGAGGGGGCGCCGCGGCAAGCTCACTGCGCGGCGTTTCCTCCAGACCGTTTCTACTGCCTGCTCGACGAGTTGCCGCTGCATCTGGTTCCGCAATGCGGGCTCGCGGCGCGGCTCGATGACACGGGGCAGGAACCTCTATTCTTGAATCCTGATTGCATCGTTTGCGACGACGGGGACTTGCCCCATGCGCTCGTATCGCAGCAAGGGTTGCTGCATAGTTTCGCCCTGCAGGGCAGCATGGTGTGGGTCCCAGATGCGAGCGGAAACCTGTTGCCGTTCTGGCTGGGGCCGCGACTCGATGCCGTGGTGCGAGAGTCTGGCTTGAGGGAGCCAGTGACTTCGACTCTCGACAGGGGCGCACGCCGGTTGCTGCGGACGGCGGGGATCCTGGTGGGGGCGGACGGCGGATCACTGCACCGTCGTCGGCGGGAGGCGGCGCTCGCCGAGTCCGCTGCGATGTTCCAGCGGAAGGGCTATGCGCCTCTGGGAGAGTTGATCCATCCGTTTCATGTGGCGGCCTTGCGGCGCTACTACCGCTGCCGGATTCGCAGCGGCGCGATTCCGCTGGGCGATGGGCAAAGCCTGCGGCGCTACGTCGCTTACAACGATCCGGTCGCGCGCTTTTTCCATCGGCAGATTTGCGGCGTTCTGAGCCGGGTCGCTGGAGAAGAGCTCAAGCCGTCTTATGTTTACCTGGCTTCCTACCTGGCTGGCGCGGAACTGAAAAAGCACACGGACCGCGAGCAGTGTGAATTCAGCGTTACGCTCTGCCTGGATTTCTCTCCGGAACCAGGGTTGGAAACGCCGTGGCCGATTCGGCTGGATACTCCTTCAGGCACGACCACGGTGTATCAGGCGATTGGAGACGGGCTGGCCTATCGGGGAACGCGGCTGCCGCACTACCGCGAAGCGTTGGGCCAGGGGCAGACGTCGACTTCGATCTTCTTTCACTATGTACCTGTTGACTTCGCGGGGCCTTTGGACTGAACTACAACTATCGCAGGGCTAAAAGTGTGTGCGTTAGAAGTGGTGCCGTCCCTCCGGAGTCTGTGTCGTAGCCCGTCTTGCGCCCCTTCGGGCTTAGATTCCCACTTCTGACCCACGGCTTACGCCATGGGCTGCATTCTTGCGCCGCTTCGCGGCTACTAAGCCATTTGGCGCTCCACGTTTTCCGAGGACTGTTGGCTACGACAAAGACTCCTCCGGGACTCGCCCGCACTTCTCCACCTTACACGAGGCTTACGCCCCGGGCTAATGAATGCCGCCGCTTCGCGGCTGGGATTTTCCGGGTCTTGATCCACGGTTCGCATCGATTGCAGTTATCGCTGAAGCCTGCGCCACCCAAAAGCAGGCAGCGTCCTAAACCTGCACTGTAGACCCCCAAAATCATGCGCTCAAGCGTGTTTCGGCAGACTGTAAGACCAGCATCTTCTTGCTGGCCCCAATCGGCACCATGCACCGTTTCCTCAAGAGCGGTTCTAGTGCAAGCCGGAGATGAGATAGAGGACGGAGAGGGTCTGGTTGTAGCTGTAGGCGAAGCGTTTGCCGTCGCGGCCAACGACCACGGGCGAAATGTTCACAACTCCTGCCGGAACTCCGGGGCGCAGTTCCTGGAGCAACGTCTTCTTTCCCGTGGCAATGTTGACGCTGTAAATCCTGCCAGGCAGTTCTCCGTCATGGTAGCCGTACAGCGTGGAGCCATCTGCCGACCACTGCACGGGACGGAACCCGGCTTCCACGCCTGGAACCAAGCGTGGAGGGCCTCCTGCAACCGGGTAGAGGGCGACGGTCAGATTCGGTCCAACGCCAACTACCAGGCGGCTGTCCGGCGACGATGGGCCGCAGCGGATTCCTTCAGGGGTTACGGCTTCAGGCTTGGCGCTGGAAAGGGACAGGAGATAGCAGCGTGCCGCATGCCCAGTCTCATTGCCATTCACCATGAGTTGTTTCCCGTCGGCGAGGAAACGCGCCCAGCCGTTTTGAATGTGCTCTAACCCACTCGCGTCAACGGGACGCGGCTGGCCGGCGCCGACCGGCAACAAAGTGACTTGGTCGGGACTGTCGGCCGCAATGGAGATGGCCCACTTCCCGTCGGGAGAAAGTCCGCCTGCGCTGCCCTCACCAATGCGAATGGGTAGACTGCCGTCCAACTTACGAATCGCCACCGCATAACTGGTACCGCCGAGTTCGCTGGCGTCCTCGAACAGTACGGACTGTCCGTCGCTCGAGATATCTTTGGCGATATTCCAGTCGTGCCAGGAAAGGTCGACGTCTTCGTTGCTGCCCAGAGCTCCTGCGCCCATAGCCAGCCGCTTGGAGTTGAGCGTAGCCAGCACGCGGCCGTCGCTGGCGACATCCTGCAGAGTCAGAGCCACGGGCAGCGTCAGCAAAGTGCGCACCCTGCCCGTGAGGTTCACAGCCAGCAGGTCTAGGCTGTTGCCCTTGTTTGCGGCTGTGAACCAGATCTCATTTCCATTGGGATGCCAGGCGAGGCCGCTGGCGGACTCCCACTCGGCGGAAAGAGTGCGGAAGTGGCCAGTCAGGTCGACGAGGCAAACGGTGCCGCGATCATCCCACAGGGCAGGATGATCGATGAAGGCAATCCTGTCGCCGCGCGGAGACAAACGGATATGACTGATCCATCCGCCGCTCTGATAGAGCACGGTGCCGACGGGGTATTCCAGGCGGCTGCGGCCGTCGACGTAGTGAACGACGGCGAGCTTGCCATTGGCATCCCAGTCCGCCCAGCGAACGTCGGGCAGGAGTTCGCGAGGCGAACCTCCGGCCAATGGCGTGCTGGCGAGCATGCCATCAACCGTTTCCAATTGCCCGGTATGATGACCGCCCAGGACGACGGCCAGCTCATTGGTACGTGAAACGGCGAGCAGATTGGCATCCGTCAAAGTCAGCGGCTGGGCCTGAAGGGAATTCCCGACGGTCGAGAACAATTGCACCGGCTTGCCGTTCCAGGCAGCGCTGTAGACGATCGACTGCCCATCGGGGGCGAAGCGCGCGGAGTAGACGGTCCCGGATTCAAAGGTCAAACGATGGTAGGCCGGTGGAGAAATCCCAGGGCTCAGCTGCATGACAGCCAGAACAAGAACTGCTAGCGCCAGGGCTGCAACCACCGCCCAGGGCAGCAGTCGATGAGTCTGAGGCTTCGGACTGAGGAAGCGAGCCTGACCGCTGGATGACGATCCCGAGATTGTCTGCAGGGCGAAGGCAAGATCGTGGGTTGACTGGAAACGATTCTCCGGTTCCTTCTCCACACAATGTTTGACAATGTCGCGGTATCCGAGAGGGATGGCGGCGCGTTCCAGGTTGGCCTCAGGCGGTTCCTCGCGGAGGACCGCGCTCATGGTGTCGACTTCGGTTTCGCCGCGAAAGGCGCGCTGGCCGGTCAGAATTTCGTAGAGGATCGCTCCGAACGTGAAGATATCGCTGCGATGGTCCACTGGTTTGCCGCGGAGTTGCTCGGGCGACATATAGGCGACCGTTCCTACCACGGTGCCGCTTTTGGTCACCGTGGTCAGGCTTTCGATGGGACGGCCGTCTTCGGAAGGTGACTGTAGCTTGGCCACGCCGAAATCCAGAATCTTGATGCGCCCCTCGTTCGTGACAAAGAGGTTTTCCGGCTTCAGGTCGCGATGCACGATGTGCCGCCCATGAGCCGCGGTCAGGCCGTGCGCGACCTGGAGAGCGTATTCGGCAGCCTCACGAATGGGGATGGGGCCCTCCAGCAAGCGCTGGCGCAAAGGTTTCCCCTCGAGCAACTCAGAAACGATGAAAGGAGTGCCGCCGTCGAAACCGACGTCGTAGATGGCGAGGATGTTGGGATGATTGAGAGCCGCGGCGGCCCGCGCTTCCTGCTCAAAGCGGCGGAGCAGGTCGGGATTTTCGCTGGAGGCGGGGCGAATCAGTTTTAAGGCGACGTCGCGGCCCAGGCGCTCGTCCCGCGCCCGATAGACTTCGCCCATCCCGCCCGCCCCGATTTTTTCGAGGATCCGGTAGTGCCCGACAAGCTGGCCAGTCATAAGGAAAAAAGTGCAGGGGCGCGCCTTGCGTGGGATGTTAGAAGTCAGGGCCGCCACAGTCAATACCACTTAAGGGTTGCGCTGTAACTAAGCCCATGGGCTGCCGTTGGAGGGCAGTCTTCTTGTTCGTGGATCGCTTTTTCCTGGAGCGGCGTATTGTGTGCGATACAACGCAACCCGCTCGTCCCATAGAATAGGAACATGCCAGAAACATTCAGCGGAAAGCTCGTGAACCTCATGTTGCCCCAGGCGGGCGGGAGCGACATTCGGCTTGACTCTTTGTGGGAAAGGGGTCCGGCGGTGGTGGTCTTTCTGCGACATTATGGCTGAATCTTCTGCCGCGAGCATGTCGCGCAGTTGCGCGAGCACGAGAGCGAGTTCAAGCAGGCCGGAGCCAATCTGGCCGCCGTCGGGATGGGGGACATGACCTATGCGCTCGCATTCCGTGCGGAGAGTGGCATTACTTTCCCTCTGCTGGTCGATGCCGAGCGCAGAGCTTACAAGGCGGTGGAGCTGAAGTCGGCCAATCTGCTGCATCTGCTGCGCAGCGACAACTTCCATGCTCGGGCTCGCGCGAAGGCTGCCGGCCATCGCCAGCACCGGCTGGGGGACAATCCGTTTCAACTGGGGGCCAGTTTCGTGTTCGCCCCGGGAAATCGTGATTTGTTCGTCCACCTAAGTCGCACTTTTGGCGACAATGCCGATCCGAAGGCGCTTCTGGCCGCGGTGCGTGGGAGCGCGAGAGTTGAGGAGAGCAGGAGTTGAGGCGAGTATGAGGGCACGATTGGCGGCGTGCTATAATCTTGCTTCGCCTGCACCCATACCGAGGCTATCGTTGTCGAGGCAACCTTGATCTCCTCTGAAGGCGAATCCTGCGCCATCCAACGTTCTTTCGATACTGATCTTTAGACACGAGGTCGAACCATGTCCGGCCACTCAAAATGGGCCACAATCAAGCATAAGAAGGGCGCGCTGGACGCCAAGCGCGGCAAGATTTTCACGCGCCTCATCAAGGAAATCAGCATTGCCGCCAAGAACGGCGGCGGCGATCCCGACACGAACCCGCGCCTGCGTGGCGCCATCGTTGCGGCCAAGGCTGAGAACATGCCGGCCGACAACATCAAACGCGCCATCCAGCGCGGCACCGGCGAACTGCCCGGCGCCACCTACGAAGAATTCTCTCTCGAAGGCTACGGACCAGGCGGGGTTGCGATCCTGCTCGACATTAACACCGACAACCGCAACCGCACGGTCAGCGAGATTCGCCACGTCTTCGGCAAGAACGGCGGCAACATGGCCGAGGCCGGCGCGGTTTCGTGGATGTTCCACAAGAAAGGCGACATCATCGTTCCCAAAAGCGCCGCGAAAGAGGACGACCTGATGAACATCGTTCTGGAGTCCGGCGGCGAAGATTTGAACGATGACGGCGAGAACTGGGAGATCCTGACTGAGCCGCATGCGTACGAAGGTGTCCTCGAAGCTGTGAAGAAGGCAGGCATTACGCCGGCCTCTTCGAGCGTCGCTTTCATTCCGCAAAACTACATCAAGCTGGAGGGCGCGGCAGCTGGCACCATGATCCGCCTGATGGAAGCGCTCGAAGAGCATGACGACGTGCAGAACGTGCATGCGAACTTCGACATCGATCAGAAGCTGCTGGAAGAAGTTGCCGGGTAGCAAAGCTTGGCTTGGGATCAAAGAGCCGCCCTCATTTTTGGGCGGCTCTTGTTATTGCTGCGGCTGTAGTGGGCAGTGAGTTTTCAACATGTTCGTGGAAAATTCTGTGGAAAAGGGAAGCAGTATCTTCGTAAGTGATTCAGCGAGAGATGCTTCAACACTTTGCACTGGAGCGAGTGCTGGCACTTTCGTGGCATGAGCTGCCGTTGATCTCAGCTTGAAACTCCGACTCGACAAGCTGTTGGTGGAGCGCGGTCTGGCGGCCTCGCGCGAGCGCGCGCAGGCGCTGATCCTTGCCGGCAAAGTGCTGGTGAACGAGCAGAAGATTGACAAGGCGGGCGCAGGAATCGAACAAGATTCGGCGATCCGGCTGCTGAGCGAGGACCTGAAGTATGTGAGCCGCGGTGGCCTGAAGCTGGAGCGCGCCCTCGAACACTGGAAGATTGAAGTTTCGGGAAAGGTTTGTCTTGATGTCGGGGCGTCTACCGGAGGGTTTACTGATTGCCTGCTTCAGCACGGCGCTGCCCGGGTCATTGCGGTGGACACAGGTTACGGGCAGATGGACTTCAAACTGCGGCAGGATGCGCGCGTGCGGCTGCTGGAAAAGACCAACGCCCGCTATCTGACGCGCGATGCGATCGGCGAAGGGGTCGACCTCGTCGTGATGGATGTGTCGTTCATCTCCGCGACGCTCGTGCTTCCGGCGGTGATCGGTGCGGCTTTTCCCGGGGCACAGGACGAACGGCGTGGAACGCGGGTCGTCGTCCTGGTCAAGCCGCAGTTCGAGGCGGGCCGGGAGCACGTCGGCAAAGGAGGCATCGTGCGCGAAGAGGCGGCGCAGATGGCGGCGGTGGACCGGGTGACGGCGGCCTTGACCGGTCTTGGAACGGCGCATACGGATGTGATCGAATCGCCAATTCTGGGCGCGGAAGGCAATCGCGAGTTTCTTCTGTACGGGGAGTTCTAGGCTGGAAGATTCTGTACAATCGTTGTTTCGACACTGCCATGGCGCGCCCGAAAGCATCTTCCCAGAAAACCTCCGGAACCAGAGCTGCCACGCAAAAGACGGCGGCCATCTTTTCGCGACCCGACGGTCCGGAAGTCGCGAAAACTGTTCCCGCACTCCTCGGCTGGCTTGCCCAGCACGGATACAACGTCATCGTCGATGAGGAAACGTCGCAGCATGCGGGCAAGCAGGAAGTCGTGCCCAGGGCGCAGATGGCAAGCAGGTCACTGGATCTGGTTGTAGTCCTGGGCGGCGACGGCACATTGCTATCGGCGGCGAGAGCGACGGCGGCGATCGACGTGCCTCTGCTGGGCGTGAATCTCGGTTCGCTCGGATTCTTAACCGACGTGGCGTTGCCGTCGCTCTACCCGATGCTCGAAGCAATCGGCGAGGGGCGTGCCGCGGTGGAACATCGCTCGTTGATGCGTTGCGAGTTGCTGCGCGGAGATACGGTTCGCGGCAGCTATCTCGTCTTTAACGACGCGGTCGTGAATAAGACGGCGCTGGCGCGGCTGAACAACTACGACCTTTACATCGACAAGGTGTTCGTTTCCAGCTATCGAGCCGACGGTATGATCGTCGCTACGCCGACCGGATCGACGGCATATTCGCTGTCGGCTGGTGGACCGATCCTCGCGCCCACCGTCAGCGCATTCGTGATCACCCCGGTTGCGCCGCATGCGCTCACTCATCGTCCGCTGGTGGTGCCGGATTCGGTAGAGATCGATATCACGCTGCGCAGCGCCGAAGAAGTTGCCTATCTGAGCCTCGACGGACAGCCTGGAATGGACCTGCGCGACGGCGACCGCGTGCGCTGCCGGCGGTCCGAGCACCAGGTGAACCTGTTCCGTACGGGGGCGGATTTCTACCAGGCGTTGCGCACGAAGCTGAAGTGGGGGGAAGGGTAGCGACACGGTGTCGCGCGGTCTACAACTCGCCGCGCAGCAGGTCTGATATCTTCTCTCGCTTCCGAATCACTTTTGCCGACTGGCCCGTTACTAACACCTCTGCCGCCCGCGGACGGGTGTTGTAGTTCGATGCCAGCGCCATTCCGTATGCGCCGGCGTCGAGAATCGCGAGGAGATCCCCTTCATGGACTTCCGCCAGGTCGCGGTCGCGGGCGAAGAAATCGCCGGTTTCGCAGACTGGGCCAACCACATCGAATGTTTCCAGCTTGCGCTCCGGGCCCTTACTCTGCCTGACCGGGACAATCTCATGGTAGGCGCCATACAAGGCAGGCCGTAGCAGATCATTCATTGCCGCATCCACGACCAGGAATTTCTTTCCGTCATTCTGTTTCTGGTAAAGGACTGATGTGAGCAAAATTCCGGCAGGACCCACGATCGAGCGGCCGGGCTCCAACAACAGCCGCGCGCCCAGGCCATGCAGGGGCGTGGCGAGCGCATGAGCATAGGCTGCGACATAGGTGTCAAAGCCGGTCACATCAGTCCTCGTCGCATCAGCGTTCTCCGCATCGGCCCGTTCGTAGGCAATCCCAAGACCGCCGCCGGCATCGACGTAATCGATGGCGTGGCCGTCGGCACGCAGTTCGCGAACCAGATCCGCGATCCGCGCCATGGCCTCGCCGAAGGGAGCGACATCAGTGATCTGGGAGCCGATATGAACGCTCACGCCTCGAACCTGGAGGTAGCGCGCCGCGGACGCTTTTGCGTACAGCGCCCGCGCGTCGCCGATGGGCACGCCGAACTTGTGCTCGTGCAGACCGGTCGAGATGTAGGGATGGGTTTGCGCTCTGACATCGGGATTGACGCGCAACGCCAGCGGCGCTTTCGTCCGCATCCGTCCCGCGCATTCCGCCAAAGCCCAAAGCTCCGATTCACTCTCCACATTGAACAACAGGATTCCGGCTTTGAGCGCTGCGGTCAATTCCTCGCGCGTCTTGCCGACGCCCGAGAAAACGACCTTTTTCGCCGCTTTGCGGTCGGCGGTCAGCACGCGCTCTAGTTCGCCGCCAGAAACCACGTCGAAGCCGCAACCGTGCTTGGCCAGCAGGCGCAGGATGCTGAGATTGGAATTTGCTTTGACGGAATAGCAGATCGCGTGCGGAACGCCGCGAAACGCAGCCTCAAACGCGGCGCAACGCTCACGGATCATGGCCGACGAATAGACATACAGGGGCGTCCCGTATTGCGCGGCGAGCTTTGGCAGAGCGACGTCTTCGCAGTGCAGCAGGGAATGCGCGCCGCGCCGCAGGATTCCTCGCTTGCTCTGGCGAAACACGAATCCTGGTGGACGCTCGGCCAAACTCTGACGGCTCGTGGTCATTTCTTCTTGGAAGAAGCGTGCGCGCCGCCGCCCTTTACGTGAATGGCGACTACGGTCTGATCGTCGAAAGTTTCCATGCCGGCCGAGTGCTCAGCCACAGCCTGGAACAGCGAATTCACCACGCAGTCCGCAGATTGTTCTCCGCATTCGGCAATGATCTTCTCCACCCCGCGCCGGCCAAACAGTGCACCCTGGCGATTGCGGGCGTCGAGGATGCCGTCGCTGAAGAACACAAACATATCCCCCGGCTTCATGCGGAATTTGAACTCGTCGTATTCGGCTTCGTCGAACAGGCCGAGCGGCAAGCCAGTGGCTTCGATCACCTCATTCTTTCCGCCGTGCACATAGATGGGGCGGGGAAGGCCCGAGTTGGCGACGCTGAGGATGCGGTGCTGGTCGTCCCAAACGGCGTAGATGATGGAGACGAATTGCGCCTCGATGCGCCGCTCGGCCAGCGAGAGGTTCACCGCCGACAGCATCTCGGCGGGACCGGGCTCAATCGGGGCATGCGAGCGCAGGATTCCGCTCACCAGCGCGGCATAGATGGCGGCCGGCGCGCCTTTGCCGCTGACGTCACCGATGGCGATGCCCATCCGCGACAGCGAGTACGGGATGAAGTCGTAAAGATCGCCTCCGATGGCGCGGGCAGGAACGAACTTTGCTGCGACCTCGAGATGGGCCAGTTTTGGCGGGGACTGCGGCAGCAGGCGCCCTTGCAGCTCGCGCGCCAGGGCGAGATCCCGCTCCAGCCGCCGCTCCTGACGCTCAATCTCCTCATACAAACGCGCATTCTCGACGGCGATCGCGATCTGTGCCGCCAGGGTAGTCATGGTGCGCTGATGCTCGTCGGTGAAAAAACCGCGCCGTGTGTGCTCGAGGTCAAGCACCCCGATCACCTTGCCCTTGTAGGCCAGCGGTACGGCGAGCTCGGAACGAGTCTCGGGATTGGCCTCAATGTAGCGCGGGTCCTTGCCGACGTCGGGGACCAACACGGCCTGCCCGGTCGCTGCTGCGGTGCCGACAATGCCGCGGCCGAGAGAAATCTCATGCTTGAGATGAACACTCTCTTTGAAGCGCAGCGAGAAACGGTGTTGCAGCTTTTCGCCGGAAGCATCGAGCAGCAGAATGCTGAACATCTGGTAGTCGATGAGCCGCCGCACCAGTTCTGCGATCCGGCCGAGCAGTTCGTCCAGGTTCAGGATCGAGGTCAATTCGCGCGCAATCTCGTTCAGCAGCAGAAGAATGCGCGCCTGCTTGGTGGTGCGGGCGTAGAGCTGCGCATTCTCGATGCCGGCGGCCATGCGAGATGCGACGAGCGTCAGCAGACGCTTGTGCTCTTCGGTGAAATAACCGGGTTCGCGCGCCTCGATGTCGATGACGCCGATCACGCGGTTCTTGGTGATCAGAGGCACCGCCAGCTCAGACCGCACGTTGGGAACGGCCGCGATATAGCGAGGATCGCGGGTTACGTCGTCGATCAATATGGCTTGCCGCAGTTGGGCTGCCTGTCCGGTGACGCCTTCTCCCACTTTGATGCGCGTGCGCTCGGCGAACTCCGGCGGATAGCCGACCTGAAAGCGGAAGCGCAATTCCTGGGTCTTTTCGTTGAGGAGTAGGATGGCAAAAATCTCGTAGTCGATGACCTTGCGCACGACTTCGGCGACCCGGCGCACCGTCGTGTCCAGGTCGAGTGAGGTCGCCAAAACGTCGGCCACGTCGAGCAACAACGACTCGCCCGGCAATTGATCCGGTTTGGTGAGAACAGAGCCCATTCTTTTCATGATAGCAGCCGCTCTTGCCGTTCCGTTTGCAGCGGGCGAGGCGGCGGCTATTCCCGTGGCACGACACAAATGTCGGCCAGATTGCGGTATTTTTCCGCGTAGTCCAGACCGTAGCCGACCACAAACTCGTCGGGAATCTTGAACCCCACGTAGTCCCCTTCGAGCGGAAGCTTGCGCCGCGAGGGCTTGTCGAGCAGAGCGGCGATCTTGAGCGTCTTCGGCTGGTGCGCCATGAGCAATTTCTTGAGAACCGTGAGCGTCAGGCCGGTATCAAGGATGTCTTCCACGACGATCACGTTTTTGTCCTTCATCGACTGATCGACGTCCTTGGTGAGCTTGACCTCGCCGGTGGAATCCCAACCGCTCTTGAGCTCCTGTTTCGGGCTGGGCCGGTT
>Ga0208565_1000054_pt1 | contig 98833 bp, 93 predicted proteins | sample Sb_taG_7_FD_187706 | JGI IMG/M metagenome (GOLD analysis project Ga0208565, IMG submission 187706) | Peat soil microbial communities from Weissenstadt, Germany - Sb_50d_2_FS metaG (SPAdes) (version 2) | ecosystem: Environmental > Terrestrial > Soil > Wetlands > Peat | place: Germany... | reverse complement strand
CTGGCTCAGCGCGGCGCGACGGCACAACCAGTCGAGATCGCGGATATGTCCGGAGCGGTGGGCCACCTCGAAGAGCGTTTCGACACTGTCCGAAGCGCCGAAGCCCTCCGGTCGTGCGAGCGCCTCATAACCGACGACGTGCCCGTCGTTGAGATCGACGATCGGCTGGTAGACCGCGTGGATGGGAAGACCCGCCACCAGTTCTCCGATCAGTTCGGTGACCGACGACCCCGACGGCGTGAACTGCTCCGCGCCGTCGACGTGGCGCCCCACGACGCGGTCACGCCCGCTTCGCTTGGCCTCGTAGAGGCACTCGTCCGCCCGGCGCCATGCGGACATCGGGTCGGTCCCGGCCGGCGCGGACGCCCAGCCCAGGCTGATGTTGGATCGACCTCCAGGCGTCGGCACGAGGTGCATCGCGGCCCTGAGCCGCTGTGCGGCCGAAGCGGCTTCTGCCGGGTCGACGTCGAGAAGGATCGCGGCGAACTCGTCACCGCCGACCCTGGCGATGACGTCCCACCCACGCAGCATGAGCGCGAGCGTCGTGGCGACCGTGCGCAGCACCGTGTCGCCGGCCTCGTGTCCGAACTCGTCATTGACACGCTTGAGGTGGTCGACGTCCATGGCGAGGATCGCAAAGGGCTGCCGCGGGATGGTCCCGAGAATGCGATCGAACTCTCGCCGGTTCTTCAACCCGGTCAGGCGGTCGGTGCTCGCAAGTTCCGCCATGCGGAGCGCTTCGTCGCGCAGGGCGCCCTGCGCGCGGATGCGCGCGATCACATGCGCGGCCTCGGCGCTGATCTCGCTGATCGTCTCAGCGGTGAGTGTCTCAACCCTCGGCAGCGTGTCGAAGAAATACGCCAGGACTCCGACGATTCCTGATGCGTCGGTAACCGGCGACGCCATCGCGCTGCGCACACCGAACGATGCGGCGGCAGCGACCTGGATCGATGTGCCGAGCTCGTTGAGGTCCGGCACGGTGACCAGTGCCCCGGTGGTGCGCACCCGGGCGATGAGCGCATCGACAGGGCCCGAGGCGCCTTCTGCGGCGAGGTCGACTGCGTCAAGAGTCGCGCGCGGGAAGGCGTGCCGTGACCTGGAGTCGAGACGCCCATGTTCCTGGCGCGCAAGGAACAACTCGCCGTAGGTCGCCCCGAGCGCGAAGGTGGTGTGCTCCAGGATCAGGTCCGCCGCACCGTCGACGTCGGCGCAGTCGGTCAACGCCCTGACGAGTGACAGCTGCAGGTCACGCCGGCGCTGCTCCGACTGCTCGGTCAGGTCACGGGTCACCGAGAAGAAGCCGCGCAGCTCACCGTTATCGCCATGCATGGCAGTAATCGAGACGCCTGCCCAGAAGCGCCGCCCATCCTTGCGCACCTGCCACGTCTCGTGCAGCTGCTCGGCCGCGGTGGTTGCCGCCTCCTCGAGGGGGTCGCCGACCGGCCAGCCGCGCGGAGAAAGCATCGAGTGGTGCCGCCCGATCATCTCCTCGGCCCGGTATCCGAAAATGCGCTCCGCTCCGGTGTTCCAGCTGAGCACGATGCCGGCTGGATCGACCGTCATGAGCGCCTCGTCGAACACGCCGTCGACGAGAGCGCGAAGGCTCTTCTCGCTCCTGCGCACGCCCTGCTCGGACTGTTCTCGCTCGGTGACGTCGCGGAGCGTGACCAGGAGCCGATCGCCGTGTCTGCTGATGCGCACGTCGAGGATCTGCTCGATCGAGACCCCGGCGCGCACCACCCGATGTCGGACACCGTCGATGGCTCGCGGAACGTCGGTCGAGAGGACTGCTCGGAAGGCAGCCAGGATCTCGCCTGCCTCGTCGTGTTCGAAGTCGAGGAAACGGTTCGTGATGAGGAGTCCGGGGCTGAAATGTCCGGCGGACGAGTCTCCGGCGAGCTCCGCCGTTGCGGCATTCGCATAGTCGACACGGAAACCCGTGAGCTCCCGGCGGCGTCCGCGGACCGGCGAGAGGATGAGCACGGCATCGGCCATCGCCTCGAGCCAGTACTGATCACCGGGATCCAACACTCCCGGCTCCGGGAAACTGCGTTCTGCGGCCACGCGCCAGCCTCTCCTTTGATCGCAGCGAACTGCGCGCCCGTTGTCGTCCCTTCTAGTGCTGCATAATCTGGGGGACCCGGACGGTAACGTCTGTCCCGCACCGCACATAGGTCAACGACACGGGTGGAGGATTGAGCGACGACGCGACCCGTCAGGTCGCTTCGGGGGGTGAGAATCGGATTCTCACGGCCCTTCCCTCGTCCGAACGGCAGGAGCTGTTCGGTCTTGTTAGAAACGTCAGCCTGCCCGTCAAAACGGTTCTTTTTGAACCAGGAACGCCGATCGAGGCTCTCTTCTTCCCGATCGGCGGCGTCATCTCACTGGTCACCCCACTCCACGACGGCGCCATCGTCGAGGTGGCGACCATCGGCAACGAGGGGATCGTGGGAGTACCGCTTGTGCCGCTCAGCGGCCTCGCGGTGCGAGCCATCTCGCAGGTCGCAGGTCACAGCCTTCGTATGGAAGCCGGCGCGTTTCTCACGCTCGTCGAGCGCAGCAGCACCTTCCATGCGCTGGTCGACAAGTACACGCAGGCACTCTTCGGTCAGATCGCGCAGGCGGCGGCGTGCAACCGGCTGCACTCCAGTGAGGAGCGTCTCAGCCGCTGGCTGCTGATGAGCCACGATCGGGTCGGCTCCGACCAGTTCATGATCACCCAGGAGTTCCTCGGCCAGATGCTCGGTGCTCGGCGATCAACCGTCTCGGTGTCCGCGGGCATCCTGCAGCGAGCCGGGCTGATCCGCTACGTCCGCGGTCACGTCACGATCGTCGATCGCGCCGGTCTCGAAGCTGTTTCCTGCGAGTGCTACTCGGTCATCCGGAGCGAACTGGAGCGAGTTGTCACGCCCGGGTGGCATCCGCCGCGAGCCTCTTCGGAAACCCGCTCGCCTTCGTGACGTCTCCCCCGTCCGGGCGTCAGTACGAGCTGACGCACGGCAACCAGCGGGCGGTCGTGGTGGAGCTGGGCGCGGGTCTGCGCGAGTACGGCACCGACTTGGTCCCGATCGTCGACGGATACGCTCGCGATCAGCAGTGCGACGGCAGCCGCGGGCAGCTCCTCCTCCCCTGGCCGAATCGAATCGCGGACGCGACCTACCACTTCGCCGGCATGGAATTGCATCTGCCGGTGACGGAGCCCCGGACCGGGTGCGCCATCCACGGACTCGCCCATTCGATACGCTGGCAGCTGGTCGACTCCGCTCCGGCATCGGTCACGCTCGACCTCGACCTGCCGGCGCAGGCGGGCTACCCCTTCAATCTCGGGCTCAGCGCGACGTATTCGCTCGCGGCGAGCGGCCTGAGTGTCCGCGTGAGCGCGACCAACCGTGGTGACCAGGCCTGCCCCTTCGGCGCCGGCGCCCATCCCTACGTTCGCGTGGCCGGCAGCGCGTCGATCGACACCGCGCTGCTGCACATCCCCGCGGACGCGACCCTCGAGGCGGATGCCCGCGGGATCCCGACCGGCGCCGAACGTGCCCTCGCCGGCACGGATTTCGATTTCCGGCAGCCGCATCCGATCGGCTCGCTGGTGCTCGACACCGCGTTCACCCGGCTGCGTTCCGATGACGATGGCACCACCAGGATCGCGCTCACCGCGCCGGACGGCCGGCATGGTGTCGAGGTGTGGATGGACCGGTCGCACAGCCACGTCATGATCTACAGCGGGGACACGCTCCCGGATGTCACGCGGCGCCGCCGCGGACTTGCCGTCGAACCGATGACGTGCGCCCCGGACGCGTACAACTCGGGAGCGGGGCTGATCGTGCTGCAGCCGGGCGAGACACATGTCACCACCTGGGGGATCGCCGCGTTCTGAGGCCGGCCATCTGCCCTCGACGTGCGGCCAACTCCACCCGAAGGAGCGTTCCAGGTGGTATGAACGACTCATGACCAGAAGGGCACGCCCTTTGCTCGCGCTCTTCTTCAGCGAGCCGGGACGCGCGATCGCGGATTACGGCGCCATGCTGGCATCGGCGCCCCTGCTGCTCCGCGCGCCGCGCGGCGACGGCCACGCCGTCCTGGTTCTGCCGGGTCTGCTCGCCGAAGACGCGTCGACGGCAACGATGCGACGGTACCTGCGCTCGCTCGGCTACGCGGAGCATGGCTGGAAGCTCGGGCGCAACCTCGGCCCGACCCCGGCGATTCTGAGTGGGATGACCGAGCGCCTCGAAGCCCTCCACCGCGCCTCCGGGCGACCCGTCACCCTCGTCGGGTGGAGCCTCGGCGGCATCTTCGCCCGGGAGCTTTCCCGCTCACGCCCCGGACTCGTGCGCCAGGTGATCACGCTCGGCAGCCCCTTCGGCATCGACGACCCCGGTGACACCCACGCACACTCGACCTACCGGCGTCTCGGCGTGCTGCACGTCAGCCCGGGCTCACTGCCGCAACGCGACCGGTTGAGGCGACCTATCCCGGTCCCCACCACCGCCGTGTACTCACGGCTGGATGGCGTCGTCCCGTGGCAGGCGTGCATCAACGGCGCGGGTCACCACCACGAGAACGTCGCCGTCTACAGCAGCCATCTCGGGATGGGCCACAACGCGGCCGTCTTCTGGGTCATCGCGGATCGCCTCGCCCAACCCGAGGGGACGTGGCAGCCGTTCCGGCCGCCGTCCCTCGCCCGTCACCTCTTTCCCGGGCGCACCGCCGCGGCCTGACCGTCGGGCGAAACGGCCCGAGGGCGCGATCTCGACGGCGTCCGCCTTTCGCGCTGTTGCCGGTGGTGCTCCGGTGCACCGCCGGCAGCGACCACCAGCTCGCGCATCCCCTCCTCGATGCCATCGCGAAGCACGTCGATGTCGCTGACGGTGTCGTAATCGCCGGTTATGCCGAAGAAGAGACGTCCGCAGTACGAGAAGATGGCGATGCTGATCCGCACACTTCCCATGATCGGCACGTACGGGTACGAGTAGACCATCCGGCGGCCCACCACGGACAGCGGGTACTGCGGGCCGGGAACATTGGTGGTTACCGTCTGCAGCGCGCGCTGCGGTGTGCGGGCCGCCAGCCGCGCACCCAGCGAGAGCAGCATGGGTGGCGCGAAGCCCGCCAGCTTGACCAGCGCGTCGCCCGCGACGGCCTGCTTCGACTCCTTGAGCATGGACAGCTGCTCTGAGATCGCGCGGAGCCGGTCGCTCGGATCGCCGATCGACACCGGCAGCCCCGGGAAGATTCCCGAGACGCGGTTGTTGAAGACTCCCCGCTCCGAGTCCGCCCGGACCGAAACCGGGACCAGGGTCCGCACCACCCGATTGGACACATCCTCGCCCCGGTGCAGCAGCAGGGTGCGGAAACCGGCGGTGATGGCCGCGAGCACGACGTCGTTCACCGTGCCGCCGAGACCGTGGCGGATGGTCTTCACGTCGACGAGACTCGCTTCCGCCCAGCTCCACCGGCGGTGCGGTCCGATCGGGCCGTTGAGCGACGTTGCTGACCGCTTGCCCCACTCAGCAAGTGAGCGCAGCAGCACCGCCCCTTCCGCAAGGCGGGTTCGCGGTCCGGCGGTGAGGCGAAGCGCGCCCGAGAAGTCGCGGAGGCGCCCGAGCGGGTCGGCGATGGTCCGGACGACGCCACGCGCCGCGAGGGTGAACGTCCCGGGCTCCGGCTCGGGCGTCCAGTCGTCGGGCGCCGTCTCCGCCGCCGGTGTGTCGAAGGCGTCGAACATCACCGTGAGCAGGTCGGTGGCGGAGACGCCGTCGACCATGCAGTGATGCACCTTGGAGATGACCGCCCACCGACCGTCCTTGAGGCCCTCCACCATCCACAGCTCCCAGAGCGGCTTCTCGCGGTCGAGGGTCTGTGCGAAGACGCGCCCGGCCAGGTTGCGCAGCTCATCCCGGCCGCCCGGCGGCGGGACCGCCGTGTGGCGAATGTGATACAGGATCTGGAAATGCGGGTCGTCGACCCACACCGGGCGTCCGATGCCGGCGGGGGCGAAACGCACCTTCTGCCGGTAGCGCGGCACGAGCGGCAGCTTGGCGGCGATGAGGCGGACGAGGTCTCCATATGCCGGAGCCGGACCCTCGAGCACCGCCACCGACCCGATGTGCATCGGATTGTTGGCGTCCTCGATGTGGAGGAACGCGGCGTCCTGCACGCTCATCACATCCACGTCATGTCCCTCCAGGTGCCGGCGACACCGCGTGGTGGAAAACCATACTCTCAGCGAACAGCGGCCGACTTGCGCGGTTTCCCGCTGCAGGGAATACAGAGCGCGGCCCAGGGCACCGCCTGGAGACGCTCGTCTGGAATCACGGTGCCGCACGCAACGCACCGTCCGTAGGTGCCGGCATCGAGCCGCTCCACCGCCCGATCGATCTCGGCGACCGTCGCGTAGATGGTGCGGGCCTGGTATGCGTCGGTCATTCGCTCGACCGCGTACATCGTCCCGTCACCGATGCGCTTGCCGAAGCCCAGGTTGGCGACCTCAGCGGGATCGTGAGCCCCCAGCTGGTCCACCTTGGCGACGATCTCGGCCCGTTTGGCGGCCAGCGCTGCTCGCGCTGCCGGATGCGCGTCCGACCGCCGCACGCCCTCGTCGTGTCCGGTCATGCGGACGCCGCGAGGAGTGCCTCTCCCTCGCGGATATAGGGACAGCGGCTCATCCCGCCAAGCCTACGCCGTGCCTGGAAGACGGAGCCCCGCCCCGAAATATGGCGATTTGCAGATGGAAAGCGACCGTTCCGTTGTCGGATGCGACGCCCCGTAGCACCACACTCACCACGTGGCTCCACGGTCTCCTGATGCGCGCCTCGAACTTCTGACCCGTCTCGGGCACTCCCTCCCGAGCGCTCGAACGCCCAAGGAGGCGGCTGCCCAGGTCGTCGATGCGCTTGCGGTGTTGAACGTTGCCGGCATCGTCAGCGCCGTCGAGTCGGACATGGCGGTCGTTCTCGCGGTCAACGTACCGCCCTCGCCGGACGCGAGGCTGTCCACGCGGCTGGCCTCGAACCTCCTGGGGATGCGCATCCCCCTCGACGGCGTCGAGTCACTCCGCAAACCTGTCCGGCTGCGCCGTCCGTATTTCGGCTCGGCCAACGCCTCGGAAACCGTGCGCCGCCTCACCACTGACTCCGCGCTCGCCAAGGCCCTTCCCAACGCTTCCGACGAGCGGGACGTGATCGCCCTGCCCGTGACCTGTCGGGATCGGGTCGTCGCCGTGCTGACGGTCTGGGGGTCGGGATGCACTCCGGCACTGAGCCCGACGCTCGAGGCGGCCGCGGCGATGCTCGCGGGGGCATGGTCCGCTGAGGCGCAGCCTGGTCCCGAGCGTTTCGATGCATCCGGGTTGGTGACTCCGGACCGCCGGCTTCGGAGCACGATCGCGTCACTCCTGAGCAGTGGGAGCATCGTGGCAGCGCTCCAGCCGATCGTCCGGCTCGTCAACGACACCGTCATCGGCTATGAGGCGCTCGCCCGGTTTCCATCGCGGTCACGCATCCGCACCCCCGACCAGCTCTTCGTTGCAGCGGCAGCGCTGAACATGCAATCGGCGGTCGATCTTGCCTGCGTGCGCGCCGCCCTGCAGACCGCATCCAATATCGGCGAGGCCGACCTCTTCGTCAACGTGCTGATCGGCACGCTGGTCGATCAGAGCGGTGTGGCCGCACTCGACAAGGCGGTCAGCGACGCGCGCGTCGATCCTGCCGCCGTCGTGCTCGAGTTCAGCGAGCGCGAGCCCGTCCCCGACCTCGCGCTGCTGCAGCGCATCGCCGCGGAGCTCCGCGCGCGGAGCTTCCGGATCGCTGTCGACGATGCGGGCGCCGGTCACGCCAGCATGCGAGTGATCGCCGAGCTGCGCCCCGAGTTCATCAAGGTGGACCGTTCGTTGATCACCGCCATCGACGCCGACCGCGCACGTCGCGCCCTGGTCGTGGCCCTCCTCTCGTTCAGCGGTCACATCGGTGCCCGCGTCATCGCTGAGGGCATCGAGACGAAACGTGAGCAGGAGACGCTGCAGTCGCTCGGCGTGCAGTTCGGACAGGGATGGCTGCTCGGCCGTCCGGTGCTGCCCCATCCGCTCAAGGGGGACACGTCGATGGAGATCGTCGACGCGACCTGGTTCGCGGAGCGGATGGTGTCGCCCACCCGAGTCCCCTCACCCACCACCGAGCCGGCTGCCCCCGGAGAGCTCGTGCCCACTGGTCTGGGCTCGCCGCCCAGAGCCCGCAGGGGACTTGCTCGCGCGCTCAGCGACGCGGCGCTCGCCCTCCAGAGTGAGCACGATCCCATGCGCATCCTCGGAGTCATGGCGGAGCAGATGAGTCGCGTCGTACCGGTCACCGAGATGGCGATCTTCGTCGCCGACTACGAGACGTTCCGCCTGGTCCCGGTGCTCGCGACCGGCCCCGATCGCGACGAGATCATGGCGGACAGCATGGCGCTCGACGCCGGGATCACCGGCTGGGCGTTCGCGAAAGGCACGCCACAGAACATCCCCGACACGTCGATGCATCCTCTCGCGCGCCAGATCCCCGGGACCTCGTACGTGCAGGAGTCGCTGCTCCTGGTTCCGCTGGTCGCCACCGAGCACAAGCTCGGCATCATCAACTGCTGGCGTCTCGGTATCGACCAGTTCAGCGCAGGCGAGCTCGAGGCCGCATCGCTGTTCGCACACGTGGCGGCGTCGGCGTGGCGCAACGCGCAGCTCTACGTCGAGCTCGTCAACGCGGCGATGACCGACCCGCTGACCGGGCTGTACAACAGCCGATGGCTGCGCGACGCCGGCGAACGCGATATCGCGCGGGCGGCTCGCGACGGTCATCCGCTCTCCCTGCTGCTCGTCGATCTCGATCGTTTCAAGACCGTGAACGACAGCAGCGGGCACGCCATCGGCGACGTCGTGCTCCAGCGCGTCGCCACCCAGCTGCGCAGCACCGTGCGCGGCGCTGATGCGGTCGTGCGACTCGGCGGCGAGGAGTTCGTCGTGCTCCTGAATGAGTGCTCCTCGGACGGCGCATGGATCGCCGCCGAAGCCGTCCGCGCGGCTGTGCGCGACGTGGTGATGCCCGACGGATGCAGCCTCGAAGGGCTGACAGCGTCGATCGGAGTCTCGACGTACCCCGCCCACGGAGCCACGCTCGACCGGTTGCTCGGCGCCGCGGATCGGGCGATGTATGAGGCGAAGCACGCGGGGCGGGACCGTTCGGTGCGCGCGACCGGGGCCACTGGTGGCGCCAAGATCATCACGCTCCCCCGTCGACGTCCCGAGCGCCCGAGCGCTCCGGATATCGTCTCAGGGAACTGACCGGCCGCTACGGGATGTCCCGGCGAATGGTGAGGACCCAGCCGCACACGGCGAAGAGCAGTCCCCATCCCAGCAGGATGAGGCCGCCCTGGAGGGCGTCGAGATGCACGGACCCCGAACCGCGCGTCACCCCGGTGATGGCCCCCGCGGCTGCTCCGGGAAGGAATGGATAGATGTTCTGGATCACCGGAATGATGGTGACCAGCGGTTCGAGTACGAAGAGATAGACGAGTGCTCCGATCACCGCCGCGATCTGGTTGCGGACCAGCGCGCCAATCCCGATCCCGACGACCGCGAAGATCGCGATCACGATGACGGCACTGATGAGGGATTGCAGGACGCCGTGGTCGATCCAGCCGATCGTGATGCCCTTGGCGCCGAACCAGGGGATCATGATCGCGGCGGTGAGCGCTGCGCAGATGACTCCGTAGATGATGCCGACGAGCGCGGCGACGACCATCTTGGCCACGATGACCAGGCCACGTCTCGGCTCGATCAGGAACGTCGGACGCGACGTGAAGTGGCGGTACTCGGTGGTGATCAGGATGATGCCCACCACGATCGAGAACAGGTATGCCGTGCTCGCCGAGGCCGCGACCGACTTCTGCGTGGCCCCGCTGCTCAGCGGCAGGGCGACGCTTCCCCTGATGCCGTTGCTGACGATCTGGGCGACCGTCTCCAGCGCGGCGAGCGCCATCGCGCCGAGGAGCATCCCCCAGCCCAGCTTGACGGAGGTCACCTTTCGCACCTCAGACCGGAGCAGGTTGATCACGCGCTCGGCTCCGGTTGCGGAGGCGCATCCGCGGTCAGGCGGAGGAACGTCTCCTCGAGGCTCGAGCTTCCCGTCCGCAGCTCGTGGATCTCAACATGGGACTCCCAGGCCGCGTGGCCGACCGCCTCGGACGTCGCGCCCACGACCGCGACCGTCCCGTCCTCTCGTGGTGTGACCTTGACGCCGAGGCGCGCGAGCGCCGCCACCAGCTGATCAGGGGTCGGAGTCCGGACCAGGACGCCGGCGCTCGCGCCCTCGAGATCAGCGAGCCTCCCTTCATAGATGAGCCGGCCGCGGGCGATGATCACCACCCGGTCGACGGTCTGCTCGACCTCCGAGAGCACGTGGCTCGAGATCAGCACCGTTCGCTTGTCGACATCGGCGAAGTAGCGGAGCAGGCCTCGCAGCCACGCGATGCCCTCCGGGTCGAGGCCGTTCGCCGGCTCGTCGAGGAGCAGGACCCTGGGATTGCCGAGCAGCGCAGTGGCCAGGCCAAGCCTCTGGCGCATCCCAAGCGAGAAGCCGCCGACCGCATATCGGGCGGCCTGGGTCAGCCCCACCAGTTCGAGCACCTCGTCGGCTCGTTTGTCGGGAAGCCCGGTCGCTGCGCAGAAGACGCGAAGGTGATTGCGGGCGGATCGCCCCGGGTGAAAGCTGGTGGCCTCCAGAACCGCGCCGACCGTCCGCCCGGGATGGGGCAGATGGGCGTAGGCGAGACCGCTGATCGTTCCCGTGCCCGCCGTCGGCGTGGCGAGCCCGAGGATCAATCGAAGTGTCGTGGTCTTGCCGGCGCCGTTGGGGCCGAGGAAGCCGGTGACCGATCCCGGCTCGACGCTGAACGACAGGCCGTCCACCGCCCTGACCTCTCCGAACACCTTGGTCAGGCCGGTCGCGACGATTCGGCCTTCGATCCCGTGCGCGTCCGGGCTCACGCCTCCGTCCCAAGGTGCGCGTGCGCCCACTCCCCGAGCGCCAGGAGCGCGGGCCGCAGCGCCTCCCCGCTCGGCGTCAGCCGGTACAGCGATGCGATCGGAGGACCCTCGATCACCTCCCGGGTCACGAGCCCGGCCTCCTTGAGCTCGGTGAGTCGGGCCGAGAGCATGCTCTCGGTGATCCCCGGGATCGCGCGGGCGATCTCAGCGAATCGAGCCGGGCGCTCGAGCAGCACACCGATCACGACACCGGTCCAGCGCTTTCCCAGCACTGCGAACACCGACGTCAGCGCCCGGTCGCACTGTATCGCCGAGCGCCACTCCGGTTCCATTTCGGCCTTCATGGTACCCGGAGCCCACGCGGACGCTCGACGCCGAATGGCGGCGGATATCGCGGAGCCGTCATGTGTTTTGCCGAGCAGATGACTGCTGTGCTACCGAACAACGCGTCCGTGTCGCAGACCGTCCTCTACGTGCGCTTGCGTACCGACCACCGACTCGACCTCTACCACCGTGATGTCGGAGCGCTCTCTTTCCATCCGTCTCAAGGTGACTCACAGTGTCGGTATCGCTGCCTCTTGCGTCTGAGACATACGCTTCGTCCGGCGATGCCGAGCACACTGGTCGTCGGCGCCACCGTGAGGTGATCGGTCTCGTCGCCCCGCGGGCAGCCAGAGGGGACGCGAGCGACGGGTCTGCGCTCCTGATCAGTGTCCTCGCTCTGTTCAATGAGTCGGACGACCTCGATGCCACGCTTGCGCAGACACTCACGATGCTGACCACCGCGCTCGACGGGCGCGTCGGCGAGATCTGGTTGCGTGGTGGTGAGACATCCGACGTCGAGCTGCGCTACTCCTCATCTGACGGAACGCCGGACGTCGCCGCCTTCGAGGCGGGAGGGCGCGCGCTGGGACTCGGAGCAGGGCCTTCTCTGGTCAGCCGGGTCGTCAAGACCGGTCGTGGATCCGCGGCTGCCTCGATGTTCGGCGGTGGCTTCGGCGGCCGCGTCACTGAAGCTGCGGCGGCCGACATCCACAGCGCGCTCACCTTTCCCATCAGGGGCAGGCGAGGCCTGCTCGGGGTCCTCGCGGTCTTCCGCGAATCGAGCGCACGCTCCCAGAGCGCGCCGCTCGCCTCGATGCCGGCAATCTGCACTCACCTTGGGCGTTTCATCGAACGGGTTCGCGCCGAGGCTGCCATCCGCGCAGCCGCTATGGACTTGGCCGCCATCGCGTCAACGGACGCGCTCACCGGCCTCAAGAACCGGCGCGAGTTCGATCGTGCACTCCGGACCATTCCGCGACTCCCGTTCGCGGTGCTCTCGCTCGACGTCGATGGTCTGAAGGAGATCAACGACCGCGAGGGTCACGCAGCCGGAGATATCCTGCTGCGCGTCGTCGGACACACGCTGGGTCTGCTCGTGCGTGGCTGGGATGTGATGGCACGCGTCGGCGGCGACGAGTTCGCGGCACTGCTCCCCGAGGTCGGAGTCTTTGGCGCTCATCTCGTCGCCGAGCGCATGCGTGTGGCCATGCATGCCCTCGTGCTCCCGTCCGGTCCCGTTCGTATCACGGTCGGATGGAGTGCGGCGCCCGCCGGTGCGGATCCGCTCTCGGTCTGGCAGCGCGCCGACGAGGCGCTCTACCACGCGAAACGCGCCGGTCGTGATCGGGTCTCCGGTGCATCGTACGAGGGCGGTGAGTCGGCCGACATTGCGGAGCGTTCATATTCCCACGTGGTCACGCGCATCCTCGATGGTGGACGGGTCTCGACGATGTTCCAGCCCATCGTCAGTCTGGAGGACGGCACCGTCATGGGATACGAGGCGCTCGCCCGGCCCGAGGGCTTCGCTGCCATGGACTCCGTGGAGCCTGTCTTCGAGGCGGCGCGAACAGGCGGTCGGATTCGCGATCTCGACTGGGTCTGCCGCCGCAGGGCGGTGGAGGACGCGCGCAGGCTCCCGGGGGGCTTTCCACTATTCCTCAACATCAGTGCGGCGGCGCTGCTCGATCCGGTCCACGGCGTTGACCAGCTCCTGCTCCTGCTCGGCAATGCCGGGCGCGCCCCGTCGACGGTCGTGCTCGAGATCACCGAGCACGAGCGCATTCGCGACTACGAAGCTCTGGCACGGGTGCTCGCGGCCTATCGGGCCGAAGGCATCCGTTTCGCGCTCGACGATGTCGGCGAGGGTCATTCGACGCTCGAGCTCCTCGCGGCATCCGCGAGCGAGTTCCTCAAGCTCGGACGCAGCCTGACCATGACCTCCACCAGGGTGGGATCGCGCGCCGCGATGGATGCCACCATGGCGTTCGCCCGCGTCAGCGGTGCCACGGTTATTGCCGAGGGTGTCGAGAACGAATTCGTCGCCGACCTCATGAAGGCGAACGGGATCAGGCTCGGCCAGGGATTCGGCCTGGGCAGGCCCACCGCCGCGGGCGATATCGAGGATGTCGCCACGGCGCTGGCCGAGCGGGCGGCGCTCAGCGTCCTGCGGCCCCGCCCAGCCGCTGCCCGATCCCGCAACTAGCGAGAAGCTCCTCGGTCAGGCAGTGGCCTTGAGGACGTCCCACCCTTAACCGAACGCACCCATGGCCCGAGCAATGCCGGAGCAGCGGTTGTGGCGCGCCCACGTCGATTGGCATATGTCAGTGGACGCGATGGGGCCCGCCGAGCCGCCCTCACCGCGAACACTGCCGTGAGTCGTTCATTCCACTTCCGTCGCGCCAAACCTGCGCCGAAGCGTGGTCGTGGGTCTGTTCGACAGCGTACATAGCGGGTCGTTGTTCCGCACTGTCACAACCGTCATATCGAACGGCCCGGATGTGGTGCTCGCTCGGGCGCCCGATGAGCGTCCCCAGGCATCGACACCGGTGGCGGCGGGTCGCAGGCCCGTGACGCGACGGTCGCCCGAGTTGAGAGGAGCTACGCTCGCCATATGGAAGGAATTGGCCTACCGGGTCTCGACGGCCGGTTCGTCGCGAATGCCCGATAGCCTCCGGGACCTTCGCCGCTCCCTCGGAACGTATCAGAACGCATCCGCCATCACCGGCGCCCTGCAGCTCGCAATCGATGTTCTCGACCTCGAGGTTGCAACGTTGTTGCGCCACGGCGACGCGGTGATGTCGCTGCACGCACGTGCGCCAGCCGACTCCGCCAGCCGGCGCCGGAAGCACCTGCAGACCGCCGACGCCGCGTCGACGCCACTGCTCGGCCCGTGCATCGTGATCCCCGCGGGCGGCATGCGGTCGCGCCGCCACAGCACGCTGCGCCTCGAGCGAACCGCGGGATCTCCGTTCACCGAGAAGGACCGGGCGGTCGCTGCGGTGATCGCCTCCGCGATCGTCTATACCGAGGCGGGACTGGAACTCCTCACGCGCGAGGGCGGTTGGGCGCGCGCCGAGTCCGACGACATGGAGAGCAGCTGGCTGCGCAAGAAGCTTCGCGACCGCGACGCGTTGCTGGATCAGCTCTCCGGCATCCAGCGCGCGCTCTCGCAGCGCGCACCACTCCAGGACATCCTCGACACCATCGTCACCGCGGCCGTGGAGCTCATCGGGGACGAGACCGTGAATCTGCGCCTTCAGGATCCCGCCGATCCCGAGCACCTCCTTCGCGTCGCCGGCTGCGGGTATTCCGAGGATGTCGAACCGTTCATGATGCGCATCCGCTCCGACGAGGGTGCTGTCGGGCGCGCTTTCACCGAGGCCCGTCTCGTGGTCGTCGAGGATTACCAGAACAGCCGGGACCGGCTCCACGTGCTCGATGGAGAAGGCCTCGAGGCGGCGATGTCAGCGCCCGTCGAGGAGAACGGCCACGTCATCGGCGCGCTCACGGTTGCCACCCATCGTCACGGCCGCACCTACAGCCTCACCGAGCAGCAGATGCTCGTGACCTTTGCGGTGCATGCGAGCGTCGCCCTCACCAATGCTCGGATCGCCGATTCCATGGCGCACCTCGCGTTTCACGATGCCTTGACCGGCCTCCCCAACCGCGCGCTGTTCGTGGATCGACTCGCGCAGGCACTGGCACGCACCCAGCGCAAACCTCAGACCACCGCCGTGCTGTTCGCCGACCTCGACAACTTCAAGGCAATCAACGACAGCCTCGGTCACGCAGCGGGCGACGAGCTCCTCATCGTGATCGCCGGGCGCATCCGCGAGTCGCTCCGCCCGTCGGACAGCGCGGCGCGCTTCGGGGGCGACGAGTTCGCGATTCTTCTCGAGGACATCGGCAGCGAGGCGCGAGTCATGGCCACGTGCGATCGCATCATGGCCTCCCTGGTGGCGCCGGTGGAAATCCAGGGAACGATCATCGATCCGGGAGCGAGCATCGGCGTCGCCGTGAGTCGCGAAGCGATCTCCACCGCCGATCGCCTGCTCCGCGACGCCGACGTGGCGATGTACGCGGCGAAGGCCGCAGGCAAGGGAAACTACAAGCTCTTTGCGGAAGCGATGGACGAACCGGCCTTCGGCCTTCGGATGATCGAACCAGACCTCGCTCGAGTGGGCAACTGACTCACCCCCGGCGAATTCATCCTGCCGTGATCAGGACGACGGCCACCATCGCCGCGCCGACCCCTGCGATCTGGGGTGTGCGCAGCCGCTCACCGAGCACGACCATCGAGCACAGGACCGTCGAGACCGGGTACAGGGAGACGAGCACCGCGACAATGCTGAGCAGTGCGCCGTGCACCGCAAGGAGATACAACGCATTGGCGGTCACGTCGAGCGCGCCGGCGCCGATGATCACGAGCGGATGGGCAGCACCGAACCCCGGCACCCGGCGGGACGCTCCGCACACGGCGAGCAGCGCCGTGACCGATGCCCCGCGGGCGGCCACCAGCGGCCAGAGGTTTGCTCCCGTCGACGTCTTCGCGATGGCGACGTAGAAGAGTCCGAAACCGACCCCGGCGCCAAGCGCGAGCAGCAATGTCGCTCGGCCGAGCCGGGTCGAGCTGCCCCCTCCGCCGCTGAGCAGCGCGACCGCGGCCACGGCCGCGACGATCCCGGCGTACTGGAGCGCCGCGGGACGTTCACCACCGCCGACACCGACGGCGATGGGCACGACCACGGCGACCACGCCGGTGATGGGAGCGACCAGCGACATGGCGCCCGACGCGAGACCGCGGTAGAGCATGGCGACCCCTGCCGCCCCGGCAAGCCCGGCGAGCGCCCCATAGCCGAGGTCGCCGCCGCTCGGACTGCCTCCGAGCACGAAGGCAACAAGCAGCATCCCGACCAGGCCGATCCCTTGGGAGATCACCAGCACCGAGAGCAGCGGCGCGGCACGATTCGCGAGGCCGCCGAGGAAGTCGCCGCCTCCCCAGAGCGCCGCCGCGCCGAGCGCGAGCGCGATGCTCAGGCGGTTGTCACCGACGCCGCCGCCCGCAACCCCAATTCCTCGACCGACGCCTCGCGCATCAGGTACTTCTGCACCTTGCCGGTGACCGTCATGGGAAACGCGTCGACGAACTTCCAGTACCGAGGGATCTTGTTGGTCGCGATGCGCCCGCGACAGAAGGCCTCCAGCGACTCCGCAGTCGGCGTGACACCGTCTCTCGGCTTCACCCAGGCCATCACCTCCTCGCCGTAGCGCTCGGACGGCACACCGATGACCTGCACGTCGCTGACGTCCGGGTGCGCGTAGAGGAACTCCTCGATCTCGCGCGGGTAGATGTTCTCTCCCCCGCGGATGATCATGTCCTTGATGCGCCCGACGATGTTGACGTAGCCGCCGTCATCCATGGTCGCGAGATCGCCCGTGTGCATCCAGTGCGCGGCATCGATCGCCGCCGCGGTGGCCGCGTCGTTCTGCCAGTATCCGAGCATCACGCTGTAACCGCGTGTGCAGAGTTCGCCGGACTCGCCGCGCTGCACGGTCCGGTCCGTCTCCGGGTGGACGATCTTCACCTCGACATGCGGATGCACCCTGCCGACCGTCCCGACACGTTTCTCGAGCGGGTCGTCCAGCGCGCTCTGCGTGGACACCGGGGACGTCTCGGTCATGCCGTAGCAGATGGTCACCTCGCGCATGTTCATGCGCGACTGGACCTTCTTCATCACCTCGACCGGACACGGTGATCCGGCCATGATGCCGGTGCGCAGGCGGCTGAGATCACACCGATCGAAACCCGGATGCTCCAGCTCCGCGATGAACATGGTGGGCACGCCGTAGAGCGACGTGCAGCGCTCGTCCTCGACGACGCGCAGCACCGTTTCGGGGTCGAAGGCCTCCCCGGGAACGACGATGCACACGCCGTGCGTGGTGCACGCGAGATTCCCGAGGACCATGCCGAAGCAGTGATAGAACGGCACCGGGATGCACACACGGTCCTCGGACGTGTACCCGACGGCCTCGCCGACGAAGAACCCGTTGTTCAGGATGTTGTGGTGAGAGAGCGTCGCGCCCTTCGGAAATCCGGTCGTGCCGGATGTGTATTGAATGTTGATCGGGTCGTCGAATTGCAGGCTCGACTCGGTCGCCGCGAGCGTCTCGGCGGACACCCGGCGGCCATCCTGAACCAGCGCCTCCCAGCCATCTTCGAGCACCAGCGTCTCGCGAAGCTCCGGACACGCTCCCCGCACCTCACCGAGCATGCGCACGTAGTCGGCCTGACGGAACGCCCGGGCGAGGATGAGGAGCGACACGCCGGACTGGCGGAGTGCGTACGCCAACTCCGTGGTGCGATACGCCGGGTTGATGTTCACCAGGATCGCGCCGACTCGAGCGGTCGCGTACTGCACGACCACCCATTCGAAGCGGTTCGGCGACCAGATCCCAACCCGGTCGCCCCGGTTGACGCCGCGGGCGATGAGACCGCGCGCAACCAGCGAGACCTGCTCCCAGAGTCCCCGGTAGGTCGCCCGGTATTGCTGGTGGGGCACGACCAGCGCCTCGGCGTCACCGTGCAGCTCAACGGTCCGTCTCAGGTTCTCGCCGATCGTCTCGCCGAGCAGGGGCAATGAGCTGGGCCCCGACGCATACGACAGCATGCCCGTCGACCTCCTCGTCGTACGTTGGAAACGGTGTCAGCGCGCCGCCGATCGCAACGATACGCGGCAGGCCTACCGGCGGTCGCGGTCGTCGAGACACGCGTCCGCGAACGCGGCCATCGACGGGAACGTCCAGTCAGGTGTCACCGCCACGCGCGGCGGTGGCGTGGCACCCCAGCCGGGCCGGGCGCCGCGCCGGTCGATCCATGCCGTCGGCAACCCGATGCTCCGGGCCGGCACGTGGTCGTGGAAGAGGCTCTGGGCGACGTGGAGCAGCCTCCCGTCATGCACACCCAATCCGCGAACCGTCTCGAGCAGCGCTTCGAAGTTGCGCGGGGACGGCTTGTACGAGCCCACGTCCTCGGCGGTGATGATCGCATCGAAGTGGACGCCCAGACGCGCGTTGCTGCTCGCGAACGAACGCCGATCGACATTCGAGAGAATGACCAGCCGGTAGCGCGCGGACAGTCGCGCAAGCGCATGCGGCGAATCGGGAAACGCGGGCCAATCGCCGACTGACGTTGCCAGGCGCTCTCGCTCCGCAGCGCCGACATCGACGCCGAGCGCGCTGCCGACGCTCGAAAGTGCGGCACCGAGTATCTCCGGGTAACGGGCACCGGGGCTCTGCGTCTCATGCATCGCTTCGGCTTCCGCATAGCGCTCGAGGAGTTTCGCGGCGCTCACATCGAGGCGGTGCTCGCGCGCCCACGGCACCAGGACCGCGGAGATGCCGGCCTCCCAGTCGATCAGCGTGCCATAGCAGTCGAAGCTCAGCGCCTCGAATGCACCAAGTTCCGGCATCAGGACCGTCGCGCCGCGATGCCGTCGAGGACGACCCCGAGGGCGCTGCTGAGCAAGTCCTCGCTCACCGGTGCCTGCGGGGGCGCCGGCGGGAGGTCACCTTCGACCGCGGTCTCATCGAGGCTCACGCGAACCGACCCGCCGCTCACCTCGAGCTCGTAGCGGTCCTGGGACCCGCTCGCCCCCGGCGTCTCCCAGCGAGCGTCCGCGACGGCCACGCGGGTGTGAGTGCCCTCGAGGCTCACCTGCACGGCGCCGCTCTTGATCACCGCCACAACCGCGGTACCGGGGATGGTCTTGAGCTCGACCCGGAAGACACCACTCGAGATGTGAATCGGGACCACGCCACGCGGACGCGGCAGGAGACACTCGACCTTGGTCGCGCTGCTGTCCACATGGACCTCCCGAAGGTCGATGCCGCGCAGGTCGAGCAGCGTGTTCCATGTCGGCCCCTGGACCTGGATGCGCCACGGATGGGCGGGGTTGATCTCGATCTCGCCGCGCCTGCCACCGCGAAGCCGCCGCACCACCACCCGCTCGTCGCGAATCACCGTGGGCGCTGCCGTCGCGGTGTCGTGAGGGATGCGGAAGAGCCCGACCATCGGCGCGCTCGCCTGGACGACGACACCACGCGAACCCGAGTCGATGGCCAGCGTGATGGTCTTGCCGGCGGCCGCCGGCCGATCTGCGAACCCGATCGATGGCCGGGTCGCCACGTAGCCGACGATCATCGCCGCGACCTCGGCCGCAGTCGCCGCGTCGATGCCCCCTGACGCGAGGGCCCTGACCAGGCTGGCGTAAACCGCGCTGCGCCGGACGGCCTCCGGGACCTCGCGAAGGACGCGATGCCCGTCGCGCTGAGCGGCGACCCGGGCAGCCAGTGCGGTGGTCAGGGCGAGGGCCGAACGGCGCCAGTCGAGTCCGCGTCCGGGGCTCGGAACGCGGGCGAGGAGCGCGTCCGCGACGAGCCCCAGAAGCTCCTCGCGATCACGCACGTGCCAGTACAGGGAGGCGGCCTTGACCCCGCTCCGATCGGCGAGCGTCCGCATCGTGAGCGCGTCCAGACCGTCCTCCTGGATCAGATCCAGCGCGGTGGCGGCAAGGGTCGTGCGATTCACGTCCGCTCCATGGGCTCGTTCATTCGAAATGCCGGCGAAATGCCGGCTTCGTGGGTGTCATTGTCACCGTGCTTGACACACTAACATCGTTAGGGTTATCTTTGCAAAGGATCGCACTAACAACGTTAGCTCAGAAGGAGCAGGCAGTGGCTCATCATCTCCTCTACCTGGCCGTCATCTGGCTCGCCTTCGCCGGCGTGGTCGGCACGGTCGCGGCGGCCGGCGGCGGCCAGCGGCTCGTCGCCGGAGTCGCCACCGGCGGGGTGTTCCTGGCAGTGATCGCCTCACTGCTGGTGTTCCTGACATGAGCGCCGGCGCACCGCCGTCGGGACCACTCGCCATCGAAGCCGAACACCTCGAGAAGCGATACGGGAAGGACATCCGCGCCCTCCGCGACCTGAGCTTCCAGGTCGAGCGAGGAACGATCTTCGCGCTGCTCGGGCCCAACGGCGCGGGCAAGTCCACCGCCGTCAAGATCCTGACAACCATGACCCGCCCTGATGCGGGACGGGCACGGGTGGCGGGAATCGATGCCATCGCGAACCCGCAGCGCGTGCGGCGCGTGATCGGTTGTGTCGCCCAGAAGGACGCGGTCGACCTCGAGGCGACGGGCCGCGAGAACATCATGCTGCAGGGGCAGTTGTACGGCATGCCGAGCGCTGACCTGCACGGCCGGGTCATCGCGCTCCTCGACCATTTCCAGCTCACCGAGGCCGCCGACCGGGTGTCACGCACGTACTCCGGAGGCATGCGCCGCAAGCTCGGGGTCGCCATGGGCCTGGTGCACCGGCCCGAAGTGCTCTTTCTTGACGAGCCCACCACCGGGTTGGACCCCGAGGCGCGCAGCAGCCTGTGGGCGGAGATCCACCGCCTCGCGACGAACGACGGGGTGTCCGTGCTCCTGACCACGCACTATCTCGACGAGGCCGACCATCTCGCCCAGCGCGTGGCCATCATCGACGAGGGCCGGGTGGTGACCGAAGGGTCGCCCGACCAGCTCAAGAGCCGGCTGCGCGGCGACGCGATCAACATCCAGCTCGACGCGGATGCGGTCGTCGACGAGGCGCTGCGTGCGCTCGGCAATCAGAACGGACGGCTCCGCGAGTTGACCAACGAGGGTCGCGCAGTCCGCGCGCGCGTCGATGACGGCGCCAGCGCCGTCCCGGGTGTGCTCGCCTCACTCGAGGCGGCCGGCGTGGTGGTGGCCTCGGTCACGGTATCGCGCCCGTCGCTCGACGACGTGTACCTCAGCCACACCGGGCACAGCTTCAACGCGGCCGGTGCAGGAGATTCGCGATGAGCACGCTGGTGATGCAGCCGACACACATGGCCGTCCGTTACCTGCGGGCGCTGTGGCGCCAGCCCCTGTACGTGGTGATGCAGCTGGTGCAGCCGGTCATATGGCTGTTCCTCTTCGGTCAGCTCTTCAAGAACGTGGCTACGCTGCCCGGCTTCGGCGGGGTTTCCTACATCGACTACCTTGCGCCCGGGGTGCTGGTGATGAACGCGCTCCTCTCCAACGGATGGAGCGGCACGCTGTATCTCACCGACATGGATCGCGGCGTGCTCGACCGGTTCCTCGCGACACCGGCGCGACGCAGCTCGTTCCTGATCGGGCAGCTCATCTACTGGGCGATGCTCACGGTCATCCAGTCGGTGATACTGGTCGCGCTTGCGATGCTCGGGGGAGCACGTTTCGACGGCGGGCCACTGAGCGTGCTCGCGCTCGTCGCCGCCGCCGTGCTGCTCGGCACGGTGATGGCATGCTTCTCCAACGCGCTCGCGCTGCGGTTGCGCGACCAGAACACCGTGATCGCCGCGAATGTGATGCTGGTGCTCCCCCTCTGCTTCGTGTCCTCGGTCTTCCTCCCCCAGGCGCTGATGCCCGGGTGGATCCGGACGGTGGCCGGTTTCAACCCCGTCAACTGGGCTGTCGAGGCAGGCAGGCAGAGCATCGTTGCCCATGTCGACTGGTCGATCGTCCTGACGAGGCTCGGCGGTCTGGCGGCACTCGCGGTGGTCTTCGGATTCCTCGCCGTGCGCTCGTTTCGTGCCTACCAGCGAGCCGTGTGAGGTGCGCGGGCGCGGTGTCATGACAAACGGTGCACACAGGCGTCACCCCGCGCGCGTGAACGGCGGCGGCGAGGTCGACCCTGGCACCGCGAAGCCGATGAGCATCACCGCGTTGACCACAAGGGTGACGGTTCCAGGCACCGGAGTCGTGGCGACGCCGATCCAGATCAGGCCGACGGCGATCCAGACGCAACAGTAGATCCGAGCGCCGATCAGAGCCCGACGGGTCCGCCGCCGCAACGCGACGGCAGTCCACAACCCCCAGGCGGCGACCGTGACGATGGCGATGCCGATCCCGAGAGCCCAGGCGGAAAGTCCCGGAGCGAAGCCTGGTTCATCCACGTGCATGATTCCCGCAATCCCGCGGCCCCCTCCGAGGACGATGAACGCCGCGACGATGAGCAGGACACCGAGCACGACCCAGATTGCGGTCTCGATCCAGAGGAGCCCGCGGGCGATACGGAGCACCAGCAGATCAGAGCACGGTCAGCGTCGGTCTCGCCTCGCCGCGAAAGCGACGCTTGGCCCACGCGACCGCTGGTCGCGGCCCTCTGACGGTGCCGGCGAAGCGATAGTGTTCGCCCCCGTGGAGCGATACGACGACGGACCCGCATACCTCGGTCCCACCACGTTCTGCCGGGTGCCGCTGCTCACGCGCGCCGACCAACTTGACGAGCTGCGCCCCGACGTCGCGATCGTCGGCGCCCCCTGGGACGAGGGAGTCACCTACCGGCCCGGAGCGCGATTCGGCCCGCGTGCGGTGCGCACGGCCTCGTATCAGAACGGCGAGTGGCACCTGGAGCTCGAGGTCGCCCCGCTCGACGTGCTTCGCGTCATCGACTACGGTGACGCACGATGCATGCCGGGCATGGCCGAGGTGTCGCACGCCGCCATACGCGAGCGCGTGAGCGAGGTCGCGTCCAGGGGCATCGTCCCGATGGTCATCGGCGGCGATCACTCGATCACCTGGCCCTCGGCCACCGCCGTCGCGGCGGCGTATCCGCCCGGCAGCGTCGGCATCGTGCATTTCGACGCGCATGCGGATACCGGTGACAACCCGTGGGGAAATCTCTACTCACATGGTTCCCCGATGCGCCGCCTCATCGAGTCCGGCGCCGTTCTGGGCCGGAACTTCGTGCAGATCGGGCTGCGCGGCTACTGGCCGGCGAAGGACGTCTTCGACTGGATGCGCGCGCAGGGGATGCGCTGGCATCTCATGGGAGAGTTGCGCGACCGTGGTGTGGCGCCTGTGATCGCGGACGCGATCGCGGAGGCCCAGGACGGGCCTGAGCACATCTATCTCTCGGTCGACATCGACGTGCTCGATCCCGGTTTCGCCCCGGGGACCGGAACGCCCGAGCCTGGCGGGATGCAGCCGGTCGACCTGCTCAGCGCCATCCGTCAGGTGGTGCTGAGCACGGACGTCGTCGCGATGGATCTGGTGGAGGTGTCACCACCATACGACTGGGCGGAACTGACCTCGCAGAACGCGCATCGATGCCTGCTCGAGGCGATCTCAGCCCTTGCCGTCAAGCGTCGCGACCGCCTGGACGCGGGCGATTGACCGACCCGGCAGCCCGAGCGCAACGGGCACGCCGAGCAGACCGATGACCGCGAGCGCAGCGAGCGGCGCGTACGCGTTGCCCATCACGCCCTGAATCACGAGCACGAGCACGACGCCGCCGAGATTGCCGGCCATCAGCAGGAACCCGGCGGCAGCGCCCTCGCGAGCCATCCCCGCGTGAACCGCTGACCAGTCGAGCACCACGGGAAGGCAGGCCATGATCGCAAAGCCGGTGGCAAACAGCCATACCCCGAGCCACACGACCTCATGGCGCACGTCGGTGGCGACGAACGCCACCGCGCTGAACGCGAGCGCGATGACGAGCATGGTGCGTCGCTGATTGCGCGACGCGACGATCGGTGGGAGCACGGCCGCGCCGACAATGCCACCTGCCGTGAGGACGGCGATGAGATTGCCCGCGGCACCACCCTCTCCGAAATTCGCCAGCACCGGCTGCAACCAGGTCGCGACGGCGTTGTACACGCCCATGCCGATGAACACGAGCCCGGCGAGCAGCCACATGAATCGGTCGCAGATGAGCCAGCGCATGCTCACCGAGGTTGAGACGTCGTCGGGATAGATCGCCGGGACGCGAAGCAGCAGCACCATCAGCGCAGCGCCGATCACGGACGGGATCGCTTCGACGGTGAGCACCAGCCCGAGTCCGCCGGCCGAGAGCAGCGGCGCTGCGATGAGGACCGAGGCGAGGATCCCGAGGAAGAGCGCCACAGTGCCGATCGAGATCGCGGTGGCGCGTTCAGGCTGCGGGAAGTAGCGCGCGGCGACCTTGGTGATGCTGTTGAGGACGAACGGCTGGCCGGCGGCGATCACCACCATGCCGGTGAGCTGCACACCGAACGACGACGGTGCGACCACGCGGATGATCGCTCCCGCTCCCGTGAGCAATGCGCCGACGGCGAGCGCCCGCTCGAAACTCGTGTCGAGCCAGCGACCCGCGGGAAGGGCGAGGACCACGTAGATGAACGGGAAGATCGCCGCCAGGTCGCCGATCGTGCCGACGTCGACGTGCAGCACCTTGGCCGAGTCCGTGTCGATGGCCGCGAAGGTGAGCCAGAGCAGTTGTGTACAGGCGGCGAGGACCGCATAGACGGTCAGGATCACCCACCGGATTGCCGGAGCACGAACCGAAGCGGTGGTCATGCGTTCAACCTCGCGTACACCCCGTGGAGGTGATGGTACAGGCGGCGGTATTGGGCGTACATCGGCGCGTACACCCGGCGGGCATGCGGATCCGGCTCGAACGTGGCGTCGACCTGCACTCTCGCGCCCGCGCCGGCCAGGTCGATGTTGCCCAGCGACATGGAGGCGAAGAGTGCCGCGCCGCGCAGGTTCGCATACATGGGCTGCGCCACTCGTTCGATGCGCCGGTCGAGGATGTCCGCATGCACCTGACACCAGAGATCGGAGATGGCGCCGCCGCCGAGGATGCGCAGCACCGGCATCGGTCGCTTGATGAAACCCTCGACCGAGTCGAGCAGCCATCGCGCGTTGAACGCCACGCCTTCGAGCACGGCGCGGACCAGGTGAGCGCGCCCGGTGGTCATGGAGATGTTGAGAAACGCAGCGCGCAGCGACCGGTCGTCGACCGGGCTGCGTTCGCCGTTGAGCCACGGCGTGAACAGCACCCCGCCAGAGCCGGCCGGTGCGGTCGACGCGAGCGCGGTGAGCGCCTCGTACCCGCCTTCGATCGCTCCGTCACCTTCGCCGCCGGACCCGATCGAGTCGCGGAGCCACTGCAGGCACACCCCCGCGGTCTCGTGGTTGTTGGCGACGAGGTATGAGCCCGTGTGCAGCCCCGGCACGGAGGCCACCTGGTGGAAGACGTCGGTGCGTTTGAACGGAACCTCACAACCGATCCACGCGCTGGTGCTGATCGTGACGTGTCCCGCGAACGGCGCGACCGCGCCGGATCCGATATATCCCGTATGCAGATCCGGGATCCCGGCGACGACCGGGATCCCCTCCGGGAGACCCAACTCCGATGCGACCGCAGGCTGCACGCCGCCGAGCACGCTGCCGGTGGGCAGCAGTTCCGGGAGCTTCGCGAGCTCGCGACCTGAGCGGCGCAGCAGCACCCGCTGGTAGCCGTCGCGCCCGCGCGGCCGGTTGTCGGTGAGCCAGGACAGGATCATCGACGCCTGGGTTGCGGCGCGGCGTCCGGTGAAGCGCATGCCCAGGTAGTCGAGCGGCTCCATGAGCGTCTCGATGCGTGCGTAGAGATCGGGCTCGCGAGTCGCGAGATGAAGGTGGTGTCCGAGTGGATCGGCGCCTCCCGGAGAGGGCGCACCGCCGGTCAGGCGAAGCCAGCTCACCAGGTTCGCCGGGGAGTAGCCGACCACGCTGACCGGACCGCCCATTCGCTTCGCCGCAAGCGGTCGCCCGCGCGTATCCGACCAGAGCATGCAGGGTGCGACCGCCGCACCGCCGGCTCCGACCGGCACCGTCGACCCCCACTGCCCGGTGATGCCGACGCCCACCGCGTCAGCAGCGGTGACGCCACGACCGAGCACTTCGGCGACCCCCTCGCGGATCCCGCGCCACCACGCCTCGGGATCCTGGACCGCGCCGCCGTCGTCGCTGAAGGTTGTCGGGACAGTCCTGTGGGCGACTGCGAGCAGCTCACCGGAGAGGCTCACGGCACCTGTCTTCGGTCCGCCGGTGCCGAGATCCACCGCGAGGATCCAGGGCTCCGCCATCGAACTCAGGGGACCACGTCGTACATGGCGTCGAGGGCCGCGCTGAAGAGCATGTCGAGCGCCTCGTTCCCCTCTGGCGAGCCCCCGAGGCCGTACAGCGCGCCGCTCCGCGCCGGACCGAGGCCCGGCGTCTTAGCGTAGTCGACGGCCTCGCGCAGGTCGGCGAGGAAGGCCTCGGCGACGCCTTCGGCGGTGTTCGGCCGGGTGACACAGAAGTGCAGGCCCGGCGGGAGCTGCAGGGCGTTGAGACGCCAGCCCTTGCTGATCAGGAAATCGTTGACGTGATAGATGTCGATGCCGCGCCCGCGAAACGCGATGATGAAGGTGGGATCGCCGAAGATCTCGAGCTCTGGAATGCCGGCGACGCCGGTGAGAATCACCGCCGCAGTCTCGAAGATTCGCTCCGCGATGTCCATGTACCCGCGCTCGCCGAGGCTCAGCATCGCCGCCCATGCAGCGGCCACGACGCCCCCGGAACGGCTGCCCGAGAGCCCTGGCGACATGTAGATCCCACCAGGCCAGTCGGGGTAGCTGAAGTACTGGTAGCGGCGAAGCGTGCTGTTTCGATAGAGCAGCACGGATGTCCCTTTGAGCGAGTAGCCGAACTTGTGCGTATCGGCCGAGATCGAGGTGACTCCGGGGAGCCGGAAGTCGAAGACCGGGATCGGATACCCGAGGCGTTCCCCCCAGGGAAGGATGAACCCGCCCATGCATCCGTCGACGTGGAATCCGAGGTCGTGCTCGAGCGCCAGCGCCGACATCTCTTCGATCGGATCGATGAGGCCATGGGGATAGTTGCCCGCCGATCCGACGATCGCGACGGTGTTCGGCGTGATGTGATCGCGCATCCAGTCCACGTCCGCTCGCCAGTCGTCGCGCACCGGAGCCTGGATGAGCTTGATGCCCAGCATGTGTGCGGCCTTCTGGAGCGCGACGTGTGCGGTGAGCGGAATGATCACCTCGGGCTCCGTGATGCCCTGCTCCACCCGGCCACGCTCGCGGTAGACGAGCATCGGGTCGATCAGGCTCTCGGTCCCGCCGAACGTGATGACCCCGCAGACCTCCTCGCCGGGGTGGTGCTCCGGCACCGCGTCCGCGTGCATCAACGACGCCGTCATCGCAACGATCTCGCCCTCGAGCTTGGTCGCGCTCGGGTACATGTCGCGCTGCAGGACGTTGGCGTGCGCGAAGTGGCCAAACGCCTCGGTGAGGAACCGGTAGTGGTCGTGGTCGCCGTGATAGATCGAGCCGGACACGCGCCCCGCGTTGGCCATCCGATCCTCCTCATCGGCCATGGCGCCGAGCTCGGCGAGGATGCTCTCGCGGGAACGCGGTTCCGCCGGAATCCGGTGATGGGTTTCAAAGCGGTTCCGGTACGGGTGGAAGTCGATCAGCGATCCGAAGTCCTGGGATTCCTCGGATCCGTCGGTGTCGTGGTCCACGGGGTGTTCCTCCATCGAGGCCGGATTGTCGTCGAACCACGGTGACCGGCGCTGAGCCGCCGGCGCGTCTATGCTCGCCGGCGATGGCCGATGACATCGTCGTGGTCGAGGCTTCGGGCCGCGAGATTCCGATCACCAACCCCGGCAAGATCTACTTCAACGATCGGGGCGAGACCAAGCTCGACCTCGTCCGCTACTACCAGTCGGTCGAGGAGCCCCTGCTCCGCGCCATGGGCGGCCGGCCCGTGCTGCTCCAGCGGTTTCCCAACGGGGCAAGCGGGCCGTCGTTCTTCCAGAAGCGGGTCCCCGATTCGCGACCGGACTGGCTCGAGACGACGATTGTGAGCACCCCCAACGGCACGACGTCCCGTGCCCTGGTCGCGGCCGACCTCGCCCATGTCCTCTGGGCTGTGAACCTTGGATGCCTCGGATTCCACGTGTGGCCCTCGCAGGCGTTGGATCCCGAGCGTGCCGACGAGCTCCGCATCGACCTCGATCCAAGCCCGGGAGTCGTCTTCTCGATGGTGCAGGAGGCAGCGCGCGAGGTCCGAGCACTGTTCGACGAGCTCGGCGTGACCTGCCTGCCCAAGACGACCGGGAACCGCGGCATCCACGTGTACGTCCGGCTGCAACCGCGCTGGACGTCGTACGAGGTACGCTCGGCCGCGGTCGCGGTCGCGCGTGAGCTGGAGCGGCGACGTCCCGAGCTCATCACCGGCGCCTGGTGGAAGGAGGAGCGCGGGCGCCGGGTCTTTGTCGATTTCAACCAGAACGCTCCCCACAAGACGATCTTCGGGGCGTGGTCGGTCCGCGCGCGTCCCGGGGCACAGGTCTCGACGCCCTTCGCCTGGGACGAGCTGCCCGCAATCGTCCCGGACGCGCTGACGATCGTGACCGTGCCGCCACGCGTTGCCAGGGACGGCGACCCGTGGATGCCCATGTCGACGGCACCGCAGTCGCTCGATCCGGTGCTCGCCCTCAGCGACCGCGACAGGGCCGCGGGCCTGGTCGACGCGCCGTGGCCTCCGCAGTATCCGAAGATGCCCGGGGAGGCCCCCCGCGTCGCGCCGAGCCGGGCGCGCAAGCCCGAACCGCCCTCCTGAGGAATGCGCCGAGCGAGCCATTCGTGTCGCGATGTAACCTCCGTGCGTACACGCAGAGTCGTCCCCGAGAGGAGGTAATCACGGGGTGGGCTTCCGGGCCTATCCGAACGTCGACCACCTGCGGCTTGTTCATGGAGGCGAGTGCCCTTGAGATTCATGATGTGACGCCGTGTGGAGCGGGCGCGCTGACGGGATTGCGCCCGACCGGCGGCCGTGGGTGCGTCCGGCAGCGACGCGCATCTGTCCAGGAGACCCGGCCTCGGCGCATCGCGTCGAGAGGACATTTAGGGGGAACAACGAACCGATGATTTCCATGCCACGACGTATGACCGGCCTGCTCTCAGGCTCGGGTCTGCTCGCCGCCACGTTGCTCACGGTCGGCGGCTCCGGTGCGGCGGTCGCAACCGCGGCAGGAGCGGGTCCGATCCCGCTCGCGCAGCTGGTCAGCAACCACGCGTTCCTGACCCCGCCAACCACGGCCGACTGCGAGGCCCAGATCGGCATCGCGTGCTACGCGCCGTTCCAGTTCCAGAAGGCGTACAACCTCGGACCGCTCTACAAGCGGGGCATGAACGGCGCCGGCGAGACGATCGTCATCGTCGACTCGTACGGCTTCAGCGGGATCGGACAGGAGCTGAAGACCTTCGACAAGTCCTTCAACCTCCCTCCGCCACCGAACTTCACGATCCTGCAGCCGGAAGGTCCGATTCCACCGTTCAACCCGACCAAGCGTCCGCAGATGGTCGGATGGGCGGAGGAGACGTCGCTCGACGTCGAGTACGCACACGCGATCGCGCCGGGCGCCAACATCCTGCTCGTCGAGACGCCTGTGGCCGAGACGATCGGGGTCACCGGATTCCCGCAGATCGTCGCAGCCGAGAACTACGTGATCGACCACCATCTCGGTGACGTCATCACGCAGAGCTTCGCAGCCCCCGAGCAGACCTTCCCCGATGCGGCGTCGCTGCTCCGGCTCCGCAGTGCTTACAAGAACGCGGCGGCCAACGGGGTCACCGTGCTCGCGGCTTCGGGCGACCAGGGACCCTCGGGCCCCAAGACGCTGACACCGCAGGGCTTCGCGGCAACCTACTTCCTGCGCCGCGTTGCGGAATGGCCTTCGGACGACCCGCTCGTGACCGGCGTCGGTGGCCTGCAACTCTTCCTGAACGCCAACGGCAAGCCGACCCAGCCGGCCGCCGTCTGGAATGACACCGCGCTCTTCGGTTCGCCGGCTGCCGGCGGTGGCGGCACCTCGTCGATCTTCGCGCGGCCGTCGTACCAGAACGGGGTCGCTTCGGTCGTCGGTTCGTCGCGCGGCTTCCCGGACATCGCCATGAGTGCGGCCGTCAACGGCGCGGCGCTCGTGTACCTCAATGCCAATGCCGCTCAGGGGCCCGCGGGCTTCTACCTGATCGGTGGCACCAGCGAGGCTTCCCCCGAGTTCTCGGGAATCATCGCCATCGCTGACCAGGTGGCCGGCCATGGGCTCGGCCTCATCAACCCCGCCCTGTACGCGATGGAAGCGGCAGGTGACCCGGGCATCGTCGACGTGACCGCCGGGACCAACACCGTGACCTTCCCGCAGGGTGGGTCGACCCACACCGTCCGTGGATTCGCTGCAGTCGACGGGTACGACCTCTCCTCAGGGGTCGGCACCGTCAACGCGGCTCTGTTCATCCCAGAACTGGTGCACGCGGTTCACTGAACCGTGGCGGTCGCCGCGCCGGACTCCCCGGGCCCGTCAATCGGATCCCGGGGAGCCCTGGCCGGCGGCTACGCTCCCGACCCGGTCCACTCCGTGCGATGGTGCGGCTGGGCGAGGAACGCGTCGCGAACCCGGGTGCGCACCTCCACGTCGAAGATGACATCGGCACCGATGCGCGCCAGCACCTCGGCTGCCTGCAGCATCGCCTGCTGACCCCGGGCCGACAGCGCCGCCTCGCGAAAGGCGTGTGTGTGCGGGCCGATCCCCTCATCGGCAATCGCGAATTCGGGATGCAGCGTCGGAGCCGCATAGGACACGTCGCCGACATCGGTCGAGCCGGTGCGCTCCCATGGGATGACGCGATCCTCGCGGAGACCGACCGTCTCGAGATGCAGGCTCGCGCGCTCCCCGAGAACGGCGTTGGAACGAAGGTCGAGGTAGGTCTCCCGTTCGTCGAGCTGGAGCTCGCAGCCGGTCGCCAGTGCGGCCGCTTCAAAGATCGCGCGGAAGCGTTCGTTCATGGTGCGCAGGTACTGGCCGTCACGAGCGCGGGTCAGATACTCACCACGCGTGAGCTCGGGAATGATGTTCGGCGCGGTGCCTCCCTCGATGATGAAGCCGTGGACCCGAGCGTCATCACGTAGCTGCTGACGCCACAGCGATACCCCGTTGTATGCGTGAACGAACGCATCCAGCGCATTGATGCCCTGGTCCGGATGCCCCGCCGCGTGCGCCGCCCTGCCACGGAAGGTCCACTCCCAGTGCGTGCACGCGAGCGCGTACTGGACGGACGCCGTGCGGTCCGACGGATGGAAGATGAGCACGGCGTCGCAATCGTCGAACAGCCCGTCCCGGCACAGGGGAATCTTGCCCCCACCCCCCTCCTCCGCCGGCGCGCCGACGACGGTGACGCGAGCCTCCACGCCGCGGCCGCGGAGGGAGCGCGCGAGCGCGATCCCCGCGCCGGCCGATGACGTGGCGATGAGATTGTGTCCGCAGGCGTGCCCGAGACCGCGCAGCGCGTCGTACTCGCAGACGAATGCCACGTGCGGACCCGAGTGCCCATGTCTCGCGACGAACGCGGTCGGCATGCCCGAAACGCCACGTTCCACCTGGAAGCCGTGCTGCTCGACGACGCCGCTGAGGATGCGCGACGACTCGACCTCCTCGAATCCGATCTCCGCGAGCGCATGGATCGCCCGCGAGGTGCTGATCAACTCATCCGCGGAGGCGCTGATCGCATCGTGGATCGCCTGGTTGATTTCGATGGGCACGGTGGTCGTCATTCGGTTCTCCTGGGCCGCTATTGTGCACAGGCATGGAGACCCCCGAACGCCTCTACGCGGACGCGGAGGCGTCATTCCCGGCGTGGGAAGTCATCAAGGATGTCGTGGACGAGTTCATCGATCTCGCTTTGAACTACCGCCAGAGCGGGCATCCCGGCGGCTCGCGGTCCAAGGTCCATCTGCTGCTCGCCACCATGCTTTCGGGCGCGATGCGCTGGGACATACGACGGCCCTGGCTGCCCTTCGCCGACCGCTTCGTGCTCTCCGCGGGACACACGGTTCCGGTGGTCTACGCCACGCTCGCCGCGCTCAATGAGACGCTCCGGATCAGGGCCGCCCGCGATCCGAGCCCGGCGTTCGATCTTCCCGACGGGGGGCGCTGGGCCCTGTTTCCCGAGCACCTGACCACCCTCAGGCATCGCGGGGGATTGCCCGGCCACGCCGAGATGGCCGGCAAGACGCTGTTCCTCAAGTACAACACCGGTCCGTCGGGCCACGGGATGCCCCCCGCAGCGGGCGAGGCGCTCGCGTTGAAGGCCGCCGGAGCAGGGGATGTGCGTGTTTTCGTGGTTGAGGGCGAGGGCGGCCTCACCGCGGGCGCGAGCCACGAGACGCGCAACGCGGCGTGGGGCCTGGGATTGTCGAACCTCGTGTTCCTCCTCGACTGGAACGATTTCGGCATCGACGATTTCGCCGCGTCCTCGGTGGTCCCGGGTACGCCCGCGACGTGGTTCGGCTCATACAGCTGGCGGGTGTCGGGAACCATGGAGGGATCGGAGTGGGCTCCCGTGACCAGGGCCGTGCTCGAGGCGGCCTGCGGCGAGAACCCCGAGCGGGTGCCGTCGGTGGCCTGGTTCCGCACCCGCAAGGGACGTGGATACGGCAAGTACGACAACAAGAGCCACGGATCGCCGCATGCGATGAACAGCGCGCCCTTCTGGGAAGTGCGCCACGGATTCATGGAGAAGTACGGCATCAGCTATGCCGGTGTCGACGAGCCCGCGCCTGCCGATCCCGGAGCGCTCCACGAGCAGGCTCTGGAGAACCTGCGCCGCGCGGCGGGCGTGCTCGCCGACCATCCCGCGGTCGTCGATGCAATCGCCGATCGCCTCGTCGAGCTTGCAGCGCTGGTGCCGGCGCAGGTCGACGGGCTCACGGTCGGTGGCAGTGGCGCCGGCATCTTCACCGACCCACGTGTGACGGATTACCGTGGCTATCCGGCCGCGATGTACCGGAAGCCCGGTGACAAGCAGGCCAACCGAACCGCGCTCGGCGCGTGGAGCTCGTGGGTGAACGCCATGGCGCGGCAGGACTATGGCCGGCCGCTCTTCATCGCGGCGTCGGCGGATCTCGCGGACTCGACGAATCTCTCCGGCTTCGCCAAGGACTTCGGTGACATGCCCGGCTCGGGGTGGTATCAGCGCGACACCAATCCCCGCGGCGCCCTCCTCCCCACCGAGATCACCGAGTTCACGAACGCCGGCATGATCGCCGGGCTCGCCACCGTGAACCTGTCCACGGATCCGTTCACGTCATTCAACGGGTTCTGGGGTGCGTGCTCGACCTACGGCTCCTTCAGCTACCTCAAATACGGTGAGATGCGGCTGTTCAGCCAGCTCGCCCAGGATTGCGAGCTCAAGATCGGCAAGGTGCTGTGGGTGGCCGGCCACTCGGGTCCCGAGACCGCCGAGGACTCGCGAACGCACTTCGGGATCTACGAGCCGGGCGTGACCCAATTGTTCCCGGAGGGCAAGGTCATCGACCTGCATCCCTGGGAATACAACGAGGTGCCGGTGGTGCTCGGTGCGGCACTCGCCACAGACGTGCCGATCGTCGCGCTGCATCTGACCAGGCCGGCGATCGAGCTGCCCGACCGCCAGGCCCTCGGCATCCCGAGTCATTTCGAAGCAGCGCGTGGCGCCTACGTGCTCCGTCCCTTCCGTCCGGGCGTCCCGGCGATGGGAACCGTGTTCGTTCAGGGCACGACCACGACGGCGAACGTGGTCAAGGCTCTGCCTGATCTTGACAATCTTGGCCTCAACGTGAAGATCGTCGCGGCGATCAGCCCGCAGTTGTTTCGGATGCAGACGGCAGCATATCGCGACAGTGTCATCGCCCCGGCCGACCGTCTCGACGCCATGGCCATCACCAACCGGACGGTCAAGCTCATGCGCGACTGGATCGATGGACCGCTCGGTGTGGAGTATTCCATGGGCGCCGACTGGGATGATCGCTGGCGCACCGGCGGCTCGGTCGAGGAGGTCATGGATGAGGCGCACCTGACGAAGGCGTACATCCTCGAGGGCATCGGACGTTTTGTCCGGGACCGCGAGAGCAGGCTGCAGCGCCTCCGTGCCATGCTGGCCGCGAGCGACCGAACAGCGCCTTAGCGCTGCGATTCCCAAGTCGGAGCGTGCGCCGGGACGTCTCCCGTTGTGCAAAACCGTGCTTCTTGACGGGTCTCGGCGGTCCTTGCTACATTCGGCGCTCCGCAGCTGGGCGGCAACTCCCAGCGAGAGAAGGGCCCATGATTGCTGGTACGCGACGCGGCACCAAGGGTGCGGTGCTGGGAATGGCGGGCGCGCTGCTCCTGTTGACCGCGGTGAACGTCGAAGCTTCGGGTCCCCAATGGACACTCGTCACCTCACCGAACAAGGGCTCGTCATCCGAGCTGTCCGGGGTCAGTTGCTCCACGCAGGCACTCTGCATGACGGTCGGCACGTATGGGTCATCGGGTTCCGGTCGGACGCTCAGTGAGAAGTGGAACGGCACGACCATGGCGATCGTCGCTTCACCGCCCTCGAAGGGCAGCACGGAGATCGAGTTCAACGCGGTCAGCTGCTCGTCGGCCTCCTTCTGCATGGCGGTGGGGCGACAGTTCAGGTCCGGTTCCGACTATCTCCTGTCCGAGAAGTGGAACGGTTCGAAGTGGACCATGCTCAAATCCATCCTCATCGGACCCGGTGCCTTTGACGACCTCTACGGAGTGAGCTGCAAGAGCCCGACCTGGTGCATGGCCGTGGGCTGGTGGACGACGCAGCCCGAAGAGGCGTTCTCGATGTTGTGGAATGGCAACTCGTGGACGACCGAGACCGTGCCCAACACCAACTCGACCGACGACAACCAACTGAACTCCGTGAGCTGCGCCACCACGAGCTTCTGCGTGGCCGTCGGCACGGCCGGGAACGGTCAGCTCATCGACCGGTGGAGCGGGTCCAGCTGGACCATCGTGAGCTCGACGACCAACCGTGCCCTCAACGGCGTGCGCTGCCGGAGCACAACCTTCTGCGTCGCCGTCGGTGCGCAGGGCTCGACCCCGGTGGACACCCTGGTCGAGCGATGGAACGGCACCGCGTGGAGCGTGGTGCCCTCCCCCAACGTCGGCGGCAGTCCCGCCAACTTTCTGCTGTCGGTCAGTTGCACGGGCACGACCTTCTGCATGGCCGGCGGCTACTCGCTCGGCTCTGGAACGACCCAGTTCACGCTGGCGGAGGCGTGGAACGGCGCGACGTGGACCGTGACGCCGACCGTGAACCCCAGCAGCACCAGTGACGGCATCAGCTCGGTGAGCTGCACGACGGCCACCGGCGGCGGCAATTTCTGTCTGGCGGTCGGTGCCGAGTCGCAGCTGACCCTCGTGGAGAAGTACTCCTAGACGTCTGCTCGGCGAAGCGTGTGGGGGCCGTATCGCATCGCCGTGGAGTGGCCCGCGGCGTCCACCGCGAAGCTCACCTCCTCGCCGAAATGCCCGTAGTCGTCACCCTCGACGATGGTGAACCGCCGAGCGCCGTCCGGTCGCAGTCTCGCCGCGGCCGCCAGAGGCATCGTCATCTCCGGGTCGATGAGATACAGCGATCGGTTGATGCGCACGATCGTGATCTCGCCGATCTCACCTCGGTAGTGGCCCGCGAAGCGCCCGATGCTCGCCCGTGAATGTCCATGCGCGGTCTCGGCGGCGGCGTCCCACCGGCGAACCACCCAGGCGGCGCTGTGGAATATGGCATCGAGCGCCATGCCGGGCACGGGCCCGTTGGTGTTGCTCAGCACCACCGCCGCGAGACCGCACTCCGGTGAGAACCCGATCTTCGTGCTGAATCCAGGGAAGCCCCCGCTGTGCCCGCGGATCGCGATCCCATCGACGTGCCAGATCATCCACCCCAGTCCGTGATTCGGTTCCTCCGGCCGCTGCCACTGCGTCCGCTGCATCTCCCGCCGCGACAGGTCGGAGATGAGGTCCCCCACGCCTGGGAAGTGAGCGTGCTGGTACTCGAGCAGATCCGGCACGGTCGAGACGAGGCCGCCCGCGGGCGAGAAGGCGCGAGCCTCGGCGTGTCGCGCCGCGCGCGCCTGCTCGCCGGGACGCCGGTGGTAGTAGCCCGTGGCGATGGTCCTGCGCACGCTCGGCGTCAGGGACGGCGCGCTCCCGTGGAGGCCGAGTCGACCGAGCACATTCCGTTGCAGCAGCGCCTCATACGGCCTCCCGGTGACCGCCTCGAGTGCCTCGCCGAGGAGCACGTAGGCGATATTCGAATACCGAAACGTCGTCGACGGCTCCGCGAAGGTGAGGCGCTGCCGGACCTCCTTTCGCACGGTGTCGCGATCCGGGAAGTCATCGTCGCCCCAGCGATTCGACCCGTCCCGGATCACACCGCCGGCGTGGATGAGCAGGTGCCGGATGCTGATGTCCTTCGCGTGTGGCACGCGCCGCAACCAGCTCAGGTACGTGGCGATGGGCTCGTCGAGCCGGAGTCTCCCGGCCTCGACCTGCTGCATGACGAGAGTCGCGGTCATGGTCTTGGTGATCGACGCGCAGCGGTAGCTGGTCGCAACCGGCGTCGCGGGACGGCCCGACGCGATGTCCGCGGTGCCCCGCGCGTCCGCCATGACCACACGCCCGTCGTGGCTGACACCGTAGGAGATTCCGGGAACGTCCCAGAGCATTGCCTGGTAACGGATCCAGCGGCGAGCCACCTCGGCCGCATCGTCGCGCTGGCGCGGTGCGATATTCACGGCGGGAACACTAGCGCGTCGTGGCGACGGATCTCCCGTCCCGTCGCGTCATTCACGAGACCTCCGGTGCCGCTACATACCTCCCGCGGCGCGCAGGATCGCGCCCGTCACGTAGGTGGCGTCCGGGCCCAGCAGCCACAGGATGACCCGGGCGATCTCGGTCGGATCCGCGGGTCGTCCGAGCGGGATTCTCTCAGCGGATCTGTCGGCACGATCCGGAGCGCCGGCATCCCGATGTATATCGGTTCGAGCGACCTCGGGGGCCACGGCGTTGACCCGGATCCCTTCGCGGGCGAGCTCCTTCGCGAGCCCGAGGGTCAGGGTGTCGACGCCCGCCTTCGCCGCCGCGTAGTGGACATACTCGTGGGCGCTCCCCAGTGTCGCCGCCGCAGAGGACACGTTGACGATCGCGCCCCCGGAGCCGCCGCGGCTCGTTGACATCACTTGCGCGGCCCGTCGCGAACAGAGGATCGCGCTCACGAGGTTGACGTCGATGACCGCTCTGATTGTGGCCACCGGCGTGTCGGCGAGATCCCCGATATGCAGTGTGGCCCCCGCGTTGTTGACGAGACCGCTCACCGGTCCGAGTGCGTCTATCGCTGTGGCGAAGAGCCGCGTCACGTCATCATCGACGGTCACGTCCGCCCGGACCGCGATGGCTCGCGCCCCGGATGCAACCGCAGCCTCGACGACGTGCATCGCGGAAGCCTCTTCCTGCCGGTAGTTCACGACCACGTCATGCCCGCGCTCAGCAAGCAGCAGCGCGGTTGCCGCACCGATGCCTCTCCCCGCCCCGGTCACGATCGTCACCGGTCGGCGCGTCCCATTCACGAGGCAGATGATGGCCCACGGAAGCTCGCGAAGTGATGCTCGACCGGCGAGCCGTCGCACGCAAAAGGGGCGCCGGTTTCCCGGCGCCCCTTCGTTAGACGGTCAGCGCGGTGTCAGGCAGCCGCCATCCACCGGATGAAGGCTGTTCCGACGGTGCCGATGCCCGTCATGCCGTCGAATCCTGATGCGGTGTTCACCGTGACCAGACGTGATGCACAGTTCCCCGTGCCGTCACAGTAGGTCTCCACGCCCTGGTAGTCGATGGCGCGAAGGCTCACGACGAACCCGCTGGACTTGTTCACCGTGTTGAGGTAGTCGACCCGGATCACGGCGGTGGCGTCCGGATTGGCCGCGGGCACGATGTCGTTGAACGCGGGCGCATGGTGCGTGTCCACCTGGTACAGGGTCGGGTTCAGGAACCCGATCGAGCCGCCGGCGGCCTGGTCGGCGTCAGCGATGACACCGGCGAGCAGCGGCGAGGCCAGGCTCGTCCCGCCTTCCTTGAACTGCGAGTAGCGAACGCTCCCGTTCGGGAAGGTCTGGGTCAATCCGATCAGCATTCCGGTCGACGCATCGGCGTCCATCGAGATGTCCGGGACGACGCGAAGCGGCGTCGGTCCGAACAGGTTCTGGTTCCGAAGCGCGAGCGCAGCCGGGACGACATTCGCCTGGTACGAGGGCTGGAGGTAGGTGTAGCTCGTTCCAGCGCCACCACCGGCCTGGAAATTGAGCGTGCCGAGCGGCGTGGTCGCGGAGCCGCAGTTGGTGACGGTGCCTTCGCAGAGGACCTGCTTGGCAGTCGACCAGCCGTACTCAGCGAGGCGGTTGTCCGACTTGCCGACTTCCAGCGACGTCCCACCCACCGCGGTGACGAAGGGGCTGGTCGGCGGGTAGTCCGGAACCGTCATCCCGAAGTCCGCGAAGTTGTCGCCGGAGTCGCCGCTCGAGAAGAGGACGCTGACCCCGGTCGTGTCGGCAAGCATGAACGTGTTGTCGAAGGCGGCCTTGGTTGCGGCGTCGGTGAGCAGGTCACCGAGCGTGTCGCCCCACGAGTCGCTGACAACCGACGCGCCACTGGTGATCGCGGTGTTCACCGCGTCCAGGAGGCTGTTGTCGAGGCAGTCCACCGCGCCCACGAAGATGATGTGCGCGCCTGGAGCCATCGAGTGCGAGGACTCGACGTCAAGCGACTGCTCGGCGAACCATCCGCTTGCACCGCACTCCGCCTCGTTGCCCACTGACGACGGCTTGATGTTCGTGAACTGGCTCTTGGGCAGCGGGATCGACGGATCGTTGAGGCTGAAGTACCGCTGCGCGTCGGCAAGGAGGGTCGGCGCGTCGTACGCGTCGACGATCGCGATCTTGACGCCGTGGCCGTTGTTGCCGCTCGCGATGCTGCTCGAAAGGCCGTACGCACCCTCGAGTTGCGCGGGCGTGTACCCGCAGATGTCATACGGCTGCGGGCTCGTGAACGGCGCATACAGGGATGCGTTGTCGGTCGTGTCGATCTTCTGGCCGAAGTACGCCGAGCACGGCTGCGGGTTCCTGAACGCGGCGGGTGGTGGCGGCTCCTGGTTGGGCTTCGCAGCGTTCGATGCTGCAGGAGTCGCCAATCCCGAGCTGAGATCGTTGGTCGCCAGCGACTGGTTGACACCGACCACGCCGGAAACCACGCCGGCGATCGCGGTGGGGATCGACAGCGCGCTGTTCGCGAGGCGCAGGTCCTTCCCGTTCACCTTGTAGGTGCCGAGGGTGGTGTTGAACGCGCGCTGAACCTGGGCGGCGCTGCCGCTGGCTGGGATGAACAGGCGGTCCGCCGGGACTGCGCCGATCGCGAAGCCCTGCTGACGCAGCCAGGTTTCCGCGGACGCGACCGAGGCCCGGGTCGGCGCGAACCGCGCTACCCACTGAGCCTGGGTCAGGAAGTGGCGATACTGAGCCGACCCGGGAGTCGAGATCGCCGTGACGAGTGCCTGGGCTGCAGCGGCGTTGCGCAGCGAGAGGTTGAGATCGAACGCGACACTGGTCCCTGCGGCGACCCCGCCTTCGGGCTTGGCGCGCTCGGCGCCCGAGGTCAGCGATCCGGCCAGCGCCGAGCGGCCGGAGATGTGGGATGCCGAAGCCGGCGTCCCGGTGGCCACGGTCGCGGCTGACACCGCGAGACCCACCGATGCCAGCGCGGCCCAAGATCGGGCTGATGTCATGAAACTCCTCCTGGACGGCGCGAATTTGCGCCAAACGCTCTTTTCACGAATCGACGTTGCATAGGTCCCCTCTCGACATCGACTGAAACTCCGAGGGGACGATTGTGGCGCGCTGGACGCGCAAGGTGCAAGGGGTTCGTTCGATTCGAACGCTCCATACGGTCAGTACCCGGTCCTCGCTCCGATCGGGAGCTTGCCGGAACCGTCCGGAGAGCCGTACAGGGGGCTTCCCATACTGGTCGGATGCGGTATCTCCGGCTTCGTGGGCTGGCGCTGTCCGGGCTCCTCACCCTCGCCGGCTGTGGCTCGACGCCGTCCTCCGGCGTGACCTCCAGTTCCCCGGCAGCCCCGGCGAGTCCGGCCACCGCTGCGCCCATCGGTTCGCAGCATCCATCCCAGGCGGCGCCACTCTCCGTCATCATCGAGCCGGCGGCCGGGATGGAGCCGATCTACAGCCTGGTCTCGTCCGCCCGGCGGTGGGTGGACCTCACGATGTACGAGCTGGCGGACATCCGCGCCGAGCAGCTGCTCGTCTCCGACGCCGCACGCGGGGTCGATGTGAGGGTGATCCTCAACGCCGGGTACACGGCTGCGGCGAACGACCCGGCATTCGCGTACCTGCAGGGACACGGCGTGCACGTCACGTGGGCCGGCTCGCGGTACGCCCTCACCCACCAGAAGACCCTCGTCGTCGACGGGTCGGTGGGCGTGATCATGACCTTGAACTGGACGAGCCGCTACTACGCGGACACGCGTGACATCGCTGTTATCGACCGCGCGCCCGCGGATCTGGCGGCGATCACCACGACGTTCGATGCCGACTACGGCGGGACTCACGTCGAGCCGCCGCCCGGCGCCGACCTCGTCTGGTCACCGACCACGTCGCTCCCGGACCTGCTGGCGCTCGTCAACGGCGCGAGTCAGGAGCTCGACATCGAGAACGAGGAGATGGCCAACGCCGAGATCACGGCAGCCATCGCCGCAGCCGCCCGCCGCGGCGTGAACGTCGAGCTTTGCATGACCGACTCGAGCAGCTGGGCCACAGCGTTCGGCGATCTGGCAGCAGCCGGCGTGCACGTCAGGCTCTACGCCCCCGATGCCGCGCTCTACATACATGCCAAAGTGATCGTGCGAGATCCGGGCGCGCGCGACGAGGAGGCGTTCATAGGCTCGCAGAACTTCTCCACCGAGTCGCTCCGATACAACCGCGAACTCGGCATCGTCCTCGACGACACCACCCTGATCGACCAGCTTCGGACGATGATCGAGCGCGATGCCGCTGGCGCCGCGCCGTGGAGCGGCTGAGAAGTCGGTAGCCGTCGAACGAGATCCCGGGAGGCGCCATGACGCAGCCGGGTGAACGGATGCGAAGATGACATCGTGGTCGACGATCTGCTGACGCGTCTGTTGGGGGCGCGGAGCTCGATCATCGCCGACGTGTCCCCGTCGGGTGACGAGTTGCTGATCCGCAGCGACGGGACCGGTAGCATGCAGGTGTACCGGCTCCCCGCTCTGGGTGGCGACTTGACACGGCTCACCTTCCTCGCCGAGCCGGTGTCGGCCGCGCGCTACATTCCCGGCACCGACGACATCGTCGTTGCTGTCGATCGTGGCGGTAACGAGAACTATCAGCTCTGGCTCGTGGATCGGCGCGGCGGCGAGCCCCGAGCGCTCGTCGTAGAGGAGAACGTCAAGCACGATCTCGGCGACGTGAGTCGAGACGGCCGGCTCATCGCATTCACCTCGACCAAGCGCAACGGGATCGACATCGACGTCTACGTCATCGACCCCGGCAGTGGAGCGATCCGCACGGTTCTCGAGGATGGCTGGAACCGCGTCGAAAGCTTCTCGCCGGACGGCCGGTGGCTCACCGTCGTGCGCCTGGACACGACCTTCGCGCTCAGCGGCGACCTCATGATCATCGACCTCGAGACCGATCAGGTGCGGACGGTCGTGGAGCGCACCGGTGCGGGAACAGCCGGCGCACCAACATGGTATCCGGACTCCGGGGGTTTTCTCTTCAGCACCGATGCGGGTCGAGACGTCTCCGCGATCGCCCGCTACGACATCGGGACGTCGTCCTGGCGCTATGTGCTCGACACCAGGTGGGACAGCGAGGCCACGCTCAGTGGCGACGGGCGGAGCGTGCTCGTATTCCATGCGGAGAACGCGATCACCCGTCTGCACCTCCATGACGGCGAGAGCCTCGCCCACATCCGAGACCTGGCGTTAACCGAATCGGGCACCGGCTTCGGGTTGCCACTGGTCCCGCGGCCGTGGCTCTCCGCCGACGGCTCGACCGCGCTGCTCTCCTTCACGGCGACGGCGACCCCGATGACTCCCCTGCGCATCGACACCGCTGACTCGCGGCCGCCCGTGCCGCTTCTGCCGATCGACCAGGTCGTCACCTCCGACCTGGTCACGCCCGAGCTGCACGAGATCGAGTCGTTCGACGGTGAGCCGATCACGTACTTCCTCTACAAACCCCCTGCCGACAACCCGCCGGTCGTGATCGCGGTGCACGGGGGTCCGGAAGCACGGTTCGCGCCACGCTACGACCCGTTCATCGTCAGGCTGGTTGCCGACGGCATCGCCGTGGTCGCGCCCAACGTTCGCGGCTCGGCGGGATGGGGAAGGCGGTTCGTGTCACTCGACGATCGCCGCCTGCGTCTCAACTCCGTGCGTGACCTGACCGCCGTTCACGGATCGCTTGCCGAGCGCGGCGTCGATGCGGGCCGCGTTGCGGTGATCGGGGGATCGTACGGTGGCTACATGACCCTGGCAGCGCTGGCGTTCTATCCGGCCCTGTGGGCGGCCGGCATCGCGACCGTTGGGATCAGCAGCCTGGTCACGTTTCTCGAGAACACATCGCCCTACCGGCGCCGTATTCGCGAGGTCGAGTACGGCTTCCTCGACACGGATCGCGACTTCCTCATCGAAGCGTCGCCGATGACCCACGCCGACGCGATTCGGGCTCCCCTCATGCTCGTGCATGGAGCCAACGATCCGCGGGTTCCGGTCGGAGAGGCGCGTCAGCTGCACGCGTCACTGGTCGCCCGCGGCGTCCCAAGCGAGCTGCTCATCTATGACGACGAGGGACACGGGCTCGCGAAACGTGCCAACCGCCTCGATGCCGCGCCCCGGATGCTCGCCTTCTTGCGAAGGAACCTCTACACGTAGGCGACGATCGCGTGCGCGACGTGCCCGGGACCGATCAACCGATGTATGGTCCGCCGGACCCTGTGCATGCTTCTGACTCCATTTCCGAGGTGAACCAGCAATGGTGATCGTGGTCGATCCCGGCGGCGACAAGCATGCGTATCAGGGCGGCCGGTACATCGAAGTGAGCGACGGTCACCTGATCATCAGGGATGTCCAGGGAGGGACCGCGATCGGGATCTTCGCTCCCGGCAAATGGCAATCGGCGCACATCGATGCGGTGCCGGCGCGAAATGCCGGGGGCGCCACCGGCATCAGACCGCGTTTGGGGCAATCGCTCTGACGTCCACCGGCTGACGGAGCCGCCGGCTCGCCCGAGCCCGAACGTGGATTGCCCGCCCCTGTTTGCGGCTTATATCTGATATTGTCGCTATCATGAAATCCGACACCTTCCCGCCGGGACCCCGTCCACGGCGCGGGTGGACTCTTCGTTTTCGGGTCAGGCGATCGCGAGCGTGAAGCTCGCCCCCCGGTGAGCGGCGCCCATCGCCGGCCCTCGCCCTCAGGTGGAGGGCAGTGCGCGCGGGCCGGTCGCCCGCTCGACGCTTTCGGAGAGCTCGGCGGGAGTGGTGTCGGCCTTCACCAGGAACTCGAGCGCCCCAAGCTTCAGGCCACGTTCACGGAGCTCGGGCTCGCCGTAGTTGGTGAGGATGATGACCGGGATGTGCATCGTCGTCTCGCCGGCTCGGAGACGCTCCAGCACCTCGAACCCGTCGAGCCCGGGCAGCCGGAGGTCGAGGTAGATGAAGTCGGGAGCCTCATCCGCGGCCATGCGCAGACCCTGGTTGCCATCGCTCGCCATGACCACCGAGTAACCGTCGGCGACGAGTCGAAGCCGGTACATCTCAGCCGCGGCGACGTCGTCCTCGATCAGCAGGACTTTGACGTCATCCTCCACAACCACTCCTCCGTGACCGGTGGAGTCAGCGCTCCCACCGCGAATATTGACTCCCGTGAGTACGGTAGCAAAGAGACCCTGAAGGCGCTCGTCGCCGGACGCACCGCATGATAGCAATATCACCGCTATCATGTTTTGTGATAGGATGTTCCTGACGGGGAGGGCGAGGGAAGTCGCGACAACAGTTGGAGGTGCTCAATGGCTCGTAAGTACAAGCCGATACAGCTCGACGTGAAGCCCGTGGGAGGCCCGTTCCTCAACGAGGCGGCGACCTGCCCTCAGTGCAGTTCCCGGATCACCGAGGTGCTCGGTCGGATGGGCCTCCGCCTGGTCTTCCGCTGCGATCGCTGCCGCGTTCAGTTCTTTCGCCAGCGGACCGCGACGAGCGCGAGCCTGGTCTGACGGACACACGCATCGTCGCAACGCACCGGGCCGGAGCACGTCGCAGATCGGCAGATGGAGCCACCGTCGTGGTGCTCGCCAGAGGCCGGCCCGATGTCCACTGAAGCGCGGATGCCGACATCCCAGCGGATGCTGGACCTCGACAAGCCGCTCTACACCATCAGCGTCGCCGCCGAGATTCTCGCGAGCCATCCGCGCACTCTGATGATGTACGAGACGATGGGCCTCGGGGTACCCGAGCGAACCGCGACCAACAGGCGACGGTACTCCCAACGCGACATCCTCACCCTGAGCGCGATTCAGCGGTGCACTCGCCAGTCCGGGCTGAACATCGCCGGCGCACGCTGTGTGATCAAGTGCCTGCAACTCCTCGACGCCAACGCGATCCCGCGACCGCCGGAGCTCGCAGAAATTGACATCGAGCACGTTCGCATCTGACGCCGAGCTGAACGCGCCGCAGGCAGGCCGGCTTTCCGACTCGATCGGAGCCGATCTTGTCTCCCGCGGCGACCCGCATCAGATCATGGAGGGCCGGGTCCGCGTTGCGGGGTTCCTTGAGTCGGGTCGGTCCACAGAATGACCCGGACCCCGAAAACGTCATGACACCCGTGCCTGATCGAGAAGCGGCGCAGGATGCGGCGCTGGACGCAGTCGAGCCTGAGCGTCTGCTCGCCGGCGAGGACGAGCACAGCACGTACGTCGATGATGCCGTTCATTGGACCAAGGTCTACACCGAGCTCCTCGACTTCAAGCGCAGCCTCCTGACGCTTGCCGAGCAAGAGGTCGCAGCGATGGACGAGGACGCGGCATCGGAGGTTCGTGAGACCGACCTCAAGGTGCTCAGGGCTGAGGCGGCTCGCTTCCAGCGGCGCCTCGGCTTCTGGCAGGAGCGTACCCGAGTGCTCGGCGGGCAGCCCGGCACCGAATCCGAACAACCCCGGCAGTGACGGTTGCGTCACGTCACCGCGTGTAAATCCTGCATCGCGAACCGTCGCATACGAGCTCGCGCACAGCCCGTGTAGCGTCTGATTACTCCAGGGGCGCGAGCGAGTGTGGCCGTGCCGAGAGTGGGACTTGGAGGTAGCGATGCCGTGCTGACTGTGGAGACTCCGCGAAAAGATGTGAGCGCGCTTCGGCGGCTGGGGGCACTGCCCGCGACCGCGCTGTTCCGGCGCAGGGACAGGGAGGAGCCACCGGCTCCGGTCGCATCCGGTATCGCATGCACGATGCGCGGTTGCCCCAATCACACGGCGCAGCTCTGCGCCTACCGCGACCGTCGCGAACGCTCATGTTCGGCAACGATCTGCCCCGCTCACGGCATCATGCTCTCGGGAATCACGTACTGCCGCCGCCACGCCGGCACCGTGCAGGCGATCGGTGAGCTGGCGCGGGATCAGAGCGGGCATCCCGACGTGGATGATCGAGCACCGTCGCTCGTCGACTGGGTTGCGCGCGACCTCGACCGCGATATTCGGAGGCTGCTGGCGCGCGCGGCGCGCCCGGGTGAGAGCGTCATCGCCGACGACGCGGCCCGACTCGCGCATGACTTCCGTCGCAACGCTCGTTGGGAACGGAGCTGGCGTCTCGTCGAGCACACCGGGCCGATCCTCAACGTGACTCTGCACGTTGCGGAGGACGACGACTCCCTTGTGCACGTTCGCGTGGGAACCGAGACTGTCGCCGACGGGGTGCCGCCGTGGATCGCGCGACGGCGAGAGGGACAGGACGTCGAGGCGGCGATCGACATCTCGCAGCGACGGCTGTTCTACCGCTACCTCGAGGAGACGATCTCCGATGCGGTCGCCCGCTTCAGGGACCGCTCCGACCGCATCGACAAGTAGGCCCGAGCCACTCACGGCCGCGGGGAGGCCCGTCTGGGCCGTCTAGACCCTCACGTGCTCGATGTCGATGTCGGCGAGCCGCTCAGGTCGCGGCACGCCGTGCGCGTCGAGCAACTGCAGACACATGATCAGGTAGCGCGCTCCGGCCAGGTTGAGCCCATGGCCGCGCGTGAGTCGCTGGATCGCGCTCAGCGTGATGATGTCGCGCTGCGAGTAGAGGCGGCGATTCGAGGCGGTGCGGCTCGGAACGACCAGCCCGAGATGCTCATACATCATCAGCGTTCGCGTGTGGGTGGCCAGGATCTCCGCCGTGATGCCGATCGTGTACAGCGGCTTGTCGAGGTTGAGCAGGATCGACGAGTTGGCCGCGGCGACGGTTCGAGTCATTGCTCGTGCCGCCTCGGCGCCATCACGGAGGTGCCGGCCAACTGCGCTCGGTCGGCATGGCGGGTGCCCGTCAGACCGGAGCGCACGAAATCATGATAGCGAGTGTATACCGTTCAGCAGCACCCGCGAACAACCGTCGTGTCACCGACGGGTGGCCACCCCAGCCGGGGGATGAACCCCGGCGGGGTGGGCTTTTGGGGAGGAGAATTCCAGCAACGGAGGGCTCAACGCCCACCGACGAGGTTATCAGTATGGTACCTACACTGTCAAGCAAACTGATACCTTGCCTGTAGCCATTACCTGACGCTTCGCACCGAGGCGCGTCGCCGCACACCTAAACGCCGTGGGGGACGGGCTCCTTGCTGGCCCCCTTCTCCACCGAGCTGACCTCTTCGCCCAGTCGAGGGACAGTCTCGACGCTCACCTCGCCGTACGATGTCTGATCGGATCAACTCGCCTCCGGAGTCGATCGGATCTTCGGTGATATAGTCACTATCACTAAAATGGCCATCTTCCGAGTGGTATAGCTGTGCCCAGAGCGGAGTGGACGCGGCCGACGCGCGAGGTGAAGAGCCCTGTGGTCGAGGATGCCTCGACAACCGAGGACACCCGCCGCGTCAACGAGGCGATCGGTCGGCTTGTCGGGCGGCTGCTCGACGAAGTCCCCTCGGACCCTCGGGATCCCGTCCCCCTCCAGGACCTGCTCCAGACGATGGCCGTCGAGGGCACGCGCGTCGTCCGCCAGACAGAGTGCGTCATCTCGGTCGTGCCGGCTTCGCGCCCCGACGTGTTCACCGTCGTCGCCGCCTCCGGACCGTGGGCGGAGAGCCTGATCGGCGAGGCGTGGCCACTCCACGAAGGCATGCTGCACGGACGGGCGATGCTCCAACGCGTCCCGGTCGAGACCACCAACGCGCCCGACGAGAGTGCGGCTCCGGAGGTCTTCGGCGCACATATCCGCGTCGGACGCCTCGTGCCGATGTCCACCGGTGTCCCGCTTCCCGATGGAAGCTTCGGCATGGGCGTGGTGGGCTTCTGGCGACGCGGGAGCCGGGCGTTCACCGACACGGAGCGAGCGATCATGGATCGCTTCACCCGGCTGATCAGCATCATGGTGCTCGGCGACGACGCACGAGAGTCGACAAGGCACCTCGTCGACCGTCTCCGTCTCACCGGCGAGGCGACACGGGAGTTCTCCTCCTCGCTCGATCCCGCGCGAGTGGTGCAGGCGATCATCGAACGCATCGCGGAGCTCGTCAAGGTGGATCGCATCACCGTGACCAAGTTCTGGCCGGATTCGATCGAGGCAATCGCCGGATACGACCGTTCCCGGCTGCCCGCGCGCATCGGGGCCCGGTGGGTGCTGACCCCGGAGCTGCGCGCGGCGATCGAGAGCGGCGAGATGGCGGTCGAGGGCTTCTCCGACGTCTCCGGCATGCCCCGGGACATGCAGGAACAGCTGTCGGACGTGCGCAGGCGCGTCATCGTGCCGCTCAGGGCTGGCGGCCGTGTGCTCGGCATCCTCGCTGTCAGCCGCCGCAGCGACGAGGCGTTCGGCGAGCTCGACATCGACAACCTCGAACAGATCGCGCTGTCGGCGGCGCGCGCTCTCCAGAACGCGAGCCTGTTTGCAGAGACGAAAGATGCGCAGCAGAACGCCCTTCATGCGCTCCTGAGCGTGTCCGATCACCTCGACGCAACCTCATCGGATGTCGACCTGTACGCGCGCTTCGCCGGGACGGTCGCTGAGCTTGTCGGAGCGCGACGGGTCACCTTGTGGCGGCTGAGCCCCGATCGAACGCGGCTCACCCCTGCGGCCGGGGCCCACGGGTTCTCCGCCGAGGAATTCCAGCAGCTTCATGCCGTGCCGTCCACTCCGGACGGCACGGCGATACGCGACCGCGTGGTGTTCGGTGATGCCGTGTTTCGCGGACGCGCGCCCGACCTGGGGCTTGGCGTGCTCGGCGACCTCCACGCGTACGCCACCCCGGACACACTGGCGGTCGCCTGGCGTGCGGGTTCGGTGCGGCTCGGGATGCTGGCAGCCCATGAGGCCATCAAGCCGGACGGCTTCAGTGACGAGGATGCCTGGACGCTCCAGCTGGCCGCATTCGCCGCCGGGCTTGTCTGGCAGATCAAGGCCTCCGAGGAGCGCATTCGGTCACTGGGCGATGCCGAGGCACAGCGCCTTCACGAGCACATCGAGCGCACGCGGTCGATGGAGAAGATGCGCTCGGACTTCCTCAAGCTTGCGTCGCACGAGCTGCGCGGCCCGATCGCCGTCGTGCGCGGGTACTTCTCGATGATGGCCGACAAGTCACTCGACGCGGCTGCCCTCGAGCGCGCGATGCCCGTGATCGAGCGCAAGCTCAACGAGATGAACGCGCTCGTCAACGAGATGCTCGAGACCGCGCGCCTCGAGGAGGGCATCACCCGTCTCGAGCGGCAGCCGCAGAGTCTGCGCCGCCTCGTGGCCGACGCGACGTCGGCGATTCAGACGCAGCTCACGCCGGGGCACCGTCTCGATGTCCGCCTTCCGCGAGACACAGTGCTGGTCGATGTCGACGCTGGGAGAATCGAAACAATTCTTCGGAACCTGCTCGACAACGCCGTCAAGTTCTCGCCTGACGGAGGCGAGATCAGCTGTCACACGACGGTGAGTCACGGCGTCGCGCGCGTCGCGGTCATCGACCACGGGCTGGGCATCCCCGCGGAGCAGATGCACCGCCTGTTCACGCGATTCAGCCGCCTGGTGACACCGGAGAACAGTCACATCTCCGGCACCGGACTGGGTCTCTACCTCTCACGCGAGCTGGCTCGACTCCACGGCGGTGACATCAGCGCTCGATCCACGCCAGGAGGCGGTGCGTCCTTCGTGCTGACGCTGCCGGTCTGGAGCGAGGATCCCGCCACGACCGCCTGAACCGCGTTAGCGCGGCGCCGTTGCCGGTCGTAACCGGCGGGAAGTTCCTCGTTGCACGCGAACCGGCCGCCTCCGGCTCCTGCCATCGCGCGTGCGGCCTCCTGGGCAATCAGGTCGACATGCTTCGCGTCAGGCGCCCAGACGCTGATCAGGCGGAGGGTCATGCGCGCTCCAGAAGAGCGACCGGCGCCGCTGTGAGCAGAGTCCCGAGGCGCACCTCGCCGCCATCGGTCTCACCTCCGGTCAGTGCATCCCGCCATCGCCCATCCGGCAGGTGGACAGCTGTGTCCTCCCATCCGAGACGAAGACGCAGCGGCCAGCGGAAGGCGATCGTTATGGTCGCCGACTGCCTGTCCGCGCGCGTGCGTGCGAAGCAGATGGCGTGGTGTGCCCGCGATCCCGTCACGGTCACGGGCTCATATCCGGCATCGGCGCCGAACGACTCGGGGTGGCGTCGACGCACCGCAAGGGACGTGGCGATCAGCCGCAGCTTCGGCGCGCCTTCGGCGAGCCGGGACATGAAGTCGCCGCTCTCGCCGCCGGTCACATGGCGGAGCAAAGCGATGCGCTCCTCGTAATCAACCGCCGAGCGGTTGTCCGGGTCCACGAGCCGGAGGTCCCAGAGCTCGGAACCCTGGTAGATGTCCGGAATGCCTGGAGCAGTCAGCTTGATCAAGGTCTGTGACAGCGAGAGGGTCTGCCACTCCGGCGTCATGCCATCGACCAGCGCAGTGATCTGAGCGATGACGTCCGGATCGGCGACCATCCCGCGCACGAAGTGTTCGAGACCGGTTTCGTATGGGTGGTCCGGCTCGATCCAGTTGGTCTCCATCTTCGCTTCTCGAGATGCCTTGAGCATGTACGCCCACACGCGGTCCGCACCGATGGGGTGCGCCCCGACGAGCGTCTGGTACAGGAGGTACTCCGCCCGGCGCGACGGCGCGAGCAATCCGCGGTGCCGTTCGGCCAGCACCTCGAGGCACGCGAGCGCATCACGCCACCGTTCCGGCATCTCGGAGAGCAATCCGATGCGCACCCGCGCGTCCTCGGCGCGTTTGGTGTCGTGCGTGGTCGTCGCCAGCAGGGTCGACGGATGGGCTGCCTGCGTCTCGCTGCAGGCTGCATGGAACGAGTCCAGATCAGCGACCCGGTCCGGATCGGAGCCCACCTCGTTGAGCGCCACGAGCCGGACATAGCGATAGAAGGCGGTGTCCTCGACGCCCTTGGCCATCACCGCACCCGCAACCTGCTGGTAGCGCTCGCGAAGCTCACGCTGCTCGGGGCTTGCGCCGTCGGTTGCACGAAGCACCGCGACGAGCGCGGAGAGCCGGGACCTGTCACATCGACCGGAGTGGCGCGCGCGGTCTTCGGCGGCGTCGATGGCGCGGCTGTCGTCGTCCGACAGCGGGACATCCCCGCTCGGATAGACGCGATATCGAGGCATGCCGGCCACGAGCTCCACGAGCTCGCCGCGCGGGTCGGAGATTCCGGCGGCGGTCGCGACCCGGACGAGCCGGTTGAGTTCGGCCTCGAGCACGTGCTCGAGCACCTCGCGCCGCGCCTGTTGCGACTGTGCCTGGAACCCATCGGAGTCGCCCGTGAACCGCTCGTAGCAGCCGGAGAGTTCCGAAAGCCCGTCTGGATGGACCAGCAGCGAGGTGAGGAGGGCGCCGAACTCGTATCCGGTGGTGCCATCCAACGGCCATTCCACGGGAAGGCGCTCGCCGGGCGCGAGGATCTTCTCCGCGATCAACCACGCTGTCGGCGCCCTGGATCGGAGCCGCGACCCAAAGGCGGCGGGATCGCGAAGGCCGTCGATGTGATCGACCCGCAAGCCGTCGACGATGCCGTTCTCGACGAGCTCGAGCGCACGCGTCAGAACGGCGTCGAAGACGGCGGCGTCCTCGACGCGAAGGCCGGCGAGAGATGTGACGTCGAAGAACCTGCGGTAGTTGAGGTGGGTGGATCCGGTCCTCGCGTCGTCGAGCAGGTAGTGCTGGCCATCGATCGTCTCCGGAGACGCCGGCCCGGGAGTGCGCGCTGTGCCCGGTGCGAGCGGAAAGGCGTTGCCGTCGCAGTCCACTTCGAGATCGCCGCTCGGTCCTTCGACGACCCGCAGCCTGCCCGACGCGATCAGCTCGGATCGAGGCTCACTGAGGACGGGCAGGAGCACTCTGCCCTGCGCCACGGGTGCGTCCCAGTCGATGTCGAAGAACCGTGCATGCGGGCTGTCGCGCCCGGAACGCAGGACATCCCACCACCACGAATTGGCGCGGCCGCTGATGCACATGTGATTCGGCACGACGTCGAGGAGCTGCCCCATCCCGGCACCGCGGAGCGCCGAGTCGAGCCGCCGCAACCCTGCTTCGCCGCCCAGGTCGTCGCTGACCCTTGTCGGGTCGACGACGTCGTAGCCGTGAGGGCTGTGCGGCGCCGCCTGCATGTACGGTGAGCAGTAAAGGTGAGAAACCCCCAGCGCCGCAAGGTACGGGACGATGGCTTCGGCGGCGGCGAAGTCGAACTCCTCGCGTAGCTGCACCCGGTACGTGGCGCGAGCAGCCGTCCTCACCCGCGCCGCCGGAGCGCTCGAGGTTTCGCTATTATCAGCTTCGCTATCAGCATGTATGAAGGTGATTCTATCAATTTCGACAGAGCACGCCACCGTGATGCGCCATGATTGACCCGCGATGACCGCTCCGCGACGGCGAATCGGAGGACGGTCGACACCCCGTCAGCAGGCGTGGCCCGGGAGCGAGGCGCCGCTCGGCGCGACCTGGGATGGCGAGGGCACGAATTTCGCTGTCTACTCCGCATCGGCAGACGCCGTGGACGTCGTGCTCTTCGCGGAGGACGGAGCCGAGACTGCCATCTACGAGCTCCAGGAGCGCACCGATCTCGTCTGGCACGGGTACGTCGACCAGGTCGGGCCGGGACAGCGATACGGCCTTCGCGTCTACGGTAAGTACGATCCGCTTCACGGGCTTCGCCACAATCCGCGCAAGCTTCTCCTCGACCCGTACGCGCTGGCGATCGCCGGACGATTCCAGCACGGCGCCGAGCTGTTCGGCTACTCCTTCGACGGCGACGACCTCGACGCCAGCCACCTCGACTCCGCCAACGCGATGCCGAGAAGCGTCGTCGTGGACCGAAGCTTCCCGTGGGGCGACGACCGCCGTCCGGATACCGCATGGGCCGACACGGTGATCTATGAGCTGCATGTGAAGGGCTTCACGATGCGCAATCCCGACATCCCCGAGGAGCTGCGCGGCACATACGCGGGGCTCGCGCATCCCAGCTCGCTCGAATACCTGCGGCGGCTCGGGGTCACCGCGGTGGAGCTGATGCCCGTGCACCACTTCATCGACGCCGGCCACCTGATCGATCGAGGACTGGTCAACTACTGGGGATACGACTCCGTCGGGTACTTCTCCCCGGAGAGCCGCTACTCGGCGGGCGGCGGCAACGGCGACCAGGTGCGCGAGTTCAAGGCCATGGTCCGCGCGCTGCACGCGGCGGGTCTCGAGGTGATCCTCGACGTCGTGTACAACCACACCGGCGAGGGCAATCATCTCGGGCCGACGCTGAGCTTCCGGGGTATCGACAACCCGTCGTACTACCGGCTGGTCGAGGACGAACCGCGGTTCTACTTCGACGTCACCGGGACCGGGAACAGTCTCAACGTCAGCAGCCCGATCACGCTGCAGCTCATCACCGACAGCCTCCGGTACTGGGTCACCGAGATGCACGTCGACGGGTTCCGGTTCGACCTCGCCGCGGCGCTCGCGCGCCAGTTCTACGACGTCGACCGGCTCTCGGCATTCTTCGACATCATCCACCAGGACCCGGTGCTCTCCCGCGTCAAGCTCGTGGCCGAACCCTGGGACGTCGGTGAGGGCGGCTATCACGTGGGCAACTTCCCGGTGCGCTGGGCCGAGTGGAATGGCGCGTTCCGCGACACCGTCCGCGACTTCTGGCGCGGTGAAGCCGGAGGCGTGCGCGACATCGCGAACTGCCTCACCGGATCGAGCAGCCTGTACCAGTGGGACGGGCGCCAACCCTGGGCGAGCATCAACTTCGTCACCGCGCACGACGGGTTCACGCTCCGCGACCTGGTCACCTACAACGACAAGCACAACCAAGCCAACGGCGAGGCCAACGACGACGGCGCCAGCGACAACCGGTCGTGGAACTGCGGCGTCGAAGGCGAGACCGACGACGCCGAGATCACGACCCTGCGCGACAGGCAGCGGCGCAACCTCATCGCCACCGTGCTCCTCTCGCAAGGCTGCCCGATGATCTGCGGTGGCGACGAGATCGGTCGCACCCAGCAGGGCAACAACAACGCCTACTGTCAGGACAGCGAGCTGTCGTGGTTGGACTGGACGAACGTCGACCGTGTGATGCTGCAGTTCGTGCAGCGGGTGATCGCGTTCCGGCGCGAGCAGCCGGTGCTGCGGCGCAAGCGTTTCTTCTCCGGCGAGGCGACGCGGCGCTCGGGACGAAAGGACATCGTGTGGCTGCTGCCCAACGGGACCGAATTCACCGACGCCGCCTGGGACAACGACGGCGAACGCTCGATCGGCATGATCCTCAACGGTGAGGAGATACCCGACCGCGACCCGCGCGGCCACCGCATCGTCGGTGACTCGCTGATGGTGCTGCTCCACAGCGGCGACGTTCCCATCACGTGGACGATGCCGGCAGGCTGGCACGGCGGATGGACGCTGGTCATGGACACCGACGACCCCGAGGGTCACCGGAGCTCATCCGTGCACCACGAGGGCGACGAGGTGCCGCTCCGACCGCGCTCGCTGCTCGTCCTCGCTCATCCGGTGCATGCGGCCGGCGAGCAGGCGGACGGCGCAGCCGGACGCTGAGCGCTAGTCGCCGATCGGGACGGGCAGGCGCGGCACGCGACCTTCGAGGAGCGGCGCGAGGTGATCACCGAGGTGGGCCGGCGCGAAGCAGTCCCCGCTGCTCCTGATGTCATCGATACCCCACCAGCGATGGCGTCGGACGATTGCGGTCTCGGCCGGCTCGAAGCCGCGCGTATCGACCTCGTGCGCTTGGATCCGGATCAGGAAGAACCGTTCGAGGTGCCGCTCGACCTGCCCCTGCCAGGTGAACTCGACTTCGCGAGTCCAGACGTGTGGCGGTGGCGTCGTGACGTCGAGGACGAGGCCGGTCTCCTCCAGCACCTCGCGCACCAGCGCCTCTTCGTACGTCTCGCCCGGCTCGAGCGCGCCGCCGGGTGCAAACCACCAAGGCTCACGGTCGGGCAGCTCGCCTCGGAAGAGCAGGAGGCGCTGCGCGTCGATGATCAGCGCGCGGGCAGCGGGACGGGTCGCCGGACGCGAGGACCGGCTCACGGTGCCGGCGGGAGCGAGATGCCGAACGCGTGGGCCAGCTGATCAACCCCGAGCGTGGTGACGGTCAAGCCTCGCCCCGAACGGCGCCGTCTCACCCAGCCCGCACCGACGACGCTCTGACACAGTGCTGCACCGAGAGCGCCGGCAAGGTGTGGGCGTCGCTCCGTCCAGTCGAGGCAGGCGCGCGCGAAGTTGCGCCGCTGGCGTCGGGCCGCGGCCACGTCGACGCCGAGACCGACCAGTGCCTGTTCGCCGGAATCCACGAGCGTGTAGTCGTCGTCGTGCGCGATCAGCCAACGCCGCTGCACGAGGGCGTTCAGGATCTCGACACCGAGCTGTCCGGCCAGATGGTCGTAGCAGGTGCGCGCGCCGCGCATCGCTTCCATGGTCCGCGCAGCCCGCAGCGACCGAACCGGCCGCTCCGGACAGATTCTCGAGAGCGCCTCCAACGCGAGTGCGATCTCGCGATCCGCGATCCGGTACTCGCGAGTGCGGCCGCGAGCCGCGACGGCCACCATGCGCCCCTCCACCAGCGCCGCAAGATGCTCGCTCGCGGTCGATGCTCGTACCGAGGCGGCTGCGGCCAGCTCGCTTGCCGTCGCCGACCCGCCGTCGAGCAGCACGTCGAGCATTGCGCAGCGTGCCGGGCTGCTGAGCAGCCGGCCGACCGCGGCGAACTCTGTGCCCATCACCGGCAACGGTACAGCCCCGACAGTTCGGTCATCACCGAAGTGTTCAACGGATAGGCTTGCCCGATGACCGGTGAGCCCCGTCCCGCTGTGCATCAGAGCGAGCGCGGCCTCGCCCTCGCGGCTGCGCTTGCGACCGTGGTGCTCTGGGCGTCGGCCTTCGTCGGCATCCGGAGCGCCGGGCGCTCGCTCTCGCCGGGGTCACTTGCGCTCGCGCGCCTGACGGTCGGCACCGTGGCGCTCGGCATCCTCGTCGCGGCACGCAGGCAACCCCTTCCCCGCCGCGCCGACCTTCCGGGGCTCATCGCCTGCGGGTTGCTCTGGTTCGGCGCCTACAACCTCCTCCTCAACCAGGCGGAACGGACGGTCGATGCCGGGACGGCCGCCATGCTGCTGAACACCGGTCCAGTGCTCGTCGCCATCCTCAGCGGGCTGTTTCTCGGCGAGGGCTTCCCCCGGCGCGTCGTGCTCGGATGCGTCGTCGGATTCGCCGGCGCCGTCGTGATCGGATACGCCACGTCGACGCGCGGATTCCAGGCCGGAGTCGGAGCGGTCCTCTGCATCGCCGCCGCCGCGGTGTACGCGGGCGGAGTCACCGCCGAGAAACCGCTCCTGCGGCACAACTCGGCCCTCACGATCACCTGGCTGGCGTGCGCGATCGGTGCCGTCGTCTGCCTGCCGTTCGCGCCGCAGCTCATCCATGACGTGGGCCGGGCCGACCCTGCCAGCCTGGCGTGGGCCGTGTACCTCGGACTGTTTCCGACTGCGGTGGGCTTCAGCTTCTGGGCCTATGCGCTGGCGCGCACCAGCGGCGGACGGATGGGCGTCATGGGATACCTCGTCCCGCCGCTGACGATCGTCATGGGGTGGCTGGTCCTTGGCGACGTTCCGCCCGTGCTCGCGATCGCCGGCGGCGTGCTCTGCCTTGCGGGCGTGGCGGTGACGCGGGGCACGCGCATCCGCCTCGGGCGGAGCCCCGGGAGGCAGTTGAGCGCGTGACCATATGTCATGTATAGTTGACATATGGCCTATGCGTCCTCGCCTCCGAGCGCCGACGCCGCGGTTGCGACGGTGCTGGGCGTGCTCAACGCGCTTCCCACCGGGGATCGGCTCGTGGCACTGCGCTCGATCGCCGTGCTCCTCGGGTCGCGGCGTGCGTCGACAGTGCTCGCCGCCCGTTCCGAGGGCATGAGCTGGCAGGACATTGCCGACCGGCTCGGGATGTCGCGCCAGTCGGTCTGGGACCGCTATGCCGCGGAGGACCGTAACCCTCCGCCGCCCGCCCGAGGCGCGCGTTCTCGTCCCCGGAGTGCCGTCCACACGTTCTCGAGCTGCGCCGCCTACAAGGCGGTCACGACCCGCCAGTGATCAGGAGCATCCCCATGGTCAAGACCGTCGACGACGCAACGTTCTACACCGATGTGCTCGCAGCCGCAACGCCGGTGCTCGTCGAGTTCGGCGCTGCATGGTGCCCGCCGTGCCGCATGCTCGCCCCCATCCTCGACGAGGTCGCGGTCGAGCGTTCGAGCCACCTCCAGGTCGTCACGGTTGACGTTGACGCGAATCCGCTGACGCAGGGCAGATACGGGGTGATGTCGCTGCCGACCCTGCTCCTGTTCGCCGGCGGCGAACCGGTTCGCCAGGTGATCGGATTCGTGTCCAAGGGCAGGCTGCTCGCATTCATCGACGAGGCTCTCGAGATCGCGGCCTGATACCGCGGGCCGCGGTTCGGCGCCGCCTACTCCTTGCGGGTCGCGGGGACGGTGACGCTGTCGAATGCATCCCACATCGCGGCGTACCTTCCGCGCTGTGCGATCAGCTCGTCGTGGGACCCCGCCTCGACGATCCGACCTCCGTGCAGCACGATGATCCGATCGGCGGCTCTCGCGGTCTGCAGGCGGTGCGCGATCACCACTGTCGTGCGTCCGTGGGACACCTCCTGCATGGCGGCGGCGACGTGAGCCTCCGTGACCAGGTCGAGGTTCGAGGTCGCCTCATCGAGCAGCAGGAGCACCGGATCGACCAGTTCAGCGCGGGCCAGCACGATCAGCTGGCGCTGACCCGAGGAGAGTGACCGTCCGCGCTCGGTGAGCTCGTGGTGGTACCCACCCGTGAGGCGGGCGATGAATTCGTGAGCGCCGACTGCGCGTGCGGCCGATTCCACGTCCGAGTCGCTCGCCTCCGGCCGGCCGTACGCGATGTTGTCGCGAACGGTGCCCGAGAAGAGAAAGGCCTCCTGGGGCACGTAGCCGAGCTGCAGACGGAAATCATGCAGTTCGATGGCGCGAAGGTCGTGCCCATCCACCTCGACGCTGCCGGTGTCCGGATCGTAGAAGCGCGCCACCAGCTTCATGATCGTGGACTTCCCCGCGCCGGTCTCTCCGACCAGCGCGACGGTCTCCCCTGCCGCGATGCTCACGCTGACGCCGCGCAGCGCTTCCGGCGGTTTGCGCCAGGTCGCGTCGCTCGACCGCAACAGCCGCGGATCCTGGGGGCCCCGCCGGGCGACCGGGCGGGCGCCCTCAAAGCCCGGACGGGTGACCGGCACCGGGTACGAGAAGCGAACCGCGTCGAGCGCGAGATCGCCATGAAGGCGGCCCATCCCCTGCGGTTCGGCCGCGTCCGGCGTGCGCGACTCGAGCTGCATCAACTCCGCGATGCGACCCACCGACACGCGGGTCTGCTGCCACGCGTCGAACACCTGCGACAGCTGCTGGATCGGCGAGAAGAACAGATCGATGTACAGAAGGAATGCGATGAGCGCGCCCGGCGTCAGGTGGCCGGTCGCGATGAGGCGTGCCCCGATTCCGAGCACGATCGCGTCAGCAACCGCGGACATGAACTGCACGAAGGGGAAGTACCTCGCCACCAGCCGTTGCGCGGCGACTCGCGTATCGAGGTATGAGCGACCGAGCCGGTGGAACTGCGTCTTCGCAGCTCTCTCGTGCACGAACGCCTGGGACTCGCGGACGCCGGAGAGACTCTCCTGGAAATCCGCGTTGACTATCGCGATCCGCTCGCGAGACATGCTGTACAGGCGAGCGGCCTTCTGGCGGAAGACCACGGTCGCAACCGCAAGCGGCACCGCAACCGAGAGCGTGCAGAGCCCCAACTCCGTGTTGATCACGACCAGCGCCACCCCGACACCGACAAAGGTCACGATCGAGACGAGCGCGGAGAGCAGACCGTTCTCGATCAGTGACTCGAACTGGTCGACATCGGTCGTCATGCGGGTCATGATCCGGCCGGCCATCTCGCGCTCGTAGTAGTCGAGCGACAGGCGTTGCAGCTGCGCCCAGATGCGGATGCGCAACGAAAGCATGATGCGCTGCGCGGTGCGACCGGTGACGAACGTTTCGCCGATCTCGTCGATGAGGTCGATGAGCGTGACGACAAGAAAGACACCCGCCGCCGCGAAGAGCACGGTCGACGATCCCTTGGCCACGCCGTTGTCGAGCCCTGTCTTCACGAGGATCGGCCCTGCGAGAGTCATCAAGCCGTCGATGACCACGAAGACGAGGCCGAGCAGCAGCGGCCGGTGGAACTCGCGCAGCAGCCGGACGAGACTGAAGTTCCGATCGGGCCGCGACTCCCGCTCCAGGTCCACGCGGGCGACGTCACGGACGGGCCGGAGGCGCGCGACCCGGGCGAGCAGGTCCGGCGTCGGCGCGAGGTTGAGGCGCCAGCCGGACCCGCCACCGCCAAGCCCCGGGCCGAGGCCGGGCGCACCGAAGGCCCTGCCGGCGGCGCGGGCGCCGGAGAGCCGTCCGTCGCCTGCCCATGCCGACGCGGTGGTGCCGTTCGCGCCGGCGGTTGACGTGAGGGTCGCGAGTGCTTCGATGGAGTCACCGATCGCGGCACCATCCAGTTCCTCGAGCCCCGACACGAGCGTCCGGTACAGCGCGCTGCGCACCATGAGCTCGTCGTGGGTGCCCTGTTCGACGACCGCGCCGGCGTCGAGCACCACGATCCGGTCGGCAAGGTGCAGGGTGGACTGACGGTGCGCGATGAGCAGCGTGGTGCGACCCGCCATGACCCCGCGGACCGCGTCGTGCACCGCCGCTTCGATTCGCGCGTCGATGGCGCTCGTCGCGTCGTCGAGGATGAGGATGCGCGGGTCGTACAGGATCGCCCGGGCGAGCGCGATCCGCTGACGTTGACCACCCGAAAGAGTCAGACCGCGTTCGCCGATCGCGGTGTCATACCCGCGCGGCAGCTCATCGATGAACTCGTGCGCCTGGGCGGCGCGCGCGGCCGCTTCGACCTGCGCGACGGTGGCGTCGGGCCTTCCATATGCGATGTTCGCGCGGACCGAGTCCGAGAACAGGAAGCTGTCCTCGAAGACAACGCCGACCTGGCGGCGCAGCGAGTGCAGCGTGACGGCGCGCACATCGTGCCCGTCGATGAGCACCGCCCCCTCGACGGGGTCGTAGAAGCGGGGAATGAGCATCGCCAGCGTCGACTTCCCGCTCCCGCTCGGACCGACAACGGCGACGCGTTCGCCGGGAGCGATGTGGAGGTCGACACCGTCGAGGACGGGATCGCCGTCGCCGTAGCGGAAGCGGACCCCGGAGAACGTGATGTCGCCGCGGACTTCCGGAAGTTCGACCGCATCCGGGGCATCGGCGATCGCCGGAGCCAGGTCCAGGAGTTGGAAGATGCGTTCGAGACCTGCCCGAGCCTGCTGACCGATGGTCAGGACGCCGGCGAGCTGGCGGGCGGGCGCCATGAGCTGGGTGACGTATGTCGAGAAGGCGAGGAACGTCCCCAGCGTGATCTGATGCTGCAGCGCCAGCCAACCGCCGAGCGCGAGGATGGCCACCTGCGCGAAGAGTGGGATCGCCTCGAGAAGGGGTTGGTACCGCGACTGCAGGCGGACCGCCCGCATCTGCGATCCGTAGACGGTCTTCGCCGCGGCCGCGACGCGCTCGACCTCGCGCTGCTCCTGGCCGAATGCCTTGACGACGCGCACCCCGTTGAGGTCCTCGTCGACGATCTGCACCAGGTCGCCCTCGCGCTGCTGTCCGTCCCAGGTTGCCGGGAAGATTCGCCAGCGCATCCGGTACGAGACGATGAGCAGGCTTGGCGCCACCACGAGACTGACCAGCGCCAGCAGGGGTGACAGGGAGATCATCACGCCGAGCGAAAGCAGCAGCAGGAGGACGTTGCTGCTCATGATCGGGAAGAAGCTCAGCAGCCCCTGCACCAGCGTCGAATCGGAGTTGGCGCGCGCCACCAGCTGGCCGGTCGGCATGCGGCCGAGGTTGTCGAAGTCAAGGGCCTGCAGGTGCTCGTGCATGTCGTTGCGGAGGTCGTACTGGACCTCGAGCGCGACGCGGCCGCCTCGGTAGCGCCGGATATACGCGAAGCCGAAGCTCGCCGCCGCAAGCGCAACCAGCAGCGTGAGCCATGGCCAGAGCGGCGAGCGGTTCGTGAGGATGACGCCGTCGACGATCTGGCGAGCGACCAGCGGGACCGCCGTCTGGCACACGCTGCCGAGCACCGCGGCACCCACCGAGAACACGACGTCTCGTCGGTGCCGGAGCATATAGCCCCAGAGCCGCCGGATCCAACCCGGCTTGACGGGGGCTTCGCTCAACCGCGTGTGTCGATCGTTCGTGGATCCTCAGCCAGACAAACGGACCCCGTCAGCGTAGCGCGAGTTGCCTCGAAGACCGTGCGGCTACCCGGCGGCGGTCGACATGGAGGGCGTCACTCGGCGGCCGATCGCTCTGAGAATCCGGACGGCCAGCTCGGGGCTGTCGGTCAGCGTCACGCGGTACATGCCGCTCTCGTTGGTCCGCGGCTCGATGCGGATCACCCGCAGCCCCGCATCCTGCAGCGCTGCCAGCATGCGCGCGGCGCCCCCCTGGCGATGCGCCGAGGTCTCCATGATGTCGCTGTCCCTGACGTCGATCGCGAGCATTGCTCATCCCCTATGCCGGTTGGACCACGGACGCATGATGGGTCTCGCATCCTGTCGACTTGGTGAGCAACCTGTATCGGAGGGATTCCGCATGTACGTCGGATCAGTGGTGATCGACTGCAACGACTTGCCAGCCATGTACGCGTTCTGGACCGCGGCGCTCGGGTACGTTCCACGAGACACGCCCGAGGCAGGCTGGGCGGTGCTCCGCGATCCAGAGGGAACCGGCGTCAACGTGTCCCTGCAACAGGTTCCCGAGCCGCGAGTGGGGAAGAATCGCCTCCACCTCGACCTCTACACGGACGACCAGTCCGGCGAGGTCGCGCGCCTGCTCGCCCTCGGGGCGGTGCGCTTCCCGCGGACACCGGCGCCCGGCGAGGACTTCGTGACGCTGCAGGATCCCGAGGGCAATGTCTTCGACGTGATCGACAAGCCGCGCGGCTGAGACTGAGGTTGGTCTCGAGGGATGACCACCATCTCATGGGCACGCGGGACATCGCCCGCCGCACCGATTGCGACTGCGAGCGAGCCGGGCGATACGGGTGCTTCCCGTTCAGCCCGCGTGCGACCTACTCGCTGCCGAGCGGGGTCAGCAGTGATGCCCGCCAGCCCGGGCTGTGGATGAAGGCTTTGAACGCCGCGGCGGCGGGGCTGAGCAGGCGGTCACGCGCCCAGGTCACGTGCCACATCCGCTCCACGGGGAACCCCGCCACCTGCAGGGGCCTGAGCAGGCCGAGCTGGAGCTCGAGACGCACGGCGTAGGTCGAGAGGACGGTCACACCGAGCCCGCCCGCGACTGCGCGTTTCAGCGCGCCGTTGCTGGCCATCTCCATTGCGGCGATCGGCTCCGCTCCGGCCGCGCGCAGGATCCGCTCAGCGGACTCGCGGGTGCCCGACCCGCGCTCGCGGAGAAGGAGCGGGCCCTCGAGCAGATCGATCGGCTGCAGCGGCTCGCGATCGGCGAGCGGATGGCCAGGCGCGCAGAAGCACATCAGCGCGTTCTCGAGGAATGGCTCGGCAGCGAGCGCGTCATCCTCCCAGAGCGTCCCGACCACGCCGATGTCGGCGATGCCCTCGAGGATCAACTCGCGCACCCGTGCACGATTGACGACGTCGAGGCTCAGGGCAACGCCGAGATGCTCGCGGTGGAAGGCGGCCACGGCATCCGGGAGCACGTAGATCCCGACCGTGGTATCCCCGGCGACCCGGACGCGCCCGGTGCGGAGCCCCGCAACGTCCTCGATCGCCTCCTGCGCGTCTCCGACCATGGCGAGGATTCGCCCGGCCCGCTCGTGAAGCGCCTGCCCGACCGCGGTGAGCACGGGCGTCCGGCTCCCCGGGTCGAGGATGGGCCTGCCCACGGCGCGTGCCAGCGCCTGCATCTGGTGGGTCACGGCCGGCTGGGTCAGGGAGAGCACCTCGGCGGCGCGTGTGAAGCTCCGGTGCTCGATCACGCTCGTGAAGATCCGCAGCTGTCGCAGCGTGATGCTCCGCTCGAGGCTGGTCGCCATTAGTGAATCTTATGGGACAGATAAAAATCATGCATTGGACAGCAATCCCGGGGCGCTCTATGGTCCCTGCATGGTTGCTCTCCACCCCGAAATCAACCGGCCGACGCCATGCCGATGAGCGACGTGCGAGCGGAGATGGCGCCGATCTTCGTGGGTATCGGGGGCGACAGCGGCAGCGGCAAGTCGACCCTGGCAGCCGCGTTCTACGACCTCCTGGGAACCGAGCGCATCACCACCATCTGCCTCGACGACTACCACTCGCTCGACCGGCGCGAGCGAGCGCTCATCGGCGTGACTCCGCTCAACCCGCGCGCCAACAACTTCGCCCTCATGGAAGAGCAGCTCTGGGCGCTCAAGCGTGGAGAGTCCATCACCAAGCCCGTCTACGACCACGCCGACGGCACCTTCAAGGCACCTGAGCGCATCGAGCCGAACGAGGTCGTGATCGTGCAGGGGCTGCACCCCTTCCTGCTCCCGGGCGTCCGTGAGGCGTTCGACCTCAAGGTCTGGCTCGATCCCGAGACCAGGTTGCGCATCAAGTGGAAGCTGCAACGCGACATCGCCAAGCGCGGCTACGACGAGTCGCAGGTGCGAGCCGAGATCGAGGCGCGCCGCTCCGATGCGGAGGCGCACATCCAGCCTCAGCGTGCGCAGGCGGACCTGGTCGTGCGTTTCTCCACGCCGAGCGACGTGCTGTCGCCGGGAGCGACCGACCACCTCAACGTCCGCCTGACCCAGCGCCACTCCATGCCGCAACTCGCCTTCGAGCACGCGCTCGACAACGGAACCACCGTGCGGCTGCGCAATGACATCGCCGACGAGGACGGACGTCGATCGGACGTCATCGAGATCGACGGACGCATCTCCGTGGAGGACGCCGCGCGGATCGAACGCTCGGTCTGGGAGCACGCGAGCGAGCGACACCATCACCTCCACCACCTCCGCCAGAAGGAGCTCGGGGGATACGACGAGCCGCACGGGCGCCGTCACAGCGACCCACTGGGTTTGACACAGCTCATCCTCGCCCACCGGATTCTCAGCGCCCAGAAGTCGCTGCTCGTTCGTGTCAAAGCTGACGACTACGCGGCGATACACCATCAGCTGACGGCGCCCCGCGTCGGCCCCACGGAGACACGCGAATGACCGCACTCGAAAGCCCCCCAAGAGACGCGGCCACCGACCGCTGGTCCTCGGGCGTGATGCCTTACGCACAGATGGGCTACTGGCAGCCGGACTACATTCCCAAGGACACCGACGTGCTCTGCGCATTCCGGATCACGCCCCAGGAGGGCGTCCCTCCGGAGGAAGCCGCCGCCGCGGTTGCGGGCGAGTCGTCGACAGCCACCTGGACGGTCGTCTGGACCGACCGGCTCACCGCGTACGAGCACTACCAGGCCAAGGCGTACAGCGTGGAACCTGTTGCCGGGACCCCGGGTCAGTACATCGCGCTGATCGCCTACGAGCTCGACCTCTTCGAGGAAGGATCGATCGCCAACCTCACCTCCTCGATCATCGGAAACGTCTTCGGCTTCAAGGCGTTGAAGGCGCTCCGGCTCGAGGACATGCGCATTCCCCTTCACTACGTGAACACGTTTCAGGGACCGCCGCACGGGATCGTCATGGAGCGCGAGTACCTGAACAAATACGGTCGCCCGCTTCTCGGCGCAACCACGAAACCAAAGCTCGGTCTCTCGGCGCGCAACTACGGCCGGGTGGTCTACGAGGCGCTCCGTGGCGGTCTCGACTTCACCAAGGATGACGAGAACATCAACAGCCAGCCGTTCATGCGCTGGCGCGATCGATTCCTCGCGTCGATGGAAGCGGTCAACAAGGCGATGGCCGAGACCGGCGAGATCAAGGGCCATTACCTCAACGTCACCGCCGGCGACATGGAGAGCATGTACGAGCGTGCAGAGTTCGCCAAGGAGCTCGGCAGCGTGGTGATCATGCTGGATCTCACCGTCGGTTACACGGCGATGACGTCGATGTCGAAGTGGGCGCAGCGCAACGGTGTGCTCCTCCACCTCCATCGCGCCGGGCACGGCACCTACACGCGCCAGAAGTCACACGGGGTGAGCTTCCGGGTCATCGCGAAGTGGTGCCGGTTGCTCGGCGTCGACCACATCCATGCGGGGACCGTCGTCGGTAAGCTCGAGGGCGATCCGAACATGGTGCGGGGCTACTACGACACGCTGCGCAAGGGATTCGTGCAGCGCGACCTCCTCCACGGCATCTACTTCGACCAGGACTGGGGGTCGATGCCGGGCGTGATGCCGGTCGCCTCAGGCGGCATCCATGCCGGCCAGACGCATCAGCTCCTCCACCACCTGGGAGAGGACGTCATCTTCCAGTTCGGCGGTGGCACGATCGGACATCCCATGGGCGTCGCCGCCGGGGCGACCGCAAACCGGACCGCCGTGGAGATCCTCGTGCAGGCACGCAACGAGGGCCGCGACTACCTCACCGAGGGTCCCGAGATCCTGCGCTCGGCCGGTCGCTGGTGCGCGCCGCTTCGCGCTGCGCTCGACGTCTGGGGCGACATCAGCTTCAACTACGAATCGACGGACACGCCGGACGTCACCACCACGGCAACGCCCGCCTAGGGAGCACCCCGATGCATCTCACTCAGGGAACCTTCTCGTACCTTCCGCCGCTCACCGACGCGCAGCTGAAAGCGCAGCTGCAGTACGCGCTCGACAACGGCTGGGCCCTGTCGGTGGAGTTCACCGACGATCCCCATCCCCGCAACTTCCTCTGGGACATGTGGGGGCTGCCGATGTTCGACCTGCGCGATCCCGCCGCGATCCTGCTGGAGGTGCAGCGCTGCCGGGACGCGTATCCCGCTCGCTACATTCGAGTCAACGCCTACGACCGGACACTCGGCCGCCAGACGACGGCCCTGAGCTTCATCGTCCAGCGTCCCAGCAATGAGATGGGCTTCCGTCTGGAGCGCCAGGAGGGTCCCGACCGGCAGGTCCGCTACACGCTGCACCCGTACGCGGCGGATCGCGCCCCCGGAGAGCGCTACGAGCGCTGAGGCATGACTCGGGAATCCCACGTGCCCTTCGGGATGCCTCGTCCCGCAGCGCTGCCTCTGAACACGGCGGCGCCCCAGACCGGCAGCGGGAACGGCGCGCTCGCCGGCGGTGCGACCGAGCCGGAGCTCGCAATCCCGGAAGGCATCAACGTCGAGGCCGAGGCACGCAAGTCCGGCGTGTTCGAGGTCATCGACGACCTGGATCGCGAGCTCGTCGGGCTCGATCCCGTGAAAACCCGTATCCGTGAGATCGCGGCGTTGCTGGTCGTCGACATGGCCCGGCGTCGTTTCGGCCTCGAGGCGGAACGTCCCAACCTGCACATGTGCTTCACCGGGAGCCCGGGCACCGGCAAGACGACCGTCGCGATGCGCATGGCGACGATCCTCCACCGGCTCGGGTATCTCGCCAAGGGACACCTGGTGGCGGTGACGCGCGACGAGCTGGTCGGACAGTACATCGGCCACACCGCGCCGAAGACACGCGAGGTGCTGAAACGTGCGATGGGTGGTGTCCTCTTCATCGACGAGGCCTACTACCTGCATCGACAGGAGAACGAGCGCGACTACGGTCAGGAGGCGATCGAAATCCTCCTGCAGGTCATGGAGAATCAGCGCAACGACATCGTGGTCATCCTGGCCGGCTACCGCGATCGCATGGATCAGTTCTTCAGCAGCAACCCGGGGATGGGTTCACGGATCGCCCATCACATCGACTTCCCCGATTACTCGCTCGACGAGCTGGTCGCGATCGCGCGAATCATGCTCGACGGCCAGCGTTACGCATTCTCCAGGGATGCGGAGCCGGCCTTCCGTGAGCTGATGCTTCGGCGCATGACGCAGCCGCGATTCGCCAATGCGCGGAGCGTCCGCAACGCGCTCGAGCGCGCGCGCCTCCGGCAGGCCAACCGCCTCGTCTCCGACGCGAGATTGCTGACCCGAGACGACCTGATGCGCATCGAGGCTGAGGACATCTACAAGAGCCGTTGGTTCACCGAAGCGCCGGAGAGTCGAACGGGCGAGGAGCGAATCGTCCCCGCGGACTAGGAGGTGGCGTTGCGCCGGAGCGATGCATCGAGGATCGCGTCCGTGCGCGTGCGGGCGGTCGCTCAGCAGATTCGGGGCAGCGGGTCGCCGACCAGCATGTCCACCACCCGGGTGCCCCCGAACCCGGTGCGGAGGAAGACCATCCCTTCCGGATCCGCCATCACCTCGCCGATGACGGCCGCCTCGGCACCCTCGGGGCGGGATCGCATGAGTTCGACCGCCCTCCCCGCATCCTCCCTGGCGATGATGGCCACGAGCTTGCCCTCGTTGGCGATGTAGAGGGGATCGATCCCGAGGATCTCGGCGACGCCACGAACGGCATCGTGAACCGGCAGTGACGTCTCATCGATCGCGACCGCGACCCCGGCTGACTGCGCGATCTCGTTCAGGACGGTAGCGACCCCACCCCGGGTCGCGTCACGCATGAAGTGCACATCGATGCCGTCATCGAGGAGCGCGGTGGTAAGCCCATGCAGGGGCATGGTGTCGCTGCGCAGGGTGTCCGCCTCGAGATCCACGTCGCCGCGAGCGAGCATCACCGTGCTGCCGTGGTCGCCCATCGCGCCACTGAGGACGACGACGTCACCCGGCACGATTCGCTCGATGGCGACGCGCTGCGGCAGCGCAACGACACCCACGCCGGTGGTGGTGATGAACAGCTGATCGGCCTTGCCTCGCGGAACCACCTTGGTGTCACCGGTCACCACGCTGACGCCCGCCCGATCCGCGGCCCGCCGCATCGATTCGACAACGCGGCGAAGCGTCGCGACGTCGAGCCCCTCCTCGAGGATGAAGGCCGCGGAGATGCCCAGCGGAGTCGCGCCACCGACCGCGAGATCGTTGATCGTTCCGTTGACAGCGAGCTCGCCGATGTCGCCCCCGGGAAAGAACAGCGGGCTGACCACGAATGAGTCCGTGGTGACCGCGAGGCCCATGTGATCGACGCCGGGGAGGGACAGCACCGCCTGGTCGCCGAGCTGGTCGAGCACCGGGTTGCTGAGGATGTCGCCGAAGAGCGCGGTGACCAGCGTGTGACTGGCTCTGCCTCCGGCACCGTGGCTCATCGTGATCGCGTCCTCACGGAGCAACGGCTTGCGCTTCCGAATCTCGGCGATGCGCTCGAGCACCCGCTGTTCGGGGTCGGCGATGCTTCCCGACGCCGCCTTGATCGCGGCCCCGCTCCCGGGCTCGACGACGATCTCGGTCATCGTGCCCGCACCGGAATGGGCCGGACCTCATGCTCGGCGATCGTGCCGTTGCCGTTGCCATCGGCATGACCGTTGCCAACGGCGCGCTCGCCGGACGCCAGGACGCGTTCGCGCTCACGCGCACGCGAGTAGCGGCCGAAGTTGTAGTACGCGGCGCACGCTCCCTCGGACGACACCATGCAGGTGCCGATCGGCGTCTCGGGAGTGCACGCCGTGCCGAAGACCTTGCATTCCCATGGCTTGAGCACGCCCTTGAGCACCTCGCCGCACTGGCACGCCTTGGGATCGGCCACGCGCACGCCGGGCACGGAGAACACCTTCTCGGCGTCGTATGCCGCGAACTCGTCCCGCAGCTCGAGGGCGCTCTGGCTGATGAAGCCGAGTCCGCGCCACTCGAAGTGAGAGCGCAACTGGAACACGCGGGCGAGCACCTCGAGCGCCCTCGGGTTGCCATCGTCGTGGACGACCCGCCTGTACTGGTTCTCGACCTCGCACCGTCCTTCGCGGATCTGCTCGATGATCATGTGCACGCCCTGAAGGATGTCGAGCGGCTCGAATCCGACGACGACCACAGGCTTCCTGTAGGTGTTGGTGACGAACTCGAAGGGACGGATCCCGACCACCGTCGACACGTGTCCCGGACCGAGAAACCCGTCGAGCTGCAGATCCGGCGAATCGAGGATCGCCTTCATCGGCGGGATGATGGTCACGTGGTTGCAGAAGACGAAGAGATTGCGAATGCCCTCCGCTTTGGCGCGCATCAGGGTCAGCGCCGTCGAGGGCGCCGTCGTCTCGAAGCCGATCGCGTAGAAGACCACCCGCTTGTCCGGGTTCTGCTGCGCGATCTTCAACGCATCGAGCGGCGAGTACACCATGCGCACGTCGGCTCCTGCTGCCCTGGCGTCGAGCAGGCTTCCCTCACTGCCGGGGACGCGCATCAGGTCACCGAAACACGTGAAGATGACCCCCGGCTGATGCGCGACGGCAATGCCGTCGTCGAGGCGACCCATCGGGATCACACAGACGGGGCAGCCCGGCCCATGCACCAGCTCGACGTTGCTCGGCAACAGATCCTCGATGCCGTACTTGAAGATCGTGTGCGTGTGGCCGCCGCACACCTCCATGATCTTCCAGTGCCGGCCGCCGGACTCGGCTGCGATCCGCGCACCGAGGGCACGGGCGATGTCGGCATCGCGGAACTCATCTGCGAATTTCATGCCGGCATCCCATCGCGCTCACGGGAGTCGGCTCCGACCAGCTCCTCCTCCGCCGACTGCCATTCGCGGATCTGCTCGACCTCGTCGGTATATGCAGCGCCCATCGCCTCGAGAATGCGCAGGGTCTCGGCCGCCTCGATCTCACTGACGCGGCTGAGCGCGAAGCCGACGTGCACGAGCACGTACTCGCCGGGCTCGGTGGCATCCTCTCCAACCAGGAGCGAGGTGTTGATCCGGCGCTGGACGCCGCCGAGCTCGACCTTCCCGTACATGCGGTCCTCGTCGACGTACTCGACGAGACGGGCGGGAATCGCTAGGCACATGCCGGCTCTCCTTCCAGTGCACGGTGCACGAGATCGGTGAGGAGGTGATAGAGCGTCATCTGCACCTCCTGAATCCGGTGGACGCTGCTGGACCGAACGACGAAGCAATGATCGCTGACCCGTTCGCGCGCGAGCCGTCCGCCGTCGTACCCGGAGATGGCGATGGTGCGCATCCCGCGACGCCGTGCCTCGCCGAGGGCACGGATGAGGTTCTCGGAGTTGCCACTGGTCGAGACGGCGAGCACGACGTCGTTCTCGCGCCCGAGCGCGATGATCTGGCGAACGAACACGTCGGCGAAACCGACGTCGTTGCCGATTCCGGTGATCACGGCGATGTCGTTGGTGAGACAGAGTGCGGGGACGGGCCCGCGGCCGCCGGACGGTACGAGCATCTCGGTCACCAAGTCGGCCGCCGACGTGGCACTGCCACCGTTGCCGAGAGCCAGCAGACGGCCGCCTCGCCGGAAGGCCGCGGCCATCTCATCGGCAGCGTCCACGATCTCGTCACCGAACTCATCGAGCAGCTCGAGGCGGAGGCGGTTGCTCTCCGCCGATTTCTCGATCGGCGCCTGCGCGAGCTCGAGAATCAGCGCCTCTCCGGCGGCCGGCTGCGGGCTGAGCATCGGATAGAGCAGTTGGGAGAACGGGTCCCTCCCGGATTCGCTCACGCGCTCACCTCGGCAGGGGTGGCGCGCTGGAGTGCGACGCCGCCATGGCAGAGCAGCACCTCGCCGACCGTGACCCCGTCCAGCAGGTCGATGCCGACCTCGGTTGCCAATCCGTCGATGGTCCCACGCGCAATCCCCTTCTCACTGTCGACTCCGGTCACCACCATGGCGAGCAGCTGGTCGGAGCATGTGATGCAGACCTCGTCGTGGCAGTCGGCGCTCATGAGGCGACTCCGATCCCGCGGTGGTTGAGGACGATGTGCACCAGCTCCCAGAGCATGTGATAGGTGGCCAGATGGAGCTCGTGCGCGCTCTCCCGGTCGGTGCCGGGGACATGAAACTCGAAGTCGGTCTCCCCCGCTCCGCCGGCATCGTCACCCGAGGTGAGGGCGACGGTGAGGATCCCAGCCGCCGCGCCGGCCAACAGCCCGCGGACGATCGACGTGTGCACCGGCGCATGCGCGAACGCGAGGGCGATGTCCCCGTCCCGGCCGAGAATGCGCACCTGGTGGGCGTAGACGTCTGCGGCGGCATCCCCCTGCAGGATCCCCGTGACCGTCGCCATGTCATTGGTCAGCGAGAGCGCGGGCAGGGCACGGCATCCGGGGAGGACGGGGTGGACGAACTCCACGGAGTTGTGCTGCGCATCGGTGGCGTGCGGCCCGGTTCCGAAGACGAGCAGCGTCCCGCCCGCAAAGAAACGGTCCGCCATCGCCGCGGAGCATGCCGCGATGGCGTGCGCGTAACGGCCGAAGTACGCTTCGCCGGCCCGGTTGGAGGCCGCAACGCGAGCTTCGAGGTACGCACGACCCGAGGCCGGCGCCGTGTCGCTGTCGGGTCGCACCTGCACGCTCACCTCATATCGCCTCTCGCACCCGGGATGCCGCAACCAACGCCTGTCCCAGGCTGATGCCACCGTCGTTGGCGGGGACCTGCTGGTTGGTGTAGACGATAAGGGCGCGATCGCGCAAGAGGTTCTCGACACGGGCGAGGAGCAGAGCATTCTGGAAGACGCCGCCGCTCAGCGCGACGCGGTCGACTGCGAACTCGCCGCTCAGCCGCACACACACGCCGGCGATCCCGCGCGCCAGGCCCTCGTGAAACATCGCGGCCAGCATCGGGGCAGGGCGACCCCGCTGCCGCTCACGGAAGAGCCTTCCGACGAGGCCGGCCGTGTCGAGAACGATCGGGTCACCGCCGCTTTCGACTTCCAGGGTGTCGGCCGGCGCCAGATCGCCCGCTGCGGCAGCGAGTGCCTCCAATCGCATCGCGGCCTCGGCTTCGAACGTCGACACGTGAGCGACGCCGATGATGCTGGCGGCGGCGTCGAACAGGCGACCGGCGCTGGTCGAGATCGGAGCCCTCTCAGACGCGGCCAGCCGGGAGACGAGCCGCCACTGGCGGGGGTTCGGCGCCCCGGGCGTCTCGCCGAACCACGGGGGCGCCGCCCCGGTGGGAGCACCGGCGGCGTCGAGATAGGCGATCGCCATCCGCCACCCCTCGCGCGCGCAGGCGTCGCCGCCCGGCTGGCGAACGGGGGTGATGTGGCCGGCGCGCCGGTACGACCGCTCATCGCACAGGAGAAACTCGCCGCCCCAGATGGACTGATCGGGGCCGAGACCGACGCCGTCGAAGGCGACGCCGATGACGGTGCCGCGGAGGCCGTGCTCGGCGAGGACACTGGCGATGTGCGCGTGGTGATGCTGCACGCGGACCGCCCGCCCTCCGGAGTCCCACCAGCGCTCCGCAAGGCGGGTGGATGTGTAGTCGGGATGCAGGTCGGCCGCCACGGTCGTGGGCTCCGTCCGGAACAGCCGGAGGTAGGTCCGCAGGGCCTCGTCCTCGTGGGCAAGCGTCAGCGGATTGTCGAGATCGCCGAGGTGCGGGCCGGTGAACGCGTTGCCGTCGTGGAGGACGCAGAACGTGTTCTTGAGATGCGCGCCGAGCGCCAGCACGTGTCCCTCGCCCGTGCCGACTCGCACTGGGAGCGGGCAGTAGCCGCGCGCGCGGCGGACCATGCGCGCCGTGCCGCCGACCACCCGCACCACCGAGTCGTCGTAGCGGGCGTAGATCTCGCGGTCGTGCAGCAGGAAGCTGTCGGCGATGCTGCCGAGTCGCTCCACGGCCTCGCCGTTGTCCTTGGCGATCGGCTCCTCGCTGAGGTTGCCGCTGGTCATGACCAGCGGCGCCGCCGCCGCACGCAGGAGCAGATGGTGCAGCGGCGTGTACGGCAGCATCACCCCGAGCTCCTCGAGGCCCGGAGCCACCGAGTCCCCCACGGCAGTTGCTGCACGATCGCGCCGCCGCTGCAGCAGGACGATCGGCCGCACCGACCCTTCGAGCAGAGCTGCCTCGGCATCGCCCACGATGCAGAGTTCGCGGACCGCCTCGATGTCCGCGCACATGATCGCGAAGGGCTTGGCAGGACGATGCTTGCGCTCGCGCAGCCGGCGGACCGCGGCGTCGTTGCCCGCGTCGCAGCAGAGTTGGAAACCGCCCAACCCCTTGAGAGCGATGACCTCCCCGCCCGCGATCGACCTGGTGGCAACCTCGATCGGATCACCGTGACGCGAGGCGCCGTGCGCATCCGCGCTCCACAGACGCGGACCGCATGCGGGGCAGGCAATCGGCTGAGCGTGGAAGCGACGGTCGGCCGGGTCCTCGTACTCTCGCCGGCAGGCCTCGCACATGGCGAAGTGACGCATCGTGGTCAGCTTCCGGTCGTACGGGATGTCCTCGATGATCGTGAACCGCGGACCGCAGTTGGCGCAGTTGGTGAAGGGATACCGGTGCCGCCGGTTTGCAGGGTCGAGGATGTCGGCGACGCACTCGGGACAGGTTGCGGCGTCAGGGGCGATGGGCTGGTACTCGCCGTCGACAGTGCGGCTCGCCACGATGCTGAAGTCCCGTTCGCCGACCGGATCCACCTGCGCCGCATCGATGGAGTCGATGCGAGCGAGGCGTGGCGCGTCGGCGCGCAGCGCGGTGGCGAACGCCTCGAGGGCGGTGCGCCCGCCCTCCACCTCGATGATCACGGCCCCCGACGTATTGCGAATCCAGCCGCGGAGCCCGAGCCGGGTTGCGAGATTCCAGATGAACGGACGGAATCCGACGCCCTGAACCACACCGCGCACCGTGAAACGCCGCCGCACGACCGGCTCCGGCGCCGGCGCCATCGCGCCTGCCGCGCAGCGCGCCGGGGGTGGGGTCGCGACGCTCACGGGCTCACGCTTGCGCACAAGCTCCCCGGTCGGGCTTCTCCGGTTCTGCATTCCACTCGAGGTGCGGTCGTCGCTATGCCTGCTGTTCGGCGACGATGTGGACCTGGAGGTCCACATCCGGTTCCACCTTCAGGATGATCAGACGTGGCGGGTCGATCCCGAAGTCCTTGACGTTGATGACCTGCCGTCCATCGACGGTCATGGTTCTGCCCTTTACGCCGAGCTGGACGTCACCGGTGATGTCGCGGGTCTGTCCGTGCATGGTGAGTCGCGCCGTGGCGCGATACCGACCGTCGACGTCGAGTGCCTCGCCGTGCGTCACCGCGGCGGTGATGGTCGGAAAGTGCGACGCGTCAATGCGCCGTCGCATCTCCCGATCCTGGATGCCGTTTCCCGATTTGATGGCGTCCACCGGCAGCGTCAACTTCGCGCTGTACGGCCGGTCGAGGCGCGGCCGGCCCTGCCTGTCGACCTGGCACTCGATGACCCCACTGAGCGCGTTTGCGTCGATGTGCGACGGGTGCAGGTTCACCCTGAGGGCGACCTTGACGGTCGATTGCGCGGTGTTGACCTTGAAACGCCTGACCGACACCTCATCTCCTCGTCGTCTCCGTGCTGGTCTGATCGCCGTCGTGGTGACCCATTGTCCACACCAACGGGTCGAGACGGCGCCGAGCTCAGCTCCCTGCACCGTCTGTTCGGCCAGCCGCCGTCCACACCGCGGCGATGCCGTCGGCGGATGCCATGTCCTAGCGATGCGCACCTATCCCGCGAACGGCCACCGCGGTGCGCCCAGCTCCCGGGAGATGCCCCGCGCCGCCTCCACCACCGCCGTCGGGAGCCCGCGCGCGGGCCCGCGCGGAAAGACACGTTCCGTGTCCCCCACCACCGCTATGGCGCCGACCGCCTTGCCCGCGCGATCGAAGATCGGTGCGGCGATGCTCGACTCTCCCAGCACCGCCTCGTCGCGCTCCGTGGCGATCCCCTGGAGCCGGACCGCGTTCAGCTGGATGCGCAGGGCCGCGGCGTTCGGTGTTCGCTTGGTCAGGCGTTCGAGCGGGGCCGAAAGCAGCGTGTCGATCATGTCCGGGGGAGCGAATGCGAGCAGCGCCTTGCCGAGGGCGCTCGCGTGCAGCGGCAGTTGCGAACCGACCTCGAGGATTTGCAGGGTGGCGTCGGGACGGAACACGTGATGCACGACCACCGCGTTTGGTCCGTGCATAACCCCGACGCGGACCGCCGCCTTCGTGCGCACAGCGAGCTGCGCCGCGTAGGTGATCGATCGCGAGCGCAGCTCATTGACGTCGAGGTACGAGTAGCCGAGCTGGAGCAGGCCGGCGCCGAGCTGGTACTTCTCCGAGACGCGATCCTGTTCGACAAAGCCCTGAGCGAGCAGGGTCTGCAGGAGACCGTGCACCGTGGGGCGCGCGAGCCCGAGCCTCTCGGCGAGCTCGCTGACACCCAACCTCCCGGGACCGCCCGCGAGCGCCTTGAGGATTGCGGCAGCACGATCGACGGACTGAATCGACGTCGGGCGCCGGCTATTCGACATTGCTGAATTATGGTCGAGGATGTAGACTAGTCGGAATTCTGAACCGACCGCGTGGCAGCGAGGGAATCCGTGGCCGTCGGGATTGTACTGGTCTCACATAGCCCCCAGTTGGCTGCGGGGCTGACCCTTCTCGCCGGTCAGATGGCGGGCCCGGACGTGCATATCGAACCTGCCGGCGGTGACCAGGACGGGCGACTCGGCACGTCCGACATGCTGGTGCGCTCGGCGATCGAGCGAGCTGAGCAGGGCGACGGAGTCCTGCTGCTGTGCGACCTGGGGAGCGCGATTCTCACCGTGCGCGAGGTGCTCGGGGGCAACGGCAACGGTCACGTGCGTCTGGTTGACGCGCCGTTTGTCGAAGGTGCGGTTGCGGCGTCGGTGATCGCGTCGTCGGGAGCTTCCCTCGATGAAGTCGCGCGCGCTGCGGAGGACGCGCGTGATGCTCGCAAGCTCTGAGGCGACCATGAAGCTGCCCGACGGCGTCGCGCTCCACGCGCGTCCCGCGGCACTCTTCGTGCGTACCGCGATGCGCTTCCGCTCGAAGATCGTCGTCGCGGCGAACGGTCGCGAGGCCGATGCCAAGAGCATCCTCAGCGTGCTGGGTCTTGGCGCGACGGCCGGCACCCAGCTGCTGGTGCGCGCCGACGGCGAGGATGCCGCTGCCGCGCTCGATGCTCTCGCCGCCTCCCTAGCCGGCGTCGTCGAGTAGCGAACGCAGGGGACGCTCGAGCGACTCCACCTCTGCAGCTGACTCGGCGTCGAGTGCGCGCCGAGCGATGGCTGCCGCTTCGGAGTAGTCCAGGGCGCGGACCCAGGCTCGTACCTCGGGCACAGCGTCCGCCGCAACGCTGAGCTCATCGACACCCAACCCGACGAGGAGTGGCATCACGAGCTCATGTGCCGCCGCTGCGCCGCAGACCTCGACGGGAATCTCCACCAGGCGAGCTGCCGCCACGGTGTCGGCGATCAGCTTGAGCACAGCGGGATGGTGCGCCGGGGCCCCGCCGGGTCGAGCTCGGTCGATGCCGAGCTGGAAGGTGGTGAGGTCGTTCGTGCCGATGCTGAACATGCCGACCTCGGGAGCGATGCGTCCCGCCATGACCACCGCTGCCGGAACCTCCACCATCGCCGCGATGAGGGGCATGCGACGTCCCCTGCGTGCGGCGATCGATTCGACGGCGGCGCGAACGGCGCGCACCTGGCCGGGCTCGGTCACCATCGGAATCAACACCCGGAGCTCGGTCGCATCCCCGGTCTCGAGGATCGCCTCCAGCTGCCACCCAAGGGCCTCGGGCGCCTCAAGCAGAAGCTCAACGCCGCGCCCCGACGCCCCTCTAAGGAATGGGGGTGTCTTGTCGCCCCCGAAGTCGAGGAGGCGAACGGTCGCGGTGAGACCGTGCAGCCGCGCCAACTCGGGTCCGAGCCGTCTGCGATGCTCGGCGACGGTCGGCCAGTGCCGCGCGTCCAGGAAGGCCAGCTCGGTGCGATACAACCCCACGCCCTCGGCCCCAGCCTCCAGCCCGGCGCGCACATCGCCGGGGTAGGCGGCATTGGCGAGGACTCGAACCGTCCGCCCATCACGCGTGACCGTGGGGAGGCTCCGACCCGCAACGGCTCGGGCGTGCACCCTCCGGGCGGACGTGATCGCGCGGAGGGCCGCCTCCACCCGAGCTGGTTCGGGCGAGGCGATGACCGTGCCGTGGTCGCAATCGACGATGCACCGCTCGCCTTCGGGGAGCGTCAGAACGTCGGCGCCGACGCCGACGACCATGGGGATTCCCCTTCCCTGAGCGACGATCGCCGCGTGGCTGGCCACGCCACCGACCGCCAGAGCGATCCCTCGCACATCGCCGTCAAGCTCGATGACGTCCGCCGGGCCGAGGTCCGACGCGACGAGGATGGCGTCTCGCCCCGTGTCCCGTTCGATCGAATCGCCGTCTCCGGCTGCCAGCCGGGCCGCCCGCCGGGCGAGGCTCCGGACATCCGCCGCCCTCGCCGCGAGATCGGGGTCGCCAAGCAGATCCAACTGGGCTGCGACCCCCTCCACCTCGACCCGGATCGCGCTCGCCGGCGTGAGTCCCCGAGTGAGCACCGCGCGTTCGACCGCCTCGTGAAGCACCGGGTCCTCGGCCATCATCATCCCGGCGTCGACGATGTCGGCCTCCTCGGAGCGACCCTCCGTGCGGAGCGTCGCGGCGAGCTGCTCGAGTTGGCGCGCCGCTCGCGCGAGCGCGTCGAGCGCGAGGGCTGCCGCGGCGGGACGCGCGCCCGCCTCGAGGACGCTCGCGTCGATCACGCCCCCCGGGTCGAGACGCCGCACCACCCCGAGCGCTGTCCCCCGTGAGGCCGCAACGCCGGCGAGCACTCGCTCGGTCATCTAGGAAGTGCTCGCTACCGTCCGTTCCAGGGCGCGGATGATCATGGCGGTCGACGTCGCTCCCGGGTCCTGATGGCCGATGGAGCGCTCGCCGAGGTATGACGCTCGTCCCTTGCGCGCCTGCATCGGGATCGTGGCGCGCATGCCGGCCTCGGCCGCCTCGGCCGCGGACCGAAGCATCTCCCCGCTCGAGGCGCCCCGCGCGAGCCCCTCTCGCATCGCCGCCACCGCGGGCACCAGTGCGTCGACCATCGTCTTGTCACCGGGCACGGCTGCGCCGAGATCCTGCACGGACGCGAGCGCTGCGGCCATCGCATCGACGAGTTGTGCCAGGTCGAAGGTCGGTCCATCGCCCAGGGCGCGACCGGCTTTGCGGAGCGCCGATCCCCAGAGGGGACCGCTCGCGCCTCCGACCGTCGAGACGAGCGTCTTCCCCGAGAGGATCAGCAGCTTGCCCGGGGTCTCATCCGGCTCGGTGCTCAACGCGAGCGTGACCGCGTCGAACCCGCGAGTCATGTTGATGCCGTGGTCGCCGTCGCCGATCGCCGCGTCGAGCTGGACCAGGTAGTCCCGCTCGGCGCGGACCGAAGCGGCGATCTCGTTCATCCACGCGGTGACGGTCTGGGCGTCCATTGCTATGGCGACCGCCACGATAGCATCAGCCTCCCCAGCGGAGGGCGGCGGTGTGGACGGGCGCATCCCACAGCGCGGTGAGCTGATCATCGAGCTCGAGGACCGTCAATGACGCGCCTGCCATCTCGAGCGAGGTGATGTAGCTGCCGACGAGATTGCGCGCCGGTGTCAGACCCGCGGCGCGGAGCCGCTTCTCGACCTCACCATAGAGAAGGTAGAGCTCGAGCAGCGGCGTGCCGCCCATCCCGTTGACGAAGGCCAGCACGTTTGAGCCAGGTTTGGCAGCAAGGTCCGACGTGACCGCCTCGACCATGATCTCGGCGATCTCGGCTGCACTGCCGAGCGGAGCGCGGCGGCGGCCTGGCTCGCCGTGAATGCCGATGCCGACCTCCATCTCGCCCTCGGGGAGATCGAAGATCGGATTGCCGGATGCGGGCGGGATGCACGAGGACAGCGCGATGCCGAAGGAACGCGCCCGGGCGTTGACCTGACGCAGGACGCTCAGGACGGCGTCGAGTGAATCGCCGCGCTCGGCCGCCGCACCCGCGATCTTCTCGGCGAGCACGGTCGCGCCGACGCCGCGACGCCCGGCCGTGTACAGCGAGTCCTGGACCGCGACGTCGTCGTCGATGACGACCGCCTCGACCTTGATGCCGTCGTCCGCCGCCTCGTCGGCCGCCATCTTGAAGTTGAGGACGTCACCCGTGTAGTTCTTGACGATGTGTATGACGCCGGCACCACCGTCCACAGCCTTGGTTGCGGCGAGCATCTGATCCGGAACCGGGGACGTGAAGACCTCTCCGGGGCAGGCGGCATCGAGCATACCGACGCCGACGAAGCCGCCGTGGAGCGGCTCGTGTCCGGATCCACCTCCGGAGATCAGCGCGACCTTGCCCTTCTTCGGCGCGTCCTTCCGAACCAGGATCTGATTGGCCACGTCGTACCGGAGCACATCGGGGACGGACGCGGCCAGCCCGGCGAGCGACTCTCTGACCACCTGGTCCGGCTCGTTGATGATCTTCCGCATGCGCCTGGTGGCAGTGGCCATGGCTCGACACTCCTGTTATTCGACATTATCGAACGTTGGTCGGAAACTACTCTTTTGCCGATGGTGCTGTCAATGGGTTTGTCGAGACGGCGGGCAGCGGCGCCTCGAGGGTCGTTTCAGCGCCGACCCGGAGCCTGAGCAGGGCGAGAGGGTAGGCTCCGGTGTTCATGGCTGGCAGGGCTTGCGTCACCGGCGCGACCGGCTTCCTGGGGCGTGCGATCGTGGAATCGCTGGTCGCCTCCGGTCGCCCCGTCCGAGCCCTGGTCCGGTCCGACGCGGCGGCTCGTGGGGCGGCCGCGGTCGGCGCGGAACCGGTGCGTGGTGACCTCCGCAATCAGCCCAGCCTCAGGGCCGCGTTCGCCGGCTGCGATGCGGTCTACCACGCGGCGGGGGTGAACGCCTTCTGCCTGCCGGATCCGCGGCCGATGTTCGAGGTCAACATCGCCGGGTCGCGGGCGGTCGTGCTCGCAGCCGCGGCAGCCGGCGTCGCCAGGGTCGTCTACACCTCGTCGGCGGCAACCTTCGACGCCACGCCCGGGCGCGGCGGTGCGCATCGCTTTCTCTCCGAATATGCACGGTCGAAGTACGAGGCCGAACGCGCGGTCATGGACGCGGCGTCGAGCACCGGCACTGCCGTGGTGTGCGTCAACCCCGCGTCGGTGCAGGGCCCCGGCAGGACCAGCGGAACGGCGCGGCTGCTGATCGGCTTCCTGAACGGCAAGCTGCCCGCCGCCGTCGACGGACCGCTGAACGTCATCGACGTCGCTGACTGCACCCGTGGCCATCTGCTGGCTGAGGAACGCGGTGTGCCAGGCGAGCGGTACCTGCTCTGCGGGGCGTCGATGACCCTGCGCAGCGGACTCGCGCTGCTCGCAACGCTCACGGGGCTCGAGGACCCGCCACGGTTCCTCCCTCCGAGCCTCGCGCTCGCCGCAGCTGCGTGTCTCGAAGCCGTCGCTCGCGTCCGCCGCAAACCGACCCGCTTCTGTCGCGAGATGGTCCGCACGCTGATCGAGGGATCTCCCTACGACGGGTCGCCGGCGACACGCGACCTCGGCCTCGTCTACACCCCGATCGAGACGACCATGCGCCGCACGATCAACTGGTACATCGAGCAGGGCCTCATCCTGCGACCGCTGCCCGGGTTCACCGAGGCGCCGGGCCACCCCTCAGCCTAGATGCGACCGCGGAGACAGGTGGCTGACCCCAACTGCCTGATGGGATGCACACTGACGCAGTGACCCGCCACCTGACCATCCCCAACCAACTCACGATCCTTCGCATCCTGCTCGTGCCGGTGATCGGAGCCGTGCTCGCGATCGACTTCAACGACCACTACCAGATCGGCGCGGTGGCCTACGTCACCGCCGCGGCGACGGACACGCTTGACGGGCGGATCGCTCGGAGCCGCAACCTCGTCACCGAGCTGGGCAAGTTTCTCGACCCGCTGGCCGACAAGCTGCTCGTGATCACCGTCCTGGTGATCCTCGCCACCCAGTCGTTGCTGCCGTCGTGGGTGGTGGTGGTCGTCGCGGCCCGCGAGTTCCTCATCACCGGGCTGCGCTCGGTGGCAGCCGGCCAGGGCGTCGTGGTGAGCTCCACCCAGCTGGGCAAGTCGAAGGCTTTCACGCAGAACTGCATGATCCTGCTGATCATCCTGGCCCAGCCCTACCCGCTCCTCGAGCTTCCGGCGGTGGTGTTCATCTGGATCGCCGTCATCGCCACGATCATCAGCGGCCTCGATTACCTCTGGCGCTACCGGCGCTTCATCATCTGACCCGGGGCGACGTCAATCGTCGTCGTCGACCCAGTCGAGGGTGCGCTGGACAGCCTTCTTCCACTTCCGGTAGCCCCGCTCGCGCTCGGCCTCGGCCATGTTCGGGAGCCACTCTGCGGCCTTGTGCCAGTTCGCGCGCAGGCTCTCGATGTCCGGCCAGAATCCGACCGCCAGACCGGCGGCGTACGCCGCGCCGAGCGACACGGTCTCGGCGACGTTGGGACGCACCACCGGGACGCCGAGCACATCCGCCAGGAACTGCATCAGCAGGTTGTTCGCCGTCATCCCGCCATCTGCCTTGAGCGAGCGCATCTCGATCCCAGAATCCGCGTTCATGGCGTCGACGACCTCGCGCGTCTGCCACGCGGTTGCCTCGAGCACCGCCCGGGCGAGATGGCCCTTGGTCACGTAGCCGGTGAGCCCGGCGATCACGCCGCGGGCGTCGCCGCGCCAGTGAGGCGCGAACAGCCCGGAGAACGCCGGGACGAAGTAGATGCCGCCGTTGTCGTCAACGGTCCGCGCGAGGGTCTCGATCTCCGGAGCGCTCCCGATCAGTCCGACCTTGTCGCGGAACCACTGGACGAGCGCCCCGGTCACCGCGATCGAGCCTTCGAGCGCGTAGGTCGCCGGTGCGCCTCCGATCTTGGAACCCACGGTCGTGAGCAGCCCGTGTCGCGACCGCACCGGACGGTTCCCGGTGTTGAGCAGCAGGAAGCTGCCCGTGCCATATGTGCACTTGGCCTCCCCCGCCGAAAAGCACGTCTGACCGAACAGCGCCGCCTGCTGATCGCCGAGCGCTGCCGCGATGGGCACGCCACCAAGAGAGCCGCCGGCCTCGCCGTAGATCTGCGATGAGGGCTGGATCGCCGGCAGCATCGCCCGCGGGACGCCGATCGCGTCGAGCAAGGTGTCATCCCAGTCCAGCGTCTCGAGGTTCATGAGCATCGTCCGGCTGGCGTTGGTCACGTCGGTGACGTGCCGGCCGGTGAGATTCCAGACGAGCCAGCTGTCCATCGTCCCGAAGAGAATCTCCCCCTCCTCGGCACGGCGGCGCAGACCCGGGGCGCTGTCGAGCAGCCAGCTCACCTTCGGTCCGGAGAAGTACGTCGCGAGTGGCAACCCGCACCGGTCGCGGAATCGATCCTGGCCGTGCTCGGCGCCGAGCTTCCTGCAGAGGGCATCGGTACGCGTGTCCTGCCACACGATCGCGTTGTGCAGCGGCTCGCCGGTGTTGGGATCCCAGACCACAGTCGTCTCACGCTGGTTGGCGATACCGACGGCGACAAGGTCGCGCACCGTGAGGCCCCCGCTGTCGAGAGCGCCGTGCACCACGTCGATGACGTTACGCAGGATCTCGCGAGGATCGTGCTCCACCCAGCCGGGGCGCGGGAAGATCTGCTCGTGCTCCTTCTGGCTGAGCGAAACGATCCGGCCCTGCTGGTCGAACACGAGGCACCGCGAGGAAGACGTTCCCTGGTCGATGGCGGCAACGAATCTGTCGCTCATGATTCGCTGCTCCGTGCAGCTTGCGGTGCTGCAGCGAGGCAGCCGGCGTGTGTGTGCATGACGCGATGAGGCCCGCGAACGCCGTGGCTGCGGGGTGCGACTGTGAGTCGCGGCAGAGTGCGTGTCAAGAGCGTTTCCCTCGTATCGGCTGACACTGCGTGACCATCACCATGGAACCGCGCCAAGGTCTCGCGAAATCGTGCGCGCTCCTTCACGGACGTAGGACACCAGCTCGCCGCGCGGCTGCGTGCCGTCGCAGAGTCGCTCGGTCGGTCCGGAGATGGCGATCGCACCGACGGCCACGCCCTGCCGGTCGCGTATCGGTGCCGCGCATGACGTCTCCCCTTCGATCAATTCCTCCAGCGACAGCGCCCATCCCTGCTCGCGCACCTGCTCGAGCTCGATGGCCAGCAGCTTCGGATCGGTGATCGTGCAGCTCGTGTAGCGCTGCAGCGCACCGTTGCCGAGCTCCGCGGTCAGGTATGGGTGAAACGCAAGCAGGACCTTGCCCATGGCGGTGGCATGCATCGGCAGCAGCGCACCGACCTCGAGCACCTGCGGGCTGTTGTCGGGACGGAACACGTGGTGCACGAGGAGCACCTGGCCGTCGTGCAGGGTGCCGAGGCGCACGCTCTCGTTGGTCCGCGCCGCAAGCCAGTCCGCCCAGTTCAGCGCCCGCGTGCGCAGCTCGTTGCCGTCGAGGTAGCTGCTCCCCAGGTGAAGCAGGGCGGCGCCGATGCGGTACTTGCCGGACTCCGGGTCCTGCTCGACGAACCCGACCGACAGGAGGGTGCGCATGATGCCGTAGACGGTCCCCTTGGGAAGACCCAGCTCGCCGGCGACCTCGGCAAGGCTCAACCGGCGCGTGCGCCCGGAGAGCAGCCTGAGGATTGCCGAGGCTCGTTCGATGGATTGGATCGGTTTGGGCACGTGCCATAAGCCTAGCAATTCCTTAACAGGGCAAAAGGGCCATTGCCAGAGGTGATTGACAATGCCCTACGACCGAGGGTAGTGTCCGCACACCCCATCAGGGGTAGAAGCTCGCCAAGGAGGTGGCACTCATGCCGAACCACATCTTTTTCTCGGAGGTCATAGGGACGGGCCTACTGATCCTTCTGGGGGACGGCGTCGTCGCAGGCGTGCTGCTGTCCAAGTCGAAGGCCCAGAACAGCGGCTGGATCGTGATCACCTTCGGGTGGGGCATGGCGGTGGCGATGGCCGTCTACGCGGTGGGTCAGTTCGACGGCGCGCACCTCAACCCCGCAGTGACGCTCGGTCTGGCGGTCATCGGCGTGACGCAGTGGTCCAACGTTCCGCAGTACCTCGCCGGCGAGATGGTCGGAGCCTTCATCGGCGCGGTCCTCGTGTGGGCCCACTACAGCCACCACTTCAAGGAGACCGAGGACCCGGGTCTCAAGCTTGCCGTCTTCTCGACAGGACCAGCCATACGCAACTATGGCCTCAACTTCATCAGCGAGGTCATTGGGACCTTCGTGCTCGTCTTCGGAGTTGTCGCCGTCACCTCACATGGGAATGGCCTAGTCGGCGGATTCGCCCCGCTGATCATCGGTTTGCTGGTCTTCGCGATCGGCCTCTCATTGGGCGGCCCGACCGGCTACGCGATCAATCCGGCCCGTGACCTCGGACCCCGCATCGCGCACTTCATCCTTCCGATCGCCGGCAAGGGCACATCCGATTGGCAGTACGCCCTGGTACCGGTGGTGGGCCCAATCGTCGGTGGCATCCTCGGCGCTGTCGTTGCACATCAACTTCCCATCTAAGAACTGTCGCTGAACGCTGAGCGACATCTGGATGAGACACGGGAAAAGGAAATAAGAATGGCGAAATACGCAGCAGCGATCGACCAGGGCACCACCAGCACGCGCTTCATGGTGTTCGACCACAGCGGCAAGGTTGTCTCTGTCGATCAGAAGGAGCACGAGCAGATCTTCCCGAAGCCGGGATGGGTCGAGCACAACCCGCTCGAGATCTGGCAGCGCACGCAGGAAGTCGTGCGCGCCGGACTCGACAAGGTGGCGATCGGCGACATCGCGGCCGTCGGCATCACCAACCAGCGCGAGACGACGGTGGTCTGGGACCGCGGCACCGGCAAGCCCGTGTACAACGCGATCGTCTGGCAGGACACGCGGACCGACAAGATCGTTGACCAGCTGTCCGCTGACGGCGGTCAGGATCGCTTCCGCGCGAAGGTGGGCCTGCCGCTGGCGACCTACTTCTCAGGGCCGAAGGTCAAGTGGATCCTGGACAACGTCGACGGAGCACGCGCCAAGGCCGAGGCGGGCGACCTCGCCTTCGGCAACATCGACGCATGGGTGATCTGGCTGCTCACCGGTGGTACCGACGGTGGCGTGCACGTCACCGACGTGACCAATGCGAGCCGGACGATGCTCATGAATCTCGAGACCCTCGACTGGGACGACGAGATCCTCAGCACCATGACCATTCCGCGCTCGATGCTCCCCGCGATCCGGGCGTCGAGCGAGACCTACGGGACGGCCAAGGGTGTGCTCGCCGGTGTCCCCGTCGCCGGCGACCTCGGCGATCAGCAGGCGGCCCTGTTCGGGCAGACGTGCTTCGCGGTCGGCGAGGCCAAGAACACCTACGGTACCGGCAACTTCCTCCTGCTCAACACCGGCACCAAGCCGGTGCAGTCCAAGAACGGGCTGCTGACGACGCTCGCCTACAAGATGGGCAGCGCCGACGCGACCTACTGCCTCGAGGGCTCCATCGCGATCACCGGCGCGCTCGTCCAGTGGTTGCGCGACAACCTGGGCATGATCGAGAAGTCTTCGGACATCGAGGTGCTCGCCAAAACGGTCGATGACAACGGCGGTGCGTACTTCGTGCCGGCGTTCTCGGGCCTCTACGCTCCGTACTGGAAGTCGAGTGCCCGTGGGGTGATCGCCGGCCTGACGCGCTACGTCAACAAGGGTCACATCGCACGCGCAGCGCTCGAGGCGACCGCGTGGCAGACGCGTGAGATCGTCGACGCCATGAATGCCGACTCGGGAGTGGCGCTGACCTCTCTCAAGGTCGACGGCGGCATGGTCTTCAACGACACGCTGATGCAGTTCCAGTCCGACGTCCTCCACGTGCCCGTGGTGCGTCCGACCGTCGCCGAGACGACCTCGCTCGGTGCCGCCTACGCGGCCGGCCTGGCGGTCGGGTTCTGGGCTCAGGTCGAAGACCTCCGCGAGAACTGGGGCAAGGACAAGGAATGGACCCCGAGCATGGACAAGGCCACCGTCGACCACGAGTACGCACTCTGGAAGAAGGCGGTCACCCGTACCTTCGACTGGGCTGAGTAACTCAGCCCGGAGCTGAGCGCTCTAGACCAAGACACTTCCTCCGCGGGTGACCCGGCGGCGCCGATCCACACGGTGCCGACCGGGTTCCCCAGAGGACCGACGCGCGACCGGACTGCCGATACCTACCGAAAAGGAGGTCCACCATGGCTGGCCCGGACCGGGAACCTGGAGCCGTCCCGGCGGACGAGGATGAGCACACCCATGAGGGAACGTTTGCCTCCTGAGAGGAGACCATCACGCATCATCCAGAGCGCCCGGAAGAGCAAGGGGACTGGCGTCAACGCTGTTCCTCGCGCTCGCAATAGCGGTCGCGGTCATCGTGGTGGCGATCCATCTCGCGACAGGACCGCCACCGGTCCACCACGCCGTGTTCGAGCCGTTCTACGTGCACACGGTTCATGGCGTGTTGCGCTCGGGGGTCGCCCCGACTGCCTCAATCGCAGGGGACTAACGCGCGTGCGACCTGACGATCGCGATCGCCGTCCTCCGCGCCGAAGACGCCTCGCTAAAAGCGCGACGGCCTCGCGTTCCGCGCCGAGCTCGCGCCGCCTCGGTCAGGCGGTCAAGGGAGTCCCGCCGATGGCCAGATGCTTTGCCGGTCTGGTGTGAAAGTTGTACGCCATGGTGACCGACGATCCTCTGCTTTCCGGAACACTACGCCGCGCCATGTCGGCTATTCGAGGAAGTCGGTCAACCTCTTGCTGCGAGATGGGTGCCGCAGCTTGCGCAGCGCCTTGGCCTCAATCTGACGAATGCGTTCGCGAGTGACGCCGAATCGCTTGCCGACCTCCTCCAATGTCAGCTGACGTGCGTCGACGAGGCCGAAGCGGAGCTGCAGGACACGACGTTCGCGCGGAGTCAACGTGTCGAGGACGTTCTCGACCTCGGTGCGCAGCATGGTCAGCGATGCCGCCTCCAACGGCGCGATCGCATCCTTTTCCTCGACGAAGTCGCCGAGCTCGGCATCGTCCTCTTCCCCAATCGGGGTATTCAGGGAAATGGGCTCCCTGGAGATCCTGAGCACCTCACGCACCTTGTCGGATGTGACGCCCATCTCCTCCGCGATCTCCTCGTCGTCGGGCTCGCGGCCGAGCTCTTGGAACAGACGCCTCGAGACACGGACGAGCTTGGTGATGACCTCCACCATGTGCACCGGGATGCGGATGGTGCGGGACTGGTCGGCCAGACCTCGCCTGATTGCCTGGCGGATCCACCAGGTCGCGTAGGTCGAGAACTTGTAGCCCCTGCGATAGTCGAACTTGACAACGGCGCGCATCAAGCCGGTGTTGCCCTCCTGGATGAGGTCGAGGAAGGCATCCCGAGGCCGATGTACCTCTTAGCGATGGACACGACCAAGCGGAGGTTGGCCTCGGTGAGCTTGTCGCGTGCCTCGTCGTCGCCCAGCTCGATCAGCCGCGCGTACTCGACCTCCTGCTCCTTGCGCAGGAGGGCAATCCGCCCGATCTCCTTGAGGTACATCCGGATCGGGTCATCGAGGGAGAAGGTGTCGACCGGATCGGTGGTGACCACCTGGTCTTCCGGATCGTCGCCCTCTTCAGCGTCGCCATCGCTGTCGCTGACCTCGATGCCCATCTCCCGGAACACCTGGAAGACGCGCTCCAGTTGATCGGGCTCAGCCTCGACGACGGGAAGGCCCTGCAGAACCTGGTCGGGGGTCAGGCGCCCCTGCTCCTTGCCTCGGATGATGAGGATCGCAGCAGCCTCGACGACATCGTCGTCGGCTCTCCGGGAGGCCACTGCCGCTCGCCAGCTCACTCTCGCGGCCTCCAAGCCTGTTCTGCGTTGCCGCTAAGAGACAGCGGGGAGTCGGCGACGGTCGCCCTTGCTGCGAGAGGGCCGAGAGTGCCTGCCGAGGCCGATCATCGACCGATGGGCTGCTCACTGTAGTTCAAATCCACTGCACGGAGGTCATCCAATGGCTACCCAGCTCACCGCTCTCGACGCGTCTCACGGGCAGCATATGGCAACGGACGAGCAGGAACTCCTCATGGGGAGGCCGGTCGGCAGCGCCAGACTGCGGCAGAACTCCAACCAGAATGATGGTGTCAGCCCCATTCAGAACTTGACGCGGGCATGAGGGCGCGTCCAGACGGCACGCTCTGCGCCGGTCGCGTCAGGCGCGTACGCTCGCTGCGAGCGCTGCATCGACCGCCGCACGCACACCGGGCGTGTCGCGTGCGGCGCGGACAACCGCGACACCGGCGGCGCCTGCGCCGATACAGCGTCCGGCGTTGGCGGCATTGACGCCGCCGATGGCGACGACTGGGATACGTACCGCAGCGCAGATGGCGGCGAGACCGTCGATGCCGATAGGGGAGCCCGCGTCGGGTTTTGTCGGTGTGCTCCACACCGGCCCTGCGCCGATGTAGGTTGCACAAATTGCTTGTGCCGCCTCGGCTTCATACAGGTCCCTCGCGCTGACTCCCAACAGCAACCCGGCGTCCAGCGCGCGCGCCGCGCCGCGGTCCGTCTGGCCGAGGTGGACACCATCGGCGCGGCACTGCAGGGCCGCTTCCACGTCATCGTTGATGACAAGCATGGCCGGAAGATGACGGAGTCGCCGGCCCATCGCGGCGCGCGCAGCCGTGCCCGCGTGCTTGAGGCGCACCTGCACGACCGTGGCACCGCCTGCCACCGCCCGCTCGGCGACCCCAACGTCATCGATGACGACGTGCACGTTCATGCTGTGCTCACCCTGGCACGTCGGTCGATGGTGTCCGGCGACAGCGCGTAGAGCGCATCGTACAGCGCAACGTGGAAACTGCCTGGTCCCGTGCTGTGCTCGGCAGCGTCCTCACCGGCGACGCCGAGCGCGACCAGGGCTTCGGCTGCCGCGCGAAGTGGTTGCGTGGGGTTCACGGCTGCGAAGCAGCCGGAGATCGCCGACGCGATGCAGCCGGTGCCGCTGACCGTCGCCAGCATCGGATGGCCGTTGGCGACACGCAGGGTCGAGTGACCGTCGCTGACCGCGTCGACCGGGCCGGTCACCGCGACGATGCAGCCGAGGGCGCGGGCCGCGGTGCAGGCGAGGGTACTGAGGTCGCCAGTGGCGCCCATCGACTCGACGCCTCGGATGTCGGCGCTCTGTCCTGCCAACGTAGCCACCTCGGCTGCGTTGCCGCGCACGATGGCGACCGACACCCGGCCGAGGATCAGTCGAGCGCTATCGGTGCGCAGCATGGTCGACCCAACGCCGACGGGGTCGAGCACCACGGGCACACCCGCGGCATTTGCCGCACGCCCGGCCAGGATCATCGAGTCCACCCACTCGCGCGTGAGGGTGCCGATATTGAGCACCAGCGCCCTCGCCACGGTGGCCATTTCGGCGACCTCCTCGGGCGCATGTGCCATCACCGGCAGCGCGCCGATCGCGAGGGTGGCGTTGGCGGTCTCGTTCATCACCACGAAGTTGGTGATCTGATGCACCAGCGGCCGCGATTGGCGGATCCGCCGCAACGAATCGCCGGCCGCAACGCCCACGGTGGCGGCGTGCGCGTCGGCCTCCGAGGTCATGCCACGCCTCCGATGACCGGGGCCGGTGGTACGGGCACGCGGCTGCGCACATCGAGGACGTCCACGGGACCCTCACCGTTCCCGATCTCGACCAGGCCGCGTGCGACGGCGGCTGCCGCGGTGGTCGCCGCCAGCCGAGCCGCGTCCTCCAGCGCCCATCCCTGGGCGAGAAGCGCGGCCAGCGTCGCCGAATGCGTGCATCCCGCGCCGTGCGTGGCGGCGACGGGGTGGCGCGGTACAGGGATCTCGACATGTCGTCGGCCGTCGAAGAGGTGATCCACTGCCGTGCTCCCGTGACCGCCGGTCACGATCACCGCCCGAGCCCCCATGGCGTGCAAGCGCTCCGCCAGTTCCCGCCGCGACCCGTCGGCGCCGGTGAGCGCCTTCGCCTCCGGCAGGTTGGGAGTGACCACGGTTGCCAGCGGGAACAGCCGGCGAACCATGACGCTGACCGCGTCGTCGCGGAGCAACCGCGCTCCCGAGCTGGCGACCATGACGGGGTCAACGACCAGGGGCACCGGATGACTCTCCAGGTACGTCGCCACCGACTCGATGATCTCCGCCGAGAACAGCATGCCGGTCTTGGCAGCATCAACTCCGATGTCGTCGAAGACGGCGCGCAGCTGAGCGACGACGAAGTCGCATGGGACCGCGTGCACGGCGCTCACCTCACGGGTGTTCTGTGCGGTCAGCGCGACGATCACGCTGGTGCCGTGGCAACCTGCTGCAGCAAAGGCACGCAGGTCGGCCTGGATGCCCGCGCCCCCACTTGAATCGGACGATGCGATGCTCAACACCCGAGCGATTCGTGTCACACGTACTCCCTACGCTGGCATGACCCAGATCAGGTTCGCGGGTGTGATCTCAGCCCCGCGTGGGGCACCCCGGTAGGAGGAATCTACCACCGTCGACCGCGCCGGCGCGGCCGGCATCGCTTGGATCCGTGACCCAGCCGTCGGCAGGTCACCAGGCGCCGATGCGATCGGGGTACATCCGGCACGTGCGCCTCAGCGATGTCGGGGCGTGCGTCGATGGCCCGCTGAAGCCGTGCCGCGTCAGCGTGCCTCGCTATAGTTGCAAGCACACGGGAGCCCCCGGCGGGGCTGAGAGGGCGGCACGGGCCGCCGACCGTCGAACCTGATCCGGGTCATGCCGGCGTAGGGAGGTGGAGCGCGTGGTCGAGCGGACCGACGTGGGCGGCGTCATCGGTGAAGGGACAGCGGCCTTTCATGGCAGGCGGCCTCGGCACGAGGGCCACATGGTCCTCGAGAGCCATGGCATGGCGCCCATCCCGGAGGAGCAACGCTATGGCGCGTCGTGGCGGAACTTCACCGTCTGGTTCGCCCCCAACCTGGAGCTGTCCGGAATCTTCACCGGGACGCTGGCATTCACCATCGGGCTGGGCTTCTGGCTCGGTTTCATTGCGATCGCGCTGGGAGTTGTCCTCGGCGCGCTCCCCGTCGCGCTGCTGGCGACGTGGGGACCAAAGACCGGGATGGGTCAGCTGCCGCTGGCCCGTCTGCCCTTCGGCAAGACCATCGCCCTGCCTGCGGCAGTGCAGTGGCTGAGCTCCGTGGCCTGGGACGCGCTCGTCGGGCTCTTCGGTGCCCAGGCGGCGCAACTGCTGTTCCACATCCCCTTCTTCGTGGGCGTCATCATCGTGCTCGCCGCGGAGGGGGCCATCGGCTTCTTTGGATACGAGTTCATCCATCAGCTCGAGAAGTGGGGGAGCGGCGTTCTCGCGGTGCTCTTTGTTGTGCTGTCCGTGAAGATCCTCGAGCATGGCAACATCCCAACTCACAACACGGTGCAGGGCGCTGCAGCGGTCGGCGCCTTCATCCTGATGACCACCATCGCCTGCAGTGGGGCTTTCAGCTGGGCGAGCTATGCCGCTGACTACAGCCGCTATCAGCGGAAAGAGACACGATCGTCGCCCATCTTCTTCTGGACGCTCTCGGGGCTGGCTATGTCCTTCATCTGGATGTATGCGATCGGATTGGCCGGCGCCAAGGTCTTCGTCGATCAAACCGCGGGCGGAGTGCAATCGTTGGTGGGCGGCGGTTTCTTGGGGATCCTGGCGTTGATCGCCGTCATGTTTGGCGCCGTCACCAGCAACGCGATGAACGACTACTCAGGATCCTTGGCCGTCCAAGCCGCTGGCATCAAGATCAGGCGGGATTGGAGTGCTGCCCTGGGGACACTGCTTGCGTTCATCCTCATCCTCTGGCTCAGCTCTGGGAACCTGTCCAGCAAGTTCCAGAACATCTTGCTCTTCACGGCCTACTGGATCGCCCCCTTCCTGGCGATCATCGTGATCGACTGGTACCAGCGCAGGGGCAGCATTAGCAGAGAAGGCCTCGCTCGTCTCATGAGCTTCGCGACCCTCCCCACTGGTTGGCCGGCGCTCGCCGCTCTCCTGGTCGGCTTCGCTGCGATGGTGCCGTTCATGAATACAGGGCTTGTCGTCGGACCGGTGGCCAATGCCCTTCACGGCGCCGATCTCTCGTTCTACGTGGGCTTCGTGGTCGCCGCCATCGTCTACTCGGCGCTGCGCAAACTCCAGGCTGAGGCAGCGCCAGATTGGCCTGAGTGACGCACACGCGAGGCGAACCTTCTACTACTGGGTAGCCGAGCGTTCAAGCACGTCGAATGCGCCCTGCTCCATGCCCTCCGCGGCCGTGGCTGCTGCGACCAGCAGACGAGCTGATCTGAGGCGATGTCCTCGTACTTTGCGCCGGCGAACCTGGGTCGAACGCTTGGGCTCCGGCTCTCCGAAGCGGGCTGCCCGAACGTGAGAGACGTCGATGGGTGTGTCAGCCAGTGGCTTCGACCACCAGCTCGGCTTCGCGCCACCCTCGACGTAGGCGCCAGGACGGTTCGCGCCCTCTTGATACCAAATTGTGGGTCCCTTGGAGGTGAGTCCGCAGACAGCTGGTCCTTGGGCCCGATTCGAGGAACCGCCTGCTCACGGAACAGAGCTGTCCGCTGGCGTGAGCAACGGGCTTGTCTTTCGGGCGGCTGACACTCCCAGACGCTAGACATGAAGACGCCTCCAGCTTTCTTGAGCCGGAGGCGTCCTTCAGGAAGGGAATGAGTTTCGGGGTTGTCGCCCCAGTCTACGCGCCCTCGATCCGGCGGATCGTCTAGCCGCCACCGTGGCAATCCGCGCCGCCTTCGGCGAGCGCGAGCGGTAGAACAGCGGCGTCCCAAGATTCGGCGGCGTGTAGATGTACAGGTGACACCGGTTCGGGCGCGTCGTGCGGTGCGGGGCGGAGCTGTATCCCGGCTCGGGTGACGGCGCCGGGGTCGGCTCAGGGGTCGCAGTCGCGACCGCGGTCGGGTCCGGCGACGGGACCGGCGTTGGGGTTGACTGGTCGGCCTGGGTTGCGATCGGCGCGGCTGACCGCCTGACGCCAAAGCACACGCCTTTCAGGCGCGTGACTCGGCGCCAAGACCGCTCTATGGACGCCGAGGCACCGGACCCGGCGGGATGTAGGACATCCCACACGTTACGCACTTGGCCGTCGGACGCACCGGAGCGCCGACCCCCTCGCGGACCTTGCGCCCCGGGAAAGTCAGCGGAATGAACCGCTCATCGCCGCAACGAGTACAGCGCAACATAGGAATCTCCGGGAGTGGCTTCGTCAACTCCCCACCGGCCTGTGAGGCACCATTCGAGCATCGTCCGATCCCGCAGCCGGACCGAGATAGGGTCGAAGGTCCCGAATCGGACATGAGCAAATGCAGTTGGGCCCGAGACGCGTACTCGACCGTGATGCTGATTCTCGACGAATGCTCACCTGGCGGTGGTTCGGGGTGCTCGGGGCATCGATCTGCGAGGGAAAGATCATGCCGTTCCGAGATTGTGCTTGCACCTGGTGAGCTAGACTGCCGGCACCGCCTCGGTCGCCGAGGAGTCTCGCTCGTGCTCGTCATGCCTTCTCGAACGAACGCGGTGCGTCCTCAATCCGGAGGAGGAATCGGGACACGACAGTGACTGGTACCGTCAAGAAGATCGTGGGCGAACGCGGCTTCGGGTTCCTCACTGGTGAGGACGGACAGGAGTACTTCTTTCATCGCAGCGGCCTCGACAGCTCGCTGAATTTCGAGAACCTCACCCCCAACCAGCGCGTGAGCTTCGAGGTGGAGAGCAACGCCAAGGGCGCGCGCGCCAACCATATCCGGGCGGCCTGATCAATCTGCATGCGTTTATTCGATCATCATCCGCTTCCCGCAGCGCACTGGGATGGCGCTGCTGGTCGTTGGAGTGGTCCTCATCGTCGTCGGTGACCTCCTCTATGTCGGGAGCTCCGGTAGGGTCAGCGCCGCCCCGTTGTTGGGGCTGGTCGGCCTCGGCGCCTGTCTTGCCCTGATCGGACTCGCGATCGCTGTCAGATGGCGGCGAAGATCCCGCCGACCGTATTGACGGCTCCGATTCAGGCCTTGGTGTCTGAGGCCCTGATCTTCGGCTTAGGCCGAAAGTCCCCACTCGGCGTGGACCAACCGCTTGGCCAAATCTGGGCCGCGAGCTAGCAGCAAACGGTTCCGCCTGGCGTGATTTCGGGGCCCATACGGTTCCTCTACCTAGCCATCAACGCCTCTTGTCCTACAGGGGCCGCGGCGGCGCGTCGCGGGTCGCGTACGCGGGGGGTCGGGCGAGGACCCTGCCGAGGCCGTATTGCAATGTCCGGTCCCCGCCAGGGACAAGTGACTGTGACTCGCCCGGCCCTTGGGCCAAGCATAGACCGGCGCCCATCCCGTCTGAGTGCGCCCACGATCGTCCGCAGTTGACGCACTTGAACGCCCTCCGCTCTAGTGTGTTAATTGCACGCTGGGGTGCGCAACTATCACTTTCCACGCATGAGCCCTCGGCCCAGTCGAGATGCCTGGCATCGAGGCGGGACGCAACCAACGAAAACGGCCGCCGCTCCCCGGGAAGCCCGGGGACACGGCGGCCGCTGAAATGCGTCGGCGCTGGGTCTACGAGTTGGACAGGTCCTTGATGAAGGTGGTGCTCGGCGCACCGACTCCGGTCAAGCTGTCGTAACCCTTGCCGTCTCGGAGCGGCTGTTGCCGGCTGTAGCACTGACCCGTGCCGTCACAGTAGGTTTCCGGCCCCAGGTAGTACAGCTCCCTAAAGGAGGAGATGTATCCCGAGGCGCCAGAGATAAAGCTGCTGAGGTAGTCCCGTCGGTAGATGCCCTGCTTGCCCGGCGAGCGGACGTCGGTGATCGCCGACGGAGTGCTCGTGTCGAGCGCGTAGATGGTCGGGTTCAGGAAACCGAACGGCGTTCCGGCCTTCCCGATCGCGTCGGCAACGATCCCGGCGAAGATCGGCGAAGCCAGGCTGGTCCCGCCGTAACGCGGCTGGCCGTACCCCACCGTGCCATCCGCGAATGCTTCAGTCAGCCCGATCAGGAATCCGGTCGAAGGATCGGCTTCGGCGGAGATATCCGGGATCACCCGGTTGGCCTCGCCTGTGTCGCCGATGTTGCGGTCCGCGAGAGCCGTGGGAACGACCGGCTGCTGATAGGACGGCTCAGCATACTCGTAGCTCGTCCCTCCCCCCGAAGCGCCGTCGAGGCTCGCCGGCAGCCAGGTGTTGAGCGACGATGACGAGCAGATGCCGGCAGCCACGATGTTCGCGGTGCACAGGAACGAGCGCCCGGTGACCCAACCGTATTGTGCGGTGATCTGACCCGTCTGACCGATCTCGGTGGTCGTGCCGCCGACGGCGGTGTCGTACGGGCTCGACTCCGGGAAGGCCGGGGCCGACAGGCCGGTGAGATAGAAATTGTCGTCCCAGTCGCCGGAGGCGTACAGGATGCTGATGCCCTCGGAGCCGGCCATCGTGAACAGGTTGTCGAACGCCGTGCGTGTGGCCGAGTCGTCAAGCAGGTCACCCGCAGGGTCGCCCCACGAGTTCGAGATCACGTCGACACGGTGGCTGTCGACCAGCGTCTGCTCGGCCGCGAACAGTTGCGGATCGAAGCAGCTCGAGGCCCCCGCATAGACGATATGGGCGTCGGGCGCCAGCGCATGCGTCGATTCCACGTCGATCGCCTGCTCGGTTGACCAGTCGCCGCAGAGCGCCTCGTCGGTGAACGGCATCTGGAGGATCTGCTTGTAGTGCGCCGTTGAGAATGGGTGGCTCGGGTCGTTCGTGGCGGCGTACGTCGCTGCGTCACTGGCGATCGTCGCCGAGCCGAACGCGTCGACGATGCCCACGCTCGCGCCGTCACCGAGCGTGGCTCCGCTGACGCCGTAGGCCGAACGCAGCTGGCCCGGCTTGTATCCGCACACCTCGTCGGGCACGGTCGTCGGATAGCCGGCGAACGGAGGGCTGAGCGTCTTGGTCAGCTCGCCGAAGTAGCTGCTGCACGGCGGGGCTGGGAGAAACGCGGAGGGCGGCGGTGGAAACTGACCCGCGGTGGCGGACACAGCCTGGCCCGCGCCACTGGAGCCGGACGCGGCGACATCCGCCGGCTGGGCGATGCTCTGGTTGACGCCCATCGTGCCCGCGACAATCCCCAACAGCGAAGCGGGAACGGAGAGGTCGCCGCTGGCAAGCCGCAAGGCGTGGCCGCCGACCTGGTAATTCCCCAGATGGGTGCCGAAGGCTGCCTCGACCTGTGCCGCTGTCCCGGTGGCCGGAACCACGAGATGGTCAGACGGAACTGCGCCGACCTTGAACCCCTCGTTCTGCAGCCAGCTCCCTGCCTGGCTCACCTGCGCCTCGCTCGGGGAGAACTGCGCCTCCCATTGCGCGGATGTGACAAACCGGCGGTACTCGGCGCTCCCGGGCGTGGACACCGCGCGCAGAAGCGCCTGCGCTCCGCTCGCATCGCGGAGCTGAAGGACCAGGTCAAACGCGACTTGGCTTGAGTTGCTCACCGCCCCCACCGGACGTGCTCGCTCCGCTGCGGGTGCCGCGGTGCCAGCGAGCATCACGCGACCCGATCCAGCGGAACCCGCCGCCTGCGATCTAACCGGGGCGAGCACCGCTGCTCCTACTCCGAGCGCCAACGCGCACGCGATGAACGGCGACTTGCGAAGGCTCATTTCGTTCCCCCTTGCTAAGTGTGAATCCTTCCGAATACCCCTCTCACGGATCATGTGTGCCTCTCCCACGTGACGTGCCCGAAAATCGACCCTTCGGGCATGGGGTGGATCGCCTCGCCGCCCGGCGGCCACGACTATGGCACAGCCGCAACAGTTCCGTCAGACTGACGCGTTAGGAGGCGACCCAGCGTGGCCGTGTGGAGGGAGTTCGTCGCTGCCTTTGGCTCAAGGAACAAAGTGGCACGCTCGCCTGATCGAGAGCACAGTCACCCGGGTGATCTGAATCGGAGACGGCTTGCGCCGTCAGGGCGCGAGAGATGGTCCGTATCCGACCAAATCGATGAGCCGTCGTCGCACGCGATCTGCCCGCTGGGTGGTGCCGCGGTCATGCGTGTCCGTAGTTACGGGCGGTTAGTCCCAATCCTCGGCGATGCTCTTGGTGAGGCTCTCGGCGAGGCGGCCCATGAAGGAGCGGACCGTGGCTTCGGCCACGCGGTGCAGAAGCAAACGGTCGATCTGCCGCCCGAGGGTGCCGAGCGGGGGGTCGTAGTGTCCACGCAGGGTGAGTTGCGTGAACATCGGACCGATCGCGGCGACCTCAAGGTCGGCCTGGAGTCCAGGAAAGAGACCAGGCGAGCCGGTGGCCTGCCACTTGATCGGAACGACGGTGACCTCGTTGCGCTCGATTGCCTCTCCGGCGTCGAGGGTTACGGTCTTGCTCAGCAGGGGCAAGGCATCGATGGGCCCGACCCGAAGGCGAAGCGCCTCGCCGTCGCCTACGGCGGCCGCCGCTAGTGGCGAGAGCCACTTGCCGTGGTCGGCAGCGATGCGCGCGCACAAGAGCTCCGCCGGAACGTGGACGAACGCATAGCTGCGGAGCAGCACCTGTTTCCCCCGAATGAACTCGTGCGCCATTGTCTCGGACATCCTGATCTGTGACTAGGGCCGAAAGTCACCACTCAGCCCAGTGCCACCCCGCGGGCAAATCTGCGCCGCGAGCTTGCAAGCAAACAGTTCCGCCGGGTGTGATTTCGGGCCACCTAGTTCTCTACCTAGCAGCAACGTCTTGTGGCCTGTCGAGTCGCATCACCGTTGGTCCCGCACCAAGGTGACCTACGCCTCTGGCAGCGGTTGAGCGGGCAAGGATGCTGAGGTGACACACGGTGCGCGGGTGGCGTCGCCCGAGTCTCCGCCATATCGCAGCTCGCGAATGCTGGTTCCAGCGTCCCACGAACTGCCTCTCGAAGGAGGACTCGGGATGACTGACTTCCGGGATCGAGATCACGGTGCCCACATCAGCCGCGATCTGCTCACCGACCTGTGGCGCGTTGACTGCCCGACCTGCGGACCGGTTGCGATCGGGCAGGGCTACCGCGTGGACGTGGTTGCCATCGCCGCGCAACATCGGGAAGCGTTCAGTGTCAAGCAGAACGAGTCGCCCGAGATCGCACGGGACGCTCCCGATGCCGGTCGCGGCGAGACCGCAACTGAGCTCCCCGGCCGGGGGCACGCCGGGCGAGTACGAACTCACCGTCTGCCAAGCGAACGGCGCGATCTTGATCCCGCCCCGTTCGATGGTGACGATCCCTCACTCGGTGAGTGATTCGATGGGCGACTGCGGCGGCGGACCTGACGACCCATTAGCACCCGAGCTCTGGTGTGTTAATTCCACGCTCGGATGCCGGAGGGTCAGCTCACCCGCGGCCGGCGCAGTTGACTGAACATGGCGGGAACGAACGCTGCCCCAAGGATGAGGGCAATCCACCAGGGGAGTCCGATGACGAGCACCGCCGCGACAGCGGCAATCGCGACGATTACGTACAACATGCCCAGCCGGCGTCCCCGTGGCTGTACGGGACGGCGCCGAGGGCCAGTCGATAGGATCAGAAGCACCAGCAGGATGAACCCGACTGAGCAGCCTGCTAGTAGCCAGAGGACGCCGACACCAGTAACCATGGATACGCTCTTGGGCACCTACTTTCGAGACTTCTCCATGGTGCCAGTAGGCCAGGACAGGGAGACCCTAGGTTGCCGGGTTGTAACGCGCCCCGCTCCACGGGGCAGTGAGCGCATGTTGCTCGGTCAGCAGCTCAAGGGACTGAGATGATGCCCGCGCGACCTTCCGCCCGGCTCTGACCCGTCTAACAGGGTGTTGATGTTCTGCCCGCCGGGAGCGCCGGCGTAGTCGAAGTCGGCGAAGCCGTTGCCGGGGTTGGGATCTCCTGCGTGTTCGAGCCCGCAATGCCCTGATGCGAGGCCCATCGGGCCTCAG
>Ga0208565_1000053_pt1 | contig 100034 bp, 89 predicted proteins | sample Sb_taG_7_FD_187706 | JGI IMG/M metagenome (GOLD analysis project Ga0208565, IMG submission 187706) | Peat soil microbial communities from Weissenstadt, Germany - Sb_50d_2_FS metaG (SPAdes) (version 2) | ecosystem: Environmental > Terrestrial > Soil > Wetlands > Peat | place: Germany... | reverse complement strand
AAGGTCAAGAGCGAAGGTCAAGAGCGAAGGTCAAGAGCGAAGGTCAAGAGCGAAGGTCAAGAGCGAAGGTCAAGAGCGAAGGTCAAGAGCGAAGGTCAAGAGCGAAGGTCAAGAGCGAAGGTCAGAGCCGATGGACGGCGCGTGGGCAACGATCTGACCTGTAAATAGACTGGCCTTACGTTCTCGACAGAAGTTTGACTCACGCACGCAGCGGCACCTGAGATGTCTTCACTGTAACGTCCTCAAGGCCGTTCCTCGAAAGAAGCTTCTGGACCGCCCGCCGAGCTTCGGCCGAATGTCGCTGAGGTCCGATTATCACCTCACGTATTGCAGTGATAGGACCATCCTTCGATTTGCATAGTGGCATCTCAATATAAGGTGTCACGCCCATAGCCGAGCTACGGAAGCTGACCTCATAAATTGGATTGCTGCCGAAGAAATGCAGTCGGACCTCTGCCTCCTCTTGGAACGCATGATGTTTTATAGAGGGGGCAGTCAGGATTGCCCAGTACACAAAATTATGGGCAAGCGTCACAGCCGTCAAATCCGTCCTCGAAAGCTGACTTGCTACCTCGCGATGGTAATGGGAGTCGAGCATCATATCGTACTCGGCCTGAGTGTAAGCTACTTTGCGCGTAGCGGGCGGCGGCATAGCCGGTGAAATTGCTTGGGCAAGTTCATCAACAGTGCTCTGATCAAATCCAATCGAAAAACCGTTGCCGTGACCATACGCTCGCCACTGGCTGAGGAGATCGGCCTTCTGACTGAAACACGATATATAGGAATCTGGAAAGTCGTTGCGATCCCGGAGTCCATGGATCGCATCTAGGATGAATCCAAGAACTCTTTCCTCGCTTTCCGGCTTACCTGCCTTAGAAGCGATGAATCGCTCAACTTGCTCCCATCCGAAGGTCGCTTCTGCAGCGTCGTTCATAAACCAGGCGCTGGTTGCGCGAATTACCTTAGACTCAATAATTCCGATGAGTCCTGTCGCATCGGTGTAGTGATGAATCAATGCAGTCAGCCTCCACCAGCTATGTAACGGACAGGTCACGTCTCCTCTGCGTCGGAGCTGCATGCCTCGCTCTTATCGATCTGAGCGACGACCGTTGGGCTGATCTCCCGCGAATCCAGCTTGAACTCGCGAGCGCTCCTATATGACGCCGACGAATCGGCCGTCGGCGGCTGAGACGCGCTACCTGGATAGATCTGACAACTCGCCGGACACCTCTCCTGTACAGAAGCGGTTCAGTCCACAAGGATGAAATGTAGCAGGCCTTCAACAGTCAGAGCCACCGAGGTCAACGCCTTTGCCGACGGGGGATGAAGCTCATGCTTCGGTCCCTGTATGATTCCTACGAGCTCCTGAATCGCCTTGAGATACAGGTTGACCGTCGAATTCTTTTCCGGATGGTCACGCACGACATAACGGAGCCTAAGGGCTCTCGTTGGGCGACCGTTGTTCAGTTCTTTACTTGAACGATTCTCGACTGCATGCCACGCGAGCGCCCCATCGTCCGGCGCCGACAGCCGTAGCGTCCAGTCAATCGCCTCCATTAGGCTATGGGCAGCTTGCGACGAGGCATTTGCTCCTCCGAGCTGAATCCGCTCCCAGGCTCCATCCAATCGCTCGCACAGACTTGGGTCAACGGCGGCCAATCGCATGCGAAGCTCAGCGCTGGCGGCAGCGGGGCCGAGCGCTACGCTCGCTTCCACTTCAAGTTCGGCGACGCGTGCGTCGTCCTTCTCGGTAAGAGCGACACCGGCTTGTACTGCCCACCCAGTTCCACGTCCTGCAATGGTCAACCGCTCAAGGTATCTGCCTGTCTGGTCCCTGGGCGCTACCCGAACTGCGTCCTGCCAAGCGCGCGTAGCCAAGACAACCGGCCTAGCCACTTCAATTGCAGGTCTGAGGCCAGCGAGCAGGGCATTGTGGTGCTCAAGGAGGCTAGATATCTGGGTGACAATGCGAATCTGATCCCTGGTCAGCGCCTGCAGCGCCGGCATGATCGCATCTGTCAGCTGGTGGACTTGAATGCTGGCCCACTTCGCATCGAGGTTGGCGCTGATCATGGAGTCACCCAACGCCAGTCGGCTAAGCGCTTCCATCGCCGGTAGCGCCAGTCGAAACTGAGGGAGAGTTCTGTGATAGTCCGCTAGCGCCCGAAATACCCCTGTAGCAGCCAGGCTGTCCGAAACATATCGACCGATCTGGGCTCGACTATTAATGAGATCCTGCATATAGGGTACATGCACCAAATCGAGTTCATTGCCGAGTTCGCTGGCCCCATCGACGGAGCGATGCTCGCGAGTGCCTGCCGGGATAGCCTCCGGCTGATCGTCACCGGGCTCTCGGGCCGTAGCTTCGTCGGATTCGTTCACCCTGCAACACTATTGCCTCGCCGCCCCAGTACGTACCGTCCCGCTGCCCGTCGCCGCGCTTGGTTTGTGCGCAAACGGCGGACCCACCCCGCAGCAGGCGACAGCTCGGCACCCCGCCAGGGCTTAGAAGGTAAAGGGCATCGGGCTGTCGCCAGAGGGCGCTTCGCATGTCAGTCGGCATAGCGTTTGGGGCGATGCCTGCGGGTTGGGAACGGTGATGTCACCGCAGGGTTAGCCTTACCGGCTCCGGGACTGGGGTAGGTCTAATAGCACACGGCGCGTTTCTCGCGCCGACCCCGCCAGCGGCCTCGCTGCCGGGGTTGCCGGTTCTGATCCGCGGTACCGCGGCTCCCCGGCTCGCAGTACTAACCCCTCGCACCACCAGCACCGACCGGACCGCCGGCCCACCGGCAGCCCGGACCTCGCCAACCCCGCATCCCGCCGGGACCGGGGACCAGGAAGTGAGCAGGCATGACCCTGGACACAGCACACAGGCACCGAGCCGGGCACGGACATACCACGACAGGACCACCCCGCCCCCCGGCACGTGGCAGGCCGCCGCCTGCCGCCGCCCGCCGGTCTGACGCAGGCCAGATACGGTTCACCAGCCGCGACATCACCGGCTTGCTCCTCGCTGCCAGCGATATGTACGCCGCCCCGTACGACCTCCTCGGTGCCGCCCTGCGGATCCGGCCAGACCGGGTCCGGGCGATCACCAGCCGGTGGCGCCGCGCCGGGCTCGCCGAGTGCGGGCGGATAGCCCCCGGCCCGGGGTGGTGCTGGCTCACCCCGGCCGGGATGCGAGCGGCCGGGCTCCGGTACCCGGCCCGCCGCCCACCGCTGGCCCGCCTCGCCCACATCCGCGCCGTCCTCGCTGCCCGGATCACCCTGCAGACCGGCGAGCCATTCCGCCTTGGGTCGGCATGGTGGCGCAGCGAGCGGCACATCCACCACGCCTCTGCCCGGACCGGTATCGGCCACGTCCCCGACGCTGAAGTCCACTGGCCGCCGCGCCCTACCTGGACTGGGTGGCCGGCTGGCGCGCCTTCAACCTCGGCGACACGCTGGCCGCGTTCGTCTTGTGCGCCCCGGTCGCCGTCCCGGCCGGGCTGCTGATCGCATCCTGGGCCTGGGCCACCCGGATCTACCGCATCGAAACCGGGCTGTCCGGCAAGACCGCCACCGCGCCCGTCATCTTCGACGCCCGCCAATGGCAGCGCCAGGCCCGCGCCGCCCTGGGCCGCAATACCGCCCCCGGCCTGGTGCCGCTCACCGACCGGCGCGGCCGGATCGTCATCGGCGGCACCATCCGCGCCATCGGCCACCGGTGGCGGCCGGTGCTCGCGGTCCCCGCCCAGGCGATGGCCCGGCACCAGGTCATCATCGGCTCCTCCGGCAGCGGCAAGACGAACCTGATGATCCGCACCTGGGCCGGCTGGTACACCGCAGCCCGCGCAGCCGCCGAACACCACGGCGCTCCCCGGCCGCTGCTGGTCGTCCTGGACTGCAAAGGCGGACCCGACGCCCGCACCAAAGCCCACCGCACCCGCACCCTCCTGCACGCCGCCGGCGCCGGCACCGTCCGCATCTGGCCCGACGAATCCTCGGTGTCGCTGTGGACACTGCCGCCCCGCGACCTCGCCATCACGCTGTTCCAGCTCCTGGACACCACCGACACCGGCCCCGCCGCCTACTACGCCGACATCACCCAGGCCGCCCTCATGCTCGCCGTCACCGCACCGCCCGGACCGCCCGCCAGCGGCGCGGAGTTCCTGGACCGCCTCGACGCCGGCTGGCTCGAAGCCGCCTACGCCGGGGACTGGCCACGGCTCTCCGCCGTCCGCGCCACCGCGCGGCACCTGCCCGACATCGCCCTGCGGTACCGTACCCTCCTGGACCGGCTCGGCCCCGGCTTCGACGGCACCGCCACCCTCGCCGACGCCGACGCCTGGTACCTCATCCTGGAAGGCACCCGCCAGCAATCCGTCGCCCAGGCCCAGGCCCTGGCCATCACCGAACTCCTCGCCCACGCGGCCACCAGCCTGCACACCGAACCCCGGACCATTCTCCTGGCGTGCGATGACTACTCCGCCGTGTCTGGCAAGGTCCCGCTCTGGCAGCTCTACGAACGCGGCCGGTCCCTCGGCATCGGCGTCCAGGTCTCCGCCCAGTCCTGGCACGGCCTCGGCAACACCGACGACGACCGGTACAGGATCGCGGCCACCGCCGACGGCGGCATCTGGATACTCCGCACCCCCCACCCCGAACCCATCTCCCAGCTCGCCGGAACCAGGCAGGTCATCGAAACCGCCACCAAGATTATCGACCGCACCTGGGGAGACGAAGGCTCCAGCCGGGTGCAGCACGCCTGGACCGCCGACCCCGGAATCGCCCGCCGCCTCGCCACCGGCCAGGCCGGGTACATCACCGCCGGCGGCTGCACCTGGGTCCACATCGCCCGCCCCAGGCCCAGCCCCCTCACCCGCACCCGGCCGGCCCCGCCACGCGGACCCGTCACCATCCACCCGCCCCGCCACCCCGGCGCCAGCACCCGCCGCGACCGCCGGCGGCAGGCGCGCACGGCACCCGCCGCCACGAAGGAGAACTCACGATGAACCCGCCCGCCACACCCAGCCCGGACGCCCGTCCCAGCCAGGCCGGCGCCGGCCCGAACGCAGGCACCGCCGCCGCAGCCGCCCGCCCGGTCCTGCGGGCACCGCGCCAGCGGCTGCGGTCCGGCGCACGCTTGCTGGCCGCCGCCATCACCGCCACGCCGGCGCCCCGCCACCTGGCCAGGCACGCCGCCGCCGCGATCCGGCTCGCTCTGGCCCGGGTCCGGCACGGCCGGCCCGGCACGCTGGCCCTGCGCACGGCCGGCGCGCTGATCCCGGCCGGGGCCGCGCTGCATTCCGGCGCAGGCCCGGCCCCGGTCGTCGGCACCGTGACCGGCATCGCCATCTGCCTCGCCCTCACCGCGCGCGGCGACCTCGCCCCGCCACCTGGCCGGTAACCCATGACCACACCGCCCGCAATCCGCGACATGGCCATTACCACCAGATATGCGTCGTCGGCCGCTCCATTGTCGCAGCCGCTAGTCGGGTGTCAATGTCGTACGTCCTCGCTTCGCTCCGGGCGCTCCACATTGACACCCGCCCGCGCGCCTGCAAAATATCCGCGCCTATCACAACGACGCACCAAACCACGCCCCAACCCCGCGCGCCACCACCCGCCCGCAGCAGATCACCAGGCAGAACCCGGAAAAGGCAGTCATGCCGGGAAGACCGGCTGGCGCGTTTACCGGCCCGCGCCGACGACCAGTTCCTGTAATTCCAGATAAGCATAAGAAATGGAGAGAGAATGATAGATAAAAGCCGCGACAATACAGGGCCGGGACGGTACAATAGCACTAAGCCGGCACGCAGCAGGCCACCGACATACAGCGCCACCAGGACAACGCGGACCCCAGCAATCCGGATCGCCGGGACCGAGACCGTCCTCATGACGCCAGCCGAGCACGAGGACGCGATCGAGGCCCTGGCCGTCCTGATCAGCCGGTACCTGAACCGGGACCACCCCCCGCCCGCCCAGCGCGCGGCCTGACCCAGACCGGGAGCGACGATGTCAGCCACCACGGCCCCCAAGCGCAAGAAGCGCCGCCCCACCGGCCCGTTCGGCGGGCCAGGCGGCCCGCGCCGGATCGGGATCTACGAACGGCGCTCCACCGACGACGAGCACCAGCCGTTCTCGATCGAGGCCCAGGACAGCGCCTTAACCAAGTACGCCGGCTCCCAGCCCGGCTGGACCATCACCGCCAAATACAGCGACGACGCCTCAGGCGCCACCACCCAGCGCCCGGGCCTGCAGCAAGCCCTGGCCGACGCCCGCGCCGGGCGGTTCGACGTGCTCCTGGTCTACCGCGTGGACCGCTTCTCCCGCCGCCTGTCGGACCTGCTGGACCTGCTCGCCGAGCTGGACGACGCCGGGGTCGCGTTCGCCTCAGCCACCGAGCCGTTCGACACCTCCACCTCCATCGGCCGGATGCTCGTCCAATTGCTCGGCGTGTTCGCCGAGTTCGAGCGCGAGACCATCATCGACCGCGTCACCAAGGGCATGGCAGCCAAAGCCGCCAAAGGCCAGTGGGTCGGCGGCCCCGCCCCCTACGGCCTGCAGGCAGACCGCGACACGTGGAAACTCCACCCCGAGCCCGCCGAAGCCCCCTGGCTCGCCGAGATCTTCCGCCTGTACACCCGGGAGCGGCACGGCACCCGGAACATCGCCGCCGAGCTGAACCGGCGCGGCGCCCGCACCCGCACCGGCAAGCCCTGGTCGGCCTACCAGATCAGCCGCATCCTGGCCAACCCCGCCTACGCCGGCGACATCGCCTACGGCGACGTGCACGTCGAGAACGCGCACCAGGCCCTGATCGACCGCGCCATCTGGCAGCGCGCCCGCGCCCTCGCCACCGCCCGCGCCGAATCCAGCAACCCCCGCGCCGCCAGTGACACCGACTACTACCTCACCAGCCTCATCAGGTGCCCCGACTGCGGCCACAACTACATCGGCACCGCCGCCACCGGCCGCAACCGCACCTACCGCTACTACACCTGCTACTCCCGCAACCGCTACGGCACCAGCGGATGCACCGGCCCCCGCCTGCCCGCCAGCCAGGCCGACACCGCCGTTCTCACCGCCCTGACCGGCTTCTACACCAAGACCCCCGACCTGATCGGCGCCGCCGTCACCCGCGCCCAGGCCCACCACACCCAGGGCCACGCCAGCCACCAGGCCGAGCACGACGCAGCCCTGGCCCAGGCCGCCGCCAAGGAAGCCGCGATCGAGCGCTACTACCAGGCATTCGAGAACGGCACCATGGACGAGGCCACCACCGGCAACCGCGTCCGCAAACTGCAAAACGAAATCACCCAGCTACGCGCCCGCGCCGCCGACATCGCCGCCACCCTCGCCACCACACCCCAAGGCCCCGACCCCGCCACCATCACCCGCCTAGCCGGCTACCTCACCGACATCCTCAGCAGCGGCACCCCAGCCGAGCAGAAAACCGCCATCGAAACCCTCATCGCCGAAATCCGCATCACACCAGAAGGAATCATCCCCGTGTTCAAAATCCCCCAGCCCGGCACACTAATCCCCGGCAGCAACCCAGACACCACCAGCACGGACACGGTTCGCGCACCAGTGCATTCGGTGGGGCGGGTGGGGATCGAACCCACGACCGGCGAATTGTGAGTTGCATACCTTCCGTCCACCCAGTGCGCCCGCGTTCATCGGTGCAGCTCAAGTAGGGCGTCCAGTCTTGCCCGTGGCCCTGAATCCACTCCGTGCGTGCGAGATCAGTAGCCCGTCAGTAGCAGAACACCGACGTGCGCCGCCGTGGGTCACTTCCCTTGCCGACGACCCCCCGCTCGACAACACTGGCGTCATGCGCATCGGCCTGGTCGGCTGCAGCCTCGCATACCGCCCAAATGCAAGATCAGCGCCGAACGTAGTTGACCGATGATCGCCGAGATCTTGGATCCGCAACCGATCGAACCATTCAGCTTCGTTTGGCCCAATGGCACAGAGCACTTCGAGGCCGGCTGGGAGTTCAAGCTGAAGGTCTCGGGCCGCACGCACAACGTGCGTCATGGGATCGGCGGGCGTCCTGTGTACGGCAGAGAACGCGTCCACACGGTGACCTGGCTAGACGGCAACGTAGAGGTTGAAGGCGTCGAGGCAGACGACTACCCGACAACCCATGCGCTCGTCAGTCTGCTTCGCCACCCCGACAAGACGCTGGTGCGTACGCGCCTTGAGGTTTCGGACGATTACGCCGACTTCGACGTTGTCTCTCATCGCACAGAGATAGAGGCTAAGTGGAGTCGCCACAGCCTTGCCGTCAAGATCCGTGAAGATGACCTCCTATCCTGGGGAGTCCACGCGTGGCTGCGCAGTCAATCCCGGCATCGAACTTCGCGAGCACCGGCTCCGCCGCGAGAGTCGCGCGAAGCGGCGTTGCCACCAGCCCCAACGTTAGAGAAGCATCCCATTTGCGAGGCGATCCTCGACCACGGGCGCGATCTGGCGCAGGCACTCGCTGGAGGCAACGCTCGCTTCACTCCGGACGACGACGCCAACAGCCTCATCCACGATGACCCCTTCGCCTTTCTCGTCGGTGTCGTGTGTGACCAGGGGATCGACGCCGAGAGAGCGTGGGCCATCCCGTATCGCTTGTCTCAGAGGATGGGGACACTCGAGCCAGCGGAGCTGCGCAAGCGCAGGACTGAAGTTCAGGCTGCGTTCAACGATGAGCCAAAGCTCCATCGCTTCGTCAACCAGGTGTCCGGCTGGGTCGTCGATGCCGCGGCAATCGTGATGAACACCTACGGTGGGGACGCGTCCAGGATCTGGTCACGTACCCCAACTGCTGCTTCCCTCCGAGCCCGCTTCGATGCCTTCCCGGGCATAGGGCAGAAGAAAGCTGCCATGGCCGTCGAGATTCTCGAGCGCTCAATGCACGTTGCCCTCTCTGACCTCTCAGGCAGCGACGTCGCCTACGACGTGCATCTCCGACGTGTGTTCATGCGCTCCGGCTTGGCCGAGCACGACGACGTAGACCACATGGTGGCCGTGGCCCGCTCTCTTCACCCCGAGCGCCCCGGCGAGTTGGACAACCCAGTCTGGGACATCGGTCGAAGCTGGTGCCACCCTCGTAACCCAGACTGCGCGACGTGCCCGCTGGTGGCAGTCTGTCCGCGGTTCATCGCACGTGGGGACCGCGTCAAAGGGATCTGACCGTTCCGATCCTCCCTATTGGGCTCAACGGCTGATAATCGATCATGCCTGCGACGCCGTCACCGCCCCCATGGACTCTCACAGTCCCGCGTGGCGCGCGCACGACCGCAATTGACAACCTCGCCGACGGCATGCGCGCGGGCGGCCTGGATGTAACCCGCCAGGGTCTCAGGTACCGGCTGGAGCGCCAGGCCGATCCTCCTCCCTGCTTGGTCACGCTGCCATGGCGTATGACAGCAGCCGGCGCAATCGGCGATTCTCAAGTGCTACGGGATCACTGGCAGACATGGCCACCTGTGCCACCGATGCTCGATCCGACGAAGGCCGAGGCGGCACTGCAGGAGTTCGAGCAGCGCGCCAAGCCCGCCAACATGCTCGAGCATGCGGAGATGCTGTACGCGGCCGAGGGGATCGTGCTCGCTGCCGCGGATGCCGACGCAGTTGTGAGACACATCAGCCGACTGGCCGCCAAGCTCCTTGAGTGGTATCCGAGCGGCCAGATGGTGGCGTGGGGCGTGAACTATCAGCATCTCGTCGCAGGGCGCCCAGGTGACATGTTGGCTGCGGCCACCGCCGGAGGTTGGGGCGAGTTGCAACGAACGTTGAGAACCGGACATCGACCGCTCTGGTCCAGTGGTGAGGACATCTCGACGTCGCAGCCCACTGGCCTGTATCTGAACTTGATCAGTAGCTTCGATGTACTCGGTGTCGCACTCAATACCATTCCCATCAGATTCATCTTCGAGCTCGGTACGAATCTGAGAGATGAACATCCGTTGGACCTTCTCGGGGTTCGGTACGTGCACTCAGTGTCAGACGCCCACTACCTGTCGACGGACGCCGCACGAACGCGCTCCGGGCCGCAGCCTGGTCTGCTGCAACAGGACGCTCTGCGCGAGTGGTTCGTGCAGCGATTCAACGCGATCGCGGATCACCTGATCCGCATCGAGAACTTCCGAACGAAGACCGGCGAGCTTCGGCCAACAGTGATGCGGCAGACCGCGCTGACCGTGAACCGGATACTCAACGTTACGGCTCATCTCCTAGCGTCGCGAGAGAAAGCTACTCAATTCGCCGATTTCTGGGATCTCTTTGACCTCTACGGCACCATGGTGGGTGGCCTCGGCAACGTATTCGCTGAGGCGCGCTGGCGGAAAGACATCCTTCCCGCGATGGGTTCGCTGCCCGGAGACTTGGCGACGCTGTTCACCAAGTACGCTACGGATCTTCGCAACGAATGGATCGCGGAGGTCGCAGCTGGCGTGACCGACCCGAAGCGGCGCACAAAACAAATGATCTACGTAGGAGCTGGCAAATCTCAGCCGCGGTCACACGCAGCTTTCTTCGCCAAATATCTAGATGTCAGGCGCAACACGCTCCATGGCTACAACTTCGCCCGCTCCGATCAGCGAGAGTTCCTTGCGATCCACGATGGCCGACTGCCGGTTCGACTTCCGGAATGGGGGCGCCTGGAATTTATCGCACTGCTCGCAGACCCAGGCCGGTTGATCGATCATCTATTTCTTGCGACGTAAACGGCCGGATTGTTGCCCGTCTCACGAGGGCAGCACCGTTCTCCCCTGCCGATGCAACGGCTGGTCAGCTCCTGGCCAGTCCAAGAGCCTGCATCAGGAGCCGTCTGGCTCGATCGTCTTGAAGAGTGGCATCGAGGCGTTGTTCGAAGAACTTTCGGTCGTACGTATCTGAGGGAGACACTGCCAGGCGGATAAAGGCCAGGAGCAGCCGGCGAACGAGTCCCCGCGCGGCGTCAACGTCTTCAAGCACCTGCAACAGCGTCCCTCTTAGCCGATCGCCGTGCACGGTCTTGCTTCGGACATCGGAGAAGCGCTTCATCGCGTCGAAAATCCGCAGCCGCTCTTCGGTCGTGCGACCAAGGAGTCCCGCGACGCGGAAGGAGAGCTTGAAGGTTAGCTCGGTGGTTCCGGTAGCCAGAAGCGCCTCCGCTGCAGTTATGATGTCCAAGAACTGTGAGTCGCTGCGGCGGGGAAGCGGTCGTACGTTGAGTTGAAGGACCGCAGGGCCAGCTCAATGTTGCCAGGCGGGTTTTTGAAGTCGCACTCTTCAACGCCCCTCACTGCGGCCTGAAGAGTGCGGGCCGTGCTGGCGATCCGTCGTGTGAGCACGAACGCGGACCCACCGACCATCGGAATCTGCCATCCCGATCGGCCGACGCTACTGCCGCGGCCAATGTTGAACTTGCCGGACCGGTGAACCACATCGGACCCATCATGATGTCCGCCGGTCCGAGCAGGCGCAGGCACGTAAGCGCCCGTTGCGCCGTTGTGATTCCGGTGGCGTCGCCAAGGATCAAGTTATCGGGTGCCTTCGGCTGGCTGTGTTCGACGCAGATCACGTATTGGCTAGATCCGCCACCGCCGCTCCAGTCGTCAGTCATTGCCTCCAACGTCGCCTCGTTGAAACCGAGCGACCTTAGTACGTTCGTGGATGATGCTTCCAGCCCGTCGATCGCCGTCGCGGTGGGGGCGAAGACCTGGTGCAGCCAGGCGGCGGTGGCGTCGTCGGGCGCGCGTTCGGCGATGGAGTACCACCGCTCGCGTTTGCGCCGCCAGTAGAGCAGGTCGGCGCCTCAGAACACGAACTTGCCGCGCCAAGCGCCGCATCGCCCAGACCCTTCGCGAAGGAACCGAGACCGGCCAGGACGACCACTGACTGCCGGCTCGCCGCAGCGGCGGAAAGGCGCAAACTTGGGCGCGTATTTGGCGCAGCCAGCCGCATACGGCCGCCCCGGACCGCGCACAATCGCACAAGCGCTCCGACCGCTCTCGGTCGACAGCGCTACGTTTCCCCAGGTCAGGAGTGCATTTGCCAAGGTAGAAGCGAGTGGGGCGGGTGGGGATCGAACCCACGACCGGCGGATTATGAGTCCGCTGCTCTAACCGGCTGAGCTACCGCCCCTCGATCCGGCTGCACACTACCGCAGGATCTTCCTGGGCGGCTGCGGACCACCTTCGTCACCCTGAGGCTGGCCAGCTATCGGATGCTGAGCTGCATGGCCATGGCGTGCTCAACCAGGGCGATGAGCGACTCCTTGGTCGACGCCCTGCCTCGGGCGTCGCACTGCACGATCGGTACGTTCCTGCTCAGCGACATGGCTTCCCGAACGTCCTCCACCGCGTGCGGGAAGTCGCCGTGGAAACCGTTGATAGCCACGATGAACGGCAAGCTCGCCGACTCGAAGTAGTCCACCGCAGGGAACGAGTCCGCCAGCCTGCGGGTATCGACCAGGACCACGGCACCGATCGCGCCCTGGATCAGGTCGTCCCACATGAACCAGAATCGGTGCTGCCCTGGCGTGCCGAACAAGTAAAGGACCAGGCCCGCATCGAGAGTGACCCGGCCGAAGTCCATCGCGACTGTCGTCGTCGTCTTGTCCGGGGTATGCGACAGGTCGTCGACGCCGTCGCTGACTGCCGTCATCACCGCTTCGGTGGTCAGCGGCGTGATCTCAGAGACTGAACCGACGAAGGTTGTTTTACCCGCGCCGAAGCCGCCGGCCACGACGATTTTCACAGACGTCACGGCGACGTCTGCGTCAGCACCAGGAATGGCCCTAGAGCTTGCGAAGTCCACTGAGCACCCTTTCGAGAAGGTTGAGATCCGGTCGGCCATGAGCGTGGTCGGCCTGGTGCACGCGGACCAGTCCTTCCACCGCCATGTCCCCGATCAGGACGCGCGCGACGCCGAGCGGCATTCGCAAGACCGCCGAGATCTCCGCAACAGATCGCCAGTCCCGGCAGAACCCGAGGATCGACTGGCATTCCGGGCTTAGTACTGACAGATCGCGGGCCTCGTAGTGGGATGCCGCCACCATGGCTTCGATCTGCAGCTGATACCTGGGCTTGGTCCGGCCTCCGGTCACCGCATACGGCCGTACCAGCGAGCTTCCCTCGTCCGCGGCCAGAAACGCCGCGGCCATGTCGAGTGCACCCAGATCGCCGGGGAGGAAGACGCTGCCGCCCCGGTCGCGCCCGTTGACTGGCTCCGACCGATGACTGCCCGGATTAGCTGGGGACATGCCACCATCCGCCATCCAGTCCTCGCGGCGGGGAACCGACACCGATCACTGCGTCACCCACCAGCGCCAGGCCAGCTCGGGGGCATCGGGCCGCGCACGTCTGGCGTCAGCGCGCTTCCCACCCGCTCCACCATCAAGGCCATCTCGTATGCGACCAAGCCCATATCGCAGTCAGCAGCGGCAAGAACAGCCAAGCTGGATCCGTCGCTGATTGCCATCACGATCAGCAGGCCGCGTTGCATCTCGACGACAGTCTGGGAAACCGCCCCGCCCTCGAAGACTCTGGACGCGCCCTGGGTGAGGCTCGTGAGCCCGGACGTCACCGCAGCCAACTGATCGACCCGGTCAGCGGGGAAGCCCTGAGAGAACGCCATCGGCAGGCCGTCGGAGGAAACCACGATGGCATGTGCGACCGACGGCACTCGCTCGACGAAGTTCGTAACCAGCCAGTTCAGATCCTGTGCCGGACGGACTAGCGGACTCACCGGCGCTCCTTCCTATCGTGACGGGTGCCTCGCATAGCGCCGCTCACGTGCCTTGGCGTGCGTGGCCGGCATTCTGACGTTGTCTGCAGAGTTCGCGGAATAAGCATGGCCTTGTCAGCGTCCTCACGTCACCCATCACTCGGAACGTCGTTATTCGTTCCGGCACCCCTGTCGGCGCCGCTCGCGGCGCGACCCTCTCGCATGCCTCGCTGGAGACTGGCAAAGCGCTCCCTAGTGGCCGCGGCCGACCGTACCGGGGGCGGCACCGACACGTCCGCCGCAGTCCCCGGAATCAGATTCGCTTGCGGAACTCGCTTTGGCAACCCAGCTGACGTAGTTCCGCCCGATGTTGGCACCGCGGCCGCCTCGGCTGCCCGCCATCCCTCGTCGGCCGGCGATGACCAGGCGGCCATGCCTGCCATGACCTCGTCCCGACCGCCCTGCCAGTCGACGGTCGGCCGACCGCGTCGGAACCAGTCCGACTCCACCGCCTCGAAGATAGGCAGCCTGTTCTCCTCTCCCAGCGACACGGCGGGAGGCACGATCACTTCACTATCCGCCGATTTGAACGGAAAGTCCTGGGTCCGGAATGTCCCGCTGAAGGGTTGAATGCCCGCTACCGGCGCGCCGAAAACAGAGGGGCCGGACTGTCCGGACCAGGCAAATGCGGCAGGCTGATCGGCGTCATCAGACCAGGCGGGAGCGGTGCCCTCGGCTCCATTCGCCGCATCCCCAGACCAGGCGGGCCCGGCGCCCGCAGCCGCGGCCTCAGCGGGCCAGGCGGGCCCGGCGCCCGCAGCCTGGGGCTCAGCGGGCCGGCCAGGCTCGCCGTCCGCGGTGGCAGCTGCAGCATCGGGCCAGGCGGGTCCAGCGGCAGGCGCCGGACCTGCGGCACTCGCGGGCCAGGACGACTCGGCGGCAGCCCCGGCGACCCCGGCATCCCCAGGCCAGGCAGGCCAGGCGGCAGGAGCAGGGCCAGCAGCGGCACCGGGCCAAACCGGTGCAGCGGGTTGATCGCGCCCGATGACTGGCATCGGCCCGGTACCGATCCAGTCGCCAGCGGCCGTCGACTGCGAGCCGGCCGCAGCGGTCTGCGGACCGGTGGCGGCAGGTTGCGGCCCGGCGGCGGCAGGCTGCGGCCCAGCGCCGAACCTGCCGGCGTCATCCTGGCCGCCGAACCCGGTGCCCACAGCAGGAATTGGACCGGTAGTCGTCCCACCTCCGCGACCAGGGCGCGGACCGGCCCCAGGCACCCGGGGCGGGCCGAGCAGCGGCTGGTCGCTATCGGGTCGCAACGGCGCGAACCGGGGCGCACGGGCCGCGGCGACCTCGTTCTCGGTGGCCTGGCGGCCGGGATCGGTCCAAGGGACGGCACCGGGCACAGCTGCCTCAACCGAGCCGATGGCCGGCCTGACCGCCTGCTCGCCGAACCGGCCAAACCCGGTCGGCGTACCCGTGCCGTCATGCACAACCACCTCGTCCGGCAACCAGACAAGGGCGGTCAGGCCGACTCCGGTCGCTGGCCTGAGCCGGACCCTGATGCCATGCCTGGCCGCGAGCCTGGCGACCACGAAGAGGCCCATCCGCCGGGATACGGCCACGTCCACGACTGGCGGATTGTCCAGCCGCCAGTTAGCGTGCGCCATCTCCTCGCCGCCCATCCCGACGCCCTGGTCGGTGATGTCGAGCAGCACTCCCCCGCTGCTGAGCAGGTGACCGGATACGCTCACCGGCGTATCCGCCGAGGAGAACGAGGTCGCGTTCTCAGCCAGCTCGGCGATGAGATGGACGACGTCATTGACGCCCGGGCCGCGGACCGCGATTCCGGGCTGGACGTTCAGCGTCACCCGCTCGTACTGCTCGATCTCCGAGATGGCAGCCCGCAGCACGTCGACCAGCGGCACCGGCTGATTCCAGCGGCGGGATGACTCATGGCCCGCCAGCACCAGCAGGTTCTCCGAGTTGCGGCGCATCCGGGTGGCGAGGTGGTCCATGTGGAACAGGCTGCCGAGCCGCTCCGGGTCCTGCTCGCCCTGCTCAAGCTCATCGATCAGCCGGATCTGCCGTTCGACCAGTGACTGACTGCGGCGGGACAGGTTCACGAACATCGCGTTGACGTTGCCGCGCAGCGCCGCCTCGTTAGCCGCCAGCCGCAGCGCCTCGCGGTGGACCTGGTCGAAGGCGCGCGCAACTTCGCCGATCTCATCCATGGAGTCCACGTCGATGGGTTCAACGTCGGGTGGCGCGCTGCTGCCATCGGTCTCACTCATCTTGCGGACCGTCTCCGGCAGTCTCAGCCCAGCCACCTCAAGCGCCCCGGCCCGCAGCCGCCGCAGCGGCCGCACCATGGACCGGCCGACAATCACGGTGAACAACAAGGAGAGCATCAGGACGAGAATGACGGCACCGCCAACAGTGACTGCCGAGATGATCGCCGTCCGGTTCAACGAGGTGGCTCTGGCGACCGCCGAGCCAACGAGATCCTGCTCAACCACCCGGACCCGGCTAATCGTCTCGGTCATATCGCCGAACCACTCGGTCGAGACGACAGCCGCCTGGACTCGCGATGAATGTGCCTGCGCGAACTCGATCACATTCAGCTCGGCCGCATTGACGCGGTCGATCAGCGATCCGGCCAGTGTCTTGTTGTAAAGCGTGAGCTGGCCTGTCGTAGCGTCGATCGAGAAGTCGGTGTGATACGCGTTCTGCTGCGCGATCGAGGCAGTCAGCGCCGCCAGCATGTTGGGCCCGAACATCCCGGCGGTGAGGGCATCCATCACGATGCCGCGCTGCACCGAGTACTCTTCCTCGATTCGCGACACCCGGCCGAGCGCCTGCACGGTGCCCGCTAGCTGGGGGTCACCGGAGTTCAGGTCGATCTGATCGTCGAGCGCGAGCAGGACGTCGATCACGTTGGTATAACTGTCGATCACGCTGAGCGCCGGCAGATTGGTAGTGATGGCGGCAGTGCGCAAGCTAGCCAGACTGCCGAGCACCGCCTGGACCGACAGCGCGTCCTGGCGGACCTGCGCCGGGTAGCCGGGTCCGATCTCCTTGATTCCGGTCAGGACCTGCGCCACCCAGGGGGCGGTCAGCTTGATCTGCTGCCGAACGACGTTCAGCTGCGCCGGCACCGTGGCGCTCCGCCCATTTGGGTCGGAGGTCCGCCCGCCGGCCGGGAGCGCGATGTAGGTGACGGTCTCGTCTCGCTCGGACTCAAGCGCGAAGGCCAGGCTGGTGATCTTCGAGCTGAGCCCGGCCATCCGCTCGACCCGCTGATAAGAGACTGCGCTCTGCCACGACGACACGATATTGGAGGCGCCAAGGGCCACGGCCGTAGCAGTGGGAATGGCGATCAGGAGCACGAGCCGTGATCGGACCCGCCAATTCCGTAGCCGGCCGGATGGCTTGGCCGGGGCGGTGCCCTCCCCCGAGCCGGCCACCCGCCTCGGCTCGAGCACCAGCCCGGAGGCGCTCAGTCCGGTCCGGTCAGTCGGCGAGCTTAGGCCGGCCGCCGGAGCGGCTTGCGGGATCTGCTGGGCTGAGCCTGGCGCGGCATCACGCTTCCTGCTTCGGGACGGCACAGTCTACGAACCTCTCACCTGGTTACCACGAGGCTGCCGGCCACCAGTGGCACAAGAACTGGCATGACCGGACCTCCCCGGAGACGACCCTGCGGCAAGTCATTGCTAACGCAGCCACGGGCGACTCTATCCGCGAACTGACTGACATGCAGCTATAACAGCCCCTACCGGATAAACTGCGGTAACGCAATGTTCGCCCTGTGACCCGACATCATTAGGGTACTCTCTGCCGCATCGTCCATGTTCCGAAAACTGTCCGCATCACAAGCGATCCCGTGTATCAGCTGGTCGCAGGTGCCGCCTAGGCACCAGGCGAGGAGGGTCATGAGGCTTCTGTCGCCCTGCGTCACGGCGACTGCGCTCAGCTCACCGGCCCGGCGATCACCAGCGCGGCGATCACCAGCCAGGCCATCACCAGCCAGGCCATCACCAGCCCGCCGACTGCCGCACCCGGTGACGGTGCTGGCCGCCGTTGGGCTGACCCTGGTCTTGGCCAGCTGCAACCTGCCGGGCGGGTCGGCGGCCGTCTCGGCAGTTGGCGGCGCCACCGTCACGGTCGCGGTCGTACCTGGCATCGACAATGCCACGCTCGCGCTCGCCGAGAAGGACGGCCTGTTCACCAAGGCAGGCATAAAAGTCAAGCTCGACATCTACCCGTCAGTGAGTCAGGAGCTGACCGCGCTGAGCAGTGGTCAGGTAGATATCGCCGCCGGTGACTACGGTGACCTGTTCTTCGCTCAGGCGAACGCACCGAGCCCGATCTACCGGATCATCGCCGACGGCTATGACGCGGTACCTGGCGTGCTTGAGATCATGACGCTGCCTAACTCGCACATCACGAGTCCGACCCAGCTTGCTGGCCTGCGGATCGCGGCACCTGATGCCGGCGTTGTGGCCGCGCCCACCGATGCCCCGGACAGCCTGGCGATCGCGTCGGCGACGTCCGTGCTGCAGAGCTTCGGCGTCAACTTGTCGACCGTGCGCTGGAGGAACATGTCCCCGGCGGACGAACTGCAGGCGCTGGGCACGGGAAAGGTGCAGGCGGTCCTGCTCACCGAGCCCTACATCTATCTCGCGCAGCGCCAGCTCGGTGCGGTGGAGCTGGTCGATGCCTGCAGCGGCGCGACGGCTGGCATTCCGCTGTCCGGCTACTTCACCACGACCGCCTGGTTCAGGCAGAACTCCGCGGCGGCCGCCGCCTTCCGGACCGCTGTGCAGGATGCGGCGGGCGAAGCGTCGATGCCCGGGCCGATCCAGCAGGTTCTGCCCGGGTTCTCCGCTCTGACCAGCCAGGAGGCGGCGCTGGTGACCATCGGCAGCTACCCGGTCTCGACTATCGCCGCGAGCGTGCAGCGGACCGTCGATCTGATGAACACCGAAGGCATGATCAAGCTCCGGCTCAATGTGGCCGCGATGATCATCCATTGATCCAGGATTGGCATTCAGCGATAACAAAGCGCTCGGCCGACTGCACTGACCGAGCCGGCAATGTGACGACTTGCTGGTCAGCTATACCCTGCCGCCCGGCCACGCCCTGCCGCCCGGCCACGCCCTGCCGCCCGGCCACGCCCTGCCGCCCGGCTATGTCTTATTGCTCAGCCCTAGCTGGCGCGCGATGATCATGCGCTGGACCTCGGAGGTCCCCTCGCCGATCTCAAGAACCTTGGCATCCCGGTAGAACCGGGCGACCGGGAACTCGTTCATGAACCCATAACCGCCGAAGATCTGGGTGGCGTCCCTGGCGTTGTCCATCGCGGCGCCGGCCGCGGTCAGTTTGGCGATCGCGGCCTCCTTCTTGATCGGCTGGCCGGCGACCATCCGCGCGGCCGCGTCGTACCAGGCAAGCTTGGCCCCGTAGGCCCGCGCTTCCATGTCAGCGATCTTGAACTGAATGCCCTGGAAGTGTCCGAGCTGGTGGCCGAATGCCGACCGCTCAGTCACGTACCGCAGGCACTCGTCCACGCAGCCCTGCGCCAGACCTGCCGCCAGCGCCGCGATCGCGATCCTGCCCTCATCCAGGATCTGCATGAACTGGGCGTAACCGCGGCCAGGTTCGCCAAGCAGATTCTCAGCCGGGACCCGGCAGCCGCTGAAGGAGAGCTCCCTAGTGTCCGACGCACACCAGCCGACCTTGCTGTACTCGGGACCGACCACGAGCCCTGGCGTCCCGGCTGGAACGATGATCGAGGAGATCTCCGGTCTGCTTCCTGACCTGCCGGTGATCGCCAGGACGGTGATCGCCGAGGTAATCGAGGTGCCGGAGTTGGTGATGAACTCCTTGCTGCCGTTGATCACCCATTCGCCGCCGTCGAGCGTGCCGGTAGTTCGCATGCCACCTGGGATGTCCGTGCCGCCGCCTGGCTCGGTCAGGCCGAACGCGGCCAGCCGCTCCCCCAGGCAGAGCGCCGGGAGCCAGTGCGCCCGCTGCTGCGGCGAGCCGAACTGGAAGATCGGCATCGCGCCGAGCGCGACGCCTGCCTCCAAGGTGATCGCCACCGACGAGTCGACCCTGGCAAGCTCATGCAGGGCGAGGCAAAACGCGAAGTAGTCGCCGCCCATGCCGCCGTATTCCTCGGGAAACGGCAGCCCGAATAGGCCTAGCTTGCCCATTTTCGCGACTATCTCGTACGGGAATTCGGCGCGCTCGTAGAAACCGCCGATGACCGGCGCCACCGCATCCCGCGCGAACTCCATCACGGTCTGGCGCAGTGCCTCGTGCTCGTCGTCCAGGCTGAAGCTGATCACGGCTGCGATGTTACCGGCCGCTGCAGGGACCGGCGCTAGGCTGAGATGATGGGATCGCAAGGGAGGTTCTCGCCGCAAGCCGGCGCAGCGCCCCCGCGATGTCATGCTTCAAGCGCGGGAAGTTACGGCCGGGCGCTCATGCCCAAGAGCGCACGGGCCGCAGATCGGAAGAGGGTGACGTGATGGCCGCCATGACCTGCCCGGCCTGCGCAGCCGAGGTCCGGCCTGACGACCTCATCTGCTTCACCTGCGGTGCCAACCTGCCGAGAACTCAGTTCGGCGATGAGGATTCGCCGCTGCCGGTGACCGTGATGCAGGAGACCATCAGGCCGAACCGGGCGACCAGCCGGATCTCTGACACGGTGCTGCGAATCAGCTTCCCGGCCGGGAACGTCGAGGTGCCCGCGGGCACCTCGGTGCTTCTTGGCCGCGATCCAGCCGAGTCACTCGTCGCCGCGGCCTTCCAAGGCTGCGAGAACGTGTCCAGGCGGCATGCGATGATCACGGTGGATGACGCCGGGCACGCCTCCATCCGGGACGAGAACTCCACCAACGGCACGTTCGTCAACGGCGATCGGCTGCTGCCTGGGATAGACGTGCGGCTGGTCGATGGCGACACGATCCGCCTGGCCGCCGATGTCACTGGCGAGGTCGGCCTGCCGCGTCAGGAGCCAAGTCCGGCCGAACTCAGCCGGGAAGGCTAATCCCGGTCCGGGTCGGCGGCGAACCAAGGGGCGCCAGCCTCGCCCGACATGAACCACGGGCGATACATATCGGCAGGCCGTGGCTGACCGAAATTCAGCCGGTCAGGACCGCGACCCTCGGAATTGGGGCGCCCGTCGCCGGCCGAGTCCGCCCCGACCGCGGCCTCATCGGCGTGCCTGTCACCCGCTCCGCCGTCGCCGACACGGTCATCGGCGGCCGGGCCACCATCGGCAGAGTCAGCACCGGCAAGTTCATCTCCGGCAAAGTCAGCACCGGCAAAGTCAGCACCGGCCGACTCAGCCCCCCACTCGGCCTGCTCGGATCCCGACTCCGCTTGCCCAGCGTGGCGCCAGTCCGCGAGTCCGGACTCCCATCCCGCCTGCCCTGCATCGTCCCAGTCCGTCTGACCAGACCCCCAGTCCGCCTGCGGCGCAGACGGTCGCGCCTGCAACTCAGGGTCTGGCTCCAGCCGCCGTGGGCTCGGCTCCGGCCAGCTGCCGTCCGGCTGCGGCCAGGCACCGTCCGGCCGTGGCCACGCGGCAGGCCCGTCCCGTTCGTGAGCCGACTGACGCGGCTCCGGTTCGCCTGATTCCGGCGCGCGCAGTCCCGGCTCGGGCGGTCCGGAGTCGCGGGGCGCGGATGGATGGTTCAGCGCCAGCCGGTCCAGCCGCTGCCTTAACTGGTCAAGGAGTGCCGCGGGCTCGCGAGCGCGATCCGCGGACCGGCCAGGTCGGTCCGGAGAGTGACCTCGCGGTAGCTGACCTTCGGCCGGGTTCTCCGGCTGCCCTAACGACCGGCGCCAGCCCGGCAGGTCCGTTGCGTCCACATCGAAGATTGTGACGCGGCGATTGAATACCTGCCGGTCGGACGCGGCAACTGCTCGTTATAGAGCTAATTCAACCTAGAAGCTCATGATGACCATTACGAACCTGATTGATCTGTTGTCATGCCACATGTCCATGGCATGATCATCACATCGCCTCAACTCCCCGGCACCGGAGGCAGCAAATGGCCGACACCGGACTCAGGCGCGACGCCGTCGGTTTGCGCGAGGTCCTGTTCCAGAGCATCACGGACATGGCGCCGGGCGCCGCCATCGCGGCGTCCATCCCGGCCGGAGTGGCCTTCGCCGGCGGCGCCTTGCCGCTCGCCGTGGTCTTCGCCCTCATCGCCTGCCTCTTCTCGGCCTGGAGCATCGGCCAGCTCGCACGCGAGCTGCCGGCGGCCACAACACCGTCAGCGTCTTCACCACGAAGTACACCCCACCCGGCTTCCACGGCCTCAAGGGCGTGATCGCCGGCTCGGTCTTCACGATCCTGGCCTTCGGTGGCTTCGAGGGCGCCGCTCCGCTGGCTGAGGAGGCCCGCCATCCGCGCCGCACGATCCAGCTGGCCGTGCTGCTCGCCACCTTGTCGATCGGTGTGCTGTATGTCTTCACCACCTACGCCGCCGACGTCGCGTTCGGGCCTGGCCGGTTCGCCACGTTCACTACCGGAACGGAAGCGCGTCCTGGGAGGGCCTCGCCCGCGCGTTCTACGGCCTGTTCTGGATCCTGGTCTTCCTCGCCATCGTCAACTCGACCATCGCGAACGCGAACGCCGGGGTGAACGTGTCCAGCCGGACGGCCTTCGCGATGGGCCGGATCAGGGCGTTTCCCTCGTTCCTGGCCCTGGTCAACGCCAGGCACCGCTCGCCGGTCAACGCGATCGTGCTGGCTACCGTCCTCACCATCGCGGTCACGCTCGGACTTGGCCTGTACTACGGCCCGACCACGGCGTTCTCGATGGTCGGCACCGGCCTGGTGATCGCGCTGGTGGCGATCTACATCGTGATGAACCTGTCCTGCATCGGCTTCTTCGTCCGCAGCAGCGACCACAGCTTCAGCCCGGTGTCGCACCTGCTCATCCCGGTGCTCGGGATCCTCGCCTTCATCCCGGCCTGGTGCAGTGGCGCAGGCATCAAGATCCCGGGCGCCAGCTTCATTACGCCGCTCACTCCGCCGCTGAGCTACATGGGCCCCGCAGTCGCCGTCTGGATGGTCATCGGCGTCGGCTACCTGGTGTACCTGTACCGGCGTGACCCGCAGCGAGTCGTCCAGGTCGGCTCTATTTACCTGGATGGCGACTGAACCGCGGCTTGACCCTCACGCAGCCGGAGGCTGCACAGTGGACCGGTGAAGGAATACACCGTCGGTGAGGTGGCTGGGCTTTCGCACATCTCGGTGCGGACCTTGCATCACTACGACGACATCGGGCTGCTGAAGCCGAGCGGGCGGAGCGCGGCTGGTTACCGCCTGTACTCCGGTGCGGACCTGCGGCGTCTGCAGGAGATCCTGTTCTACCGCGAGCTCGAGTTCGGGCTGGCTGAGATCGCGCAGATCCTCGCCGATCCGGACGCCGCGGCCGGCGGAACGGTGGCGATGGATCTGGCCGAGGCGCACCGCCAGCACCTCATTCGCTGGTTCTACGACTGCGGCTACGACATGCACCGCGGCCTGGCCGAGCTGTACGTATCCGACCCGCGATTCACGGCGACCTATGACGAGATCGAGCCGGGATTCTCCGGTTACGTCAGGACCGCGATCCTGGCCAACGCCGATCGCGCGCACGAATAGGCCGAACCGGAGGTCGCTGTCCGCACCGCCGACCTGGCGGCCAGCCAGAAACTGCCGGGCCGCCAGCCGAGAAACCACCGGCGATCAGCCGAGAAACCACCGGCAGTCAGCCGAGAAACCGGACCACGTCGGCCGCGTCGTGGTGCAGGGCCGCAGTGACCGGCTCAGGCAGCGGGCCGAACGGTGCCAGCTTGACCCGGCCGGCGGTCATGGTCCAGGTCGCCACGGCGCGGCCCTGCGCCAGAGCGAACGGGCGGAAGATCCCGTTCACCGTGATCACCTCCTGGTGCGCGCGCAGGACCGGCTCGCGGTCGGTCCAGCCGTGCAGCAGCGGGTCGAACGAGCCAAGCAGGCGTGGCGGCGGCAGCTCGCCGGGCCAGCGACCGGCCGCCTCGGCTCGGCCGCGCCCGGCCCTGAGCTCGGCCAGGCCGTCCTCGCGCTCGGCGAGTTCGGACGCAACCGCACTGAGTCCGCGCCGCGCGTCACGCAGCGGCAGGCCGGCCCATTTGGCGAGGTCACGTTCGCTGGCCGGGCCATGCCCGGCGAGGTAGCGCCGGGCGAGCTCGGCCAGCGCCACGTCGCGGTCGAACCTGGGCGGCGGCGCACCGAGCCAGTCGCCGACTCTGACGAAGGCCTGCTCGCGGCCGACCATCGGCCCGCGCACGATCACGCCGCGCACGGTGGCCCTGGCCAGGAGATGCATCAGCGCCTGCCCCTGGGTGCGGATCCCGGCGGCCGCGATCCGCTCGGCCAGCTGATCCCTGATCAGCGGGCCTTCCGCGGCCAGCGCCCGGTCGACCACCCGGACCGCCAGGTCCGCCTGATCCGCTGAGCCCACCCCCTCCTGGGCCAGCCGCCGCGCGTTTCCGGCCAGCATGGGCGGCGTGGTAAGCGCGTGCAGCCACCAGTAGTCCTCGGCGGCCACCAGGTGCAGCGTGCCGCGATTCAGCCAGCTGATCAGCAGCGAGCGATCGTCGGTGAGCGCGCGGTCGACGTCCGCGGCGGTCAGCCCGGCCGACCTCGCCCGGATCGCCAGCCTGACGCCGCGCGGATCCTGACCCTGGACAGCGAGCAGCCGGCGAACCACATCCACCGCGGTTCCGGCTGGTGGGCCGCAGAGCAGCTGGGCCGCGCAGCGCTGCGCGGTCAGCCCGGTTCCGGCGTCCGTCACCAGACCATGGTGCCAGCTGGCACTGACATCGCCGGCCGTTGCCACTCGGCGACGCCTAGCGATCGACGGGCGCCTGCACCCGGTGCGCAAGCCGGCCTGAGCGTCGTGCGCTGCGTTATACCGATGGTTTCTCGCTGTCCAGCGCCGCCATCGAGGCCGGGTCATAGCGATCACCAGCCACCTGGCCTGGCGGCACGGCTGCCTCGATGGCGGCCAGCTCGTCGGGGCTGAGCTGCACGGCAAGCGCGCCGAGCGCCTCGGCCAGCCGGTCCCGCCGCTTGGTGCCGATCAGCGGGACGATGTCGGGGCCGCGGGACAGCGCCCAGGCGATGGCCAGCTGAGCGGTGGTCACGCCGTGACCAGCCGCGATCGACTTGAGCGTGCTGAGCAGGTCCAGATTGCGCCGCAGGTTCTCGCCCTGGAACCTGGGAAAGCGAGAACGCGGATCAGCCGGGCCGATCTCGCGCGCGCTAGCGGCCGACAGCAGGCCACGGGACAGCACCCCGTACGCGGTGACGCCGATGCCAAGTTCCCGTACGCACGGCAGGACCTCCGCCTCGATGCCCCGGCTCATCAGCGAGTACTCGATCTGCAGCGCGGTGACCGGGTGCACCGCGTGCGCCCGGCGGATGGTGGCAGCGCCCATCTCGGACAGCCCGAGGTAGCGGACATAACCGGCCTTGATCATCTCGGCGATCGCACCGACGGTCTCCTCGATCGGGACTGCGGGGTCGATCCTGGCCGGCTGGTACAGGTCAACGTAATCCGTGCCCAGCCTGGTCAGCGTGTAGGCGAGCGAGTTCTTGACCGCATTCGGACTGCTGTCCCGGCCGATCAGCGCACCGCGCGGATCGCGCTGGACACCGAATTTCACCCCGATGAAGACGCTGCCGCGATCACGAGACTTCAGCGCATCGCGGAGCAGCAGTTCGTTGTGCCCCATGCCGTAGAAGTCGCCGGTGTCGAGCAAGGTGACCCCGGCGTCGAGAGCCGCGTGAATGGTGGAGACGGATTCGGCGTCATCGGCCGGACCGTAGACGCCGGACATGCCCATCAGGCCAAGGCCGACCCTCGACACCCGCGGCCCGGCCCTGCCAAGCGTGATCGACTCCATGAGCTGCTCCAAGGTCCGAAGTAGGCATGCTTACCTAATTACAAACTCTTCACGAGAAACCCTAATGCCATGCCATCGCGGCCGGCGCCGAGCATGTCGTCAAACCAGCGCTGGCCAGCAGCTGTACCTGACGCAGCGGATCGGCCACAAGCTGCCCAGCGAGACTCAGTCTCGGCTGGAGGTCAGCAGGATCGGCCGGTGGGCGGCGACGGCTGAGGCATGATGGGCTCAAACAGGAGATCCATGGAGTAGCTGTGACAGCATTCAGTGTCTACATCGAGCGGCGCAGTGAAGATGCTTCTAACCTGAGCAAAGCTGACGCGGCGCGGCTCACGGACGCGCTCGCACCGTACAGCGGTGTAGTAACCGTGGGCGACGGCGAGCCGTTGTGGGCTGCTCGCCTAGTCGTCGACAGCGACTCGGAGGCCCAAGCGCTGGCGCACGGCTCGCTGGCGATACTTGAGGCGGCGACGCGCCTCGGTGTACCTGCCTCGACAGCGGTCCGGACAGAGGTTGAGCCAGCGGATCGTCCCAGCCGAATGCCATAGTGCTCGGTAGGTAGACGACATATACGGCGCTGTCGCACCGAATTGCGCGTAGCCGATTTAAGCGTTGACCTTCGGTCGTAGCGGGATTAGCGTCATGGATTGAGCTAATTTCCTACGCTCGGAAGGATGTCCTCAATGAAAGGACGCCATTTAGGGACTCTCGCGCTATTCGCGGTGTTAGCTGTGACTTTGGCGATGGCCGTCGCTCCTGTGGCCACCGCGGCCAACTCGCCGAACGCCCCGACCGGTCCGCAGTCGCGCAGCGAAATGATCACTGGTTCAAACCCGGTGGGCCAAGTGAAGGCCATAACGGGATCGGGTGGGTCGTGCGTCGCCGTCCAGACCATCAAGAACAACTACACGACTGAGACAGAGAGCGCGACAGCCAACACCGAAGACTGCGTCGGGGCAGCTGCATGCTCAAAGTTCGTGCGCGTGCAAATCGACTCCCCCACCGATCCTGGTGTATGGGTCAACCTCACAACCAGTTCTATTAAGGACGGCTGCGCGCCCAGCAACGAAGCGATCGCAGTCACGGGTAGGTGCAACCACTCCGGCGGCTACTGGTACGACTACAGGGCACAGGCCTACTTCGCCATCGTTTGGGACGATGGTGACCTAACCGAGGCAGGTCCCTACTACAGCCCGTCAACTGCCGCACCGTGGCTCTGCTAGTCATGACGGTTGACACGGCCACCTGCCCATCAGGCCAAGGCCGACCCTCGACACCTGCGGCGCCGAGGGCTGCGCGGTGTCAGGCGTCCTGAGCTGACCAGACCCGCTCCCCTTCGACGTAGGTATGCAGCACCCTGGTGTCGGCGATCGCGGCGGCCGGTCCGGCGAACGGGTCGCGGTCGAGCACGATCAGGTCGGCCAGCTTTCCTGGCTCGATCGAGCCGGTCACGTCGTCGAGATGGTTCACGAACGCCGAGCCGATCGTGTAGGCGGCCATCGCCTCCGCGAGGTCGAGGGCCTGTCCTGGCAGGAACGGCTCGGCCTGCGCCCCGGTCGCTCCCGGCAGCGACCTGTTCACCGCGACGTGGATCGCGCGCAGCGGATTGGCGCTGCTCACCGCCCAGTCACTGCCCGCCGCGAGCCGTGCGCCTGCGCGCAGCAGGTCGCCGAAGAGGTACTGCCGGATCGAGCGCTCGGGTCCGAGGAACGGGATGGTCAGCTCGTCGAGCTGCGGTTCATGCGCGGCCCAGAGCGCCTGCATGTTGGCGGTCACCCCGAGCGCGGCGAACCGAGGCACGTCGTCTGGGTGCACCACCTGAAGGTGCGCGATGTGGTGCCGGTGGTCGTTGCCGCCGTTCGCGGCGCGCGCCGCGGCGACGGCGTCCAGGCACTCGCGGACAGCACGGTCACCGATCGCGTGGAAATGCAGCTGGAAGCCTTCCGCGTCCAGCGTGGTCGCATACTCGCGCAGTTCGTCCGGGTCGACATGGGACAGGCCCAGGCCGGTGGTCTGACAGCCGCAGGCATCCAGATAGGGCTCGAGCATCCCGGCCGTGAAGCTCTCAGCGACGCCGTCCTGCATGATCTTCACGGTATTGGCGCGGAACCGGCCCTGCTGGCCGGTCTCCCGCCGCCACCTGATGTCGTCCAGCTGGTCCGCTCCCCTGCTCCGGTCCCACCACAGCGCGCCCCGCACCCTGGCGGTGAGCTGACCGGACCGCGCCGCGGCCAGATACACCGGCAGCGGGTCCTGGGAGCCGAGGTAAGAGCCGACGATCGCGTCCTGCCAGGCGGTGACGCCGCGGGCGTGCAGGTGCCGCTGGGCGAGCAGCAGCCCGGCCAGCCGCTCATCGAACGTCGGCTTGGGCACGAAAGCACCGATGATGTCGGCGGCGCCCTCGTGCGCGGTGCCCTGCGGTGTGCCGTCCGGCTCCCGCTCGAACCTGCCGTCGGCCGGATCGGGGGTGCGGGCGTCGATCCCGGCGAGCTCGAGCGCCCGCGAGTTGGCCCAGCCACCGTGCGCGTCCCGGTTCAGCAGGAACGCGGGCCTGCCGCCGGTGATCTGGTCAAGCCGCTGCCGGCTCGGGGTACCGTGCTCGAACCACTCCATCCGCCAGCCCGCGCCGGCGATCCACTCCTTCTCCGGGTGCGCCGCGGCATAAGACTCGATCCGGCTGATCGCCTCGTCCAAGGTGGCCGCGCCGATCAGGTTGCAGCCGATCATGGTCACCCCGGCGAAGGCCGGATGCACGTGCGCGTCCTGGAATCCGGGCAGCAGCGCCCGCCCGCGCAGCTCGACCCGCTCGGTCCTCGGCCCGGTGAGCTCACTCAGCCGGGTGTCACCCGCGGTACCGACCGCGACGATCGCGCCGCCGGCCACGGCTACGGCGCTGGCCGGCTCGGTACTTGGTGTCCTGGCCTGGACCAGGCGCCGACCCTGCGCGTCCGCGGTGTAGACCGCACCAGCGCTGAAGATCACGTCCGCGAAACCCGCCATCGGTCCTCCGCTGCTGGTGTCCGAGGTGTCGGCATCCATCATCACCGAGCCCCGTCCGCGCTGTTCCTTCATCTCGGTTCCGGCTGGCGCGCCAGCCCGGCCGACGCCAGACCGGGTCAGGTTATCGAATCGTTATTTGGTCGCCAATCCTGTCGATTGCTCACGGCGTGTATAGCTCGTCCCCTGCACAGTTGTGATGACCGCCGCGAGAGGTGGATGGGATGCGCCAAGAGGGCGACTTCCAGGACTTCTACCAGGCCAACTACGGCCGGATCCTGGCGATGACGGCGGCTGTGCTCGGGGACAGGCAAGAGGCTGAGGACGCGGCACAGGAGGCTTTCGCCCGCGCACTCACCCGCTGGGCAAAGCTCGGCGGGTACGCGCTGCCCGAGGCCTGGGTCAGAAAAGTGGCGTTGCGGATCGCGATCGACTCCGGCCGCCGGGTGCGCCGAGCGGTCAGGACCTCGGTCAAGATGGCTGCCCAACGGCATGTCCCGGAGACAGAGCCAGGCGACTCGCTCGCGTTCACGCCCCTAGGCGCCGCGCTGAAGCGGCTGCCGCTACGCGAGCGGCAGGTGGTCGTCCTGCACTACCTGGCCGATCTGCCGGTCCAGGAGATCGCGCGGGAATGCGGCCTTGCCCCCGGAACCGTCAAAACCCGCCTGGCCAGTGGCCGCCGCCGCCTGGAGGCCGAACTCGGCGAACGGAACGAGGCGATTACCGATGCAGGATAACGAGCTACGCCGTCAGTTCACGGAGTGGGCGCAGCCGCTGCACGCGGTTGCCCCACCGCCCATCTCTGTCATCCGCAGGCGCGCCCGCCGCCGCACTGCCCGGCTGGCCGCGTCCGCCATGACGGCGGCCGCCGTCCTGGCGCTCGGCGCGTTGCTGGTGACCTCTGTTGTCGCCGCCCGGCCGAAAACGGCTCCTGGTCTGACATTGGGGTCGCCATTTCTGGCGGGCCGGCTGCCCGGGCCGGATGCCGGACCCGGATCGGCGCCGTACTACCTGACGCTCGACGCCAACCTGGGCGAGCCCGCCGTGGTGCACGACATCAATGGCAGGACGCTAGGCCGGATCGTGCCGCCGGCCGGGCTGATGGAGACCTGGGTGGCCAGCGCGGGCGATGACCGCACCTTCGTGCTCTCCGTCATCAACTCCAGTGGGACGACCTGGTTCTACGAGGTACGGCTGAGTCGGGCCGGGCGGCCAGGGCCGCTGACTCGGCTGAACGTTCCCGCCCTGCAGGACAGGCAGGTCGACGGCCTGGCCCTCAGTGCCGACGGCACCGAGCTCGCGGTGGCCAGCGAGGCGAACGGTGATGTCACCCAGGCTCCCCAGCCACAACTTGAGGTGGCCTCGCTGGCCACCGGCAAGGTCCGGATCTGGGCGTCGGCCGGCGGTTATCCGTCCATGCTGTCCTGGGCCGGAGACCGCGAGCTCGCCTTCGAACTTGACCTGACCGCACCCAGCGCCGTTGCACCGCTGCCAGGCTCCGGCCTGCGGCTACTCGACCCGACCGCACCAGGCCGGACACCGCTGGCAGCCTCCAGGCTGATCGTCCCGTACAACGTGACCGTCGATGGCGCCGCTGGCATCATCACCGCGCAGATCACGCCAGACGGATCGGTCCTGTACGTCGCATTCTCACCGGTCGAGGGCAAGAACACCTTCCGGATCGCCCAGCTCTCCGCCCGGACTGGGAAGCTGCAGCGGATGGTGCTGTCTACCGGCTCCGGCACCGGGCTGGGACCCTGCGGCGTGGTCTGGACCGACGCGTCAGGCAGCCACCTGCGCGTCCAGTGCGGGTCCGTCGCCGAGACCGTGGACAACGGCGTTGCCCACTCGGTTTCCCCGCCGTGGAGCCTCCCCGACAACGGCGCTCCAGGCCCAACGTCCTACGCCTGGTGACCTGGCCGCCGACCACAGCGGTCCGAAGCCGGTGCAGCCGGCCGCCTTCAGCGAGCGACAGCCGTCGTGAGCGGATCTAGCCGGAATGCGCGGCATATGACAGAGTGCCCGCATGGGACCGACCGTCACGACCAGGTACGGAGCACTCCGCGGCCAGCTCCGCGACGGAGTCGCCAGCTTCCTCGGCATCCCCTATGCCGCCAGCCCGACCGGGAAGCTGCGCTTCCAGGCACCCGGGCGGCCGGCCAGCTGGGACGGGATCAGGCAGGCTGACGCGTTCGGCCCGACACCGCCGAAGCCCGACTACCCCAAGCCGTTCGACACGCTGCTGCCTGAGCCCATCATCGCCGGAGATGACTGGCTGACCCTGAACATCTGGACGCCTGATCCAGGGGCGGCCGGCCTGCCGGTGCTGGTGTGGATCCACGGCGGCGCGTTCGCCAACGGGAACTCCGCGGTCCCGATCTACGACGGACACGCCTTCGCCAGGGATGGCGTGGTCCTGGTGAGTATCAACTACCGGCTCGGCATTGACGGTTTCGCGCTGCTTCCTGACGCGCCAGCCAACCGCGGTCTGCTCGACCAGATCGCCGCGCTTGAGTGGGTTCAGGAAAATATCGGCGCCTTCGGCGGCGACCCGGGCAGCGTCACGATCTTCGGCGAGTCGGCGGGCGCGATGAGCGTCGTCACGCTGCTCTCGCTGCCCCGTGCCCGCGGCCTGTTCGCCAGAGCAATCGCGCAGAGCGGAGCGGCCCAGGCGGCAGCGGACTCGGCCGACGCGGCCCTGGTCACCGGTGAGCTCGCGGCTGTGCTCGGCCGCCCGGCTACCGCGGCCAACCTGGCGCAGGTTCCGCTAGCTGAGCTGATCGCGACCCAGGCCGCGGTCCGCGACGCGCTGGCGATCGATCCGAACCCGGCTCGGTTCGGCGCCAGCATCGTGGCTGGCTCGATGGCCTTTGTCCCGGTGATCGACACCGAGCTGCTGACCTCGCACCCGCTGGCCGCCATCGCGGCCGGTGCCGGGGCGGACATTCCGCTGCTGATCGGGACCAACGCGGAAGAGTTCCGGCTGTTCCTCGTCCCGACCGGGATGGCCGCCGTGGTTACCGATGAGATGGTGGCTGGCATGGCCGGCCGGCTCGGCGCGACCGCGCCGGTGCTCGACCGGTACCGGGCGAACCGGCCGGGTGCTTCCCCTGGTGACCTGCTCGCCGCGCTGCTGACTGACCGGTTCTTCCGGCTGCCCGCCTACGCCGTAGCGCAGAGCAGAATTGGTGGCCCGGCGGCTACCTACTACTACGAGTTCGCGTGGCCCAGCCCCGGCCTCGGAGCGGTGCACGCCCTGGAGATTCCCTTCGTCTTCGACAATCTGTCCGCCAGCGGCGCCGAATTGATCACCGGGTCCGCGCCGCCGACGGGTCTGGCTGCGCTGATGCATGCGACCTGGATCAGGTTCGCCCGCTCATCCGATCCTGGCTGGCCAGCCTTCGACGAGCGCCTCGGCGTCCAGGTGTTCAACGCCGACGGCGGCACCGTTGAGTTCGACCCGCGCGGCGACGAGCGCGCGATCTGGCCGCAGGACTGACCGTCCCAGCGACCGCAGTCCCTGCGGCCCTGGGCTGAACCGTCCAGCCAGGCAGGACGAACGCACGATGAGCGCATCGCTGCACCCGACCTGCTAGGCGGCACACTCCCGGCAGATCGGCTCGCCGCCCTTGGTCTCAGCGAGCTGGCTCCTGTGGTGCACCAGGAAACAGCTTGAGCAGGTGAATTCGTCAGCCTGCCGCGGGATCACCCGGAAGGACAGCTCCTCGTTCGAGAGATCCGCCCCGGGCAGCTCAAGTGACTCGGCAACGTCGTCCGGGTCAAGGTCAATCGCTGTCGATGACTTGTCCAGCCGACGGGCCTGCAGCTCCTGCAAGCTGTCCTCGGTCAGCTCTTCGTCTGTCTTCCTCGGGCTGTCGTAGTCGGTAGCCATGCTGGCTCTTACCTCCATCGTTTACATCGTCGCGCGAGTGCAACGCTTTAGCGGCCTCGGTTGTGCCCGAATCCGGCGGGGAATTCTGTCACGTCCAGCTGCTAGGTACACGTAGTAGGCGGGAGAGGTGGTTCGTGTCGCCGCAGATTTCAGATCAGACCGGCACGCACTACCGCATTGCCCCGGTCCTGGGGTCAGCCGTCCCGCTCGGCATCCAGGCTGACGAGCAGGTCGTGCAGCTCGGTGAAGAGCGGCAGCCCGCCGCCGACCGTCATCGACGGCCCGGCTGGCCGGCCGGATAGCCCCCCGATGATAGCGCCTGCCTCGCGGGCGATCAGGCTGCCCGCCGCGATGTCCCAGTACTCCACGCCGCGCTCGAAGTAGCCGTCCACGTTGCCTGCGGCCAGCAAGCACAGGTCCACGGCGCAGGCTCCGTTGCGCCGGATGTCCCTGACCCGCGGCAGCACGGCACTCAGCACCTGGCCCTGCACCCGGCGGCGGTCTGGCGAGTACCCGAACCCGGTGGCGACCAGCCCCCGGTTTAGCGGCACGCCGGAAGTGCAGGACAACTGCTCGCGGTCGGCCGGGATCCGGTCGCTGCCCGCCCGCGAGATCCGGGCGCGCCAGGCGCCGCCACCGAGCGTGGCGCCGAACAGGGCGTCCCTGCGGGGCACGCAGACCGCGCCGGCCACCACCCGCCCGGCCACCTCGGCGGCGATGCTGACCGCCCAGTCCGGCAGGCCATACAGGTAATTGACTGTGCCGTCCAGCGGGTCGACGATCCAGCGGACCAGCGAGCCAGCACCGGTCTGACCGCCCTCCTCACCCAGGACGGCATCACCGGGGCGTTCGGCCGCGATCAGCGCCCTGATCAGCCGCTCCGCCGCCTGGTCCATCTCGGTCACGACATCGGTCGGGCTGCTCTTGGTGCCGACCACGTGGGGCCGGTCCGGCTGGCCAGCCAGCAGCTCCCCGGCGGTCAGCGCGGCCGAGCACGCAAGGGCCAGCAGGTCACCGTGCTCAGGCTCGGTCATGACCCGGCCGCGGTCACGCCGACCGAGCGGTCAGGACCGGCACCGCAGCAATTTTCCCGGCAGAAATAAAGCGCACCCGACCCCTGGTCACCAGCCGCCGGTCTCGGCCCGGCCGCCTGCAGCTCCCTGACCAGGTTGCCGATCATCCCGACAAACCTGGGGTCGGTGCCTGGCGTCGCGGCCCTGGCCATCGGCAGGCCCAGCCGGTCCGCCGTCTGCCTGGCCTGCACATCGAGGTCGAAGACGACCTCCATGTGGTCGCTGACGAAGCCAATCGGCACCAGCACCGCCGCTTGCGAGCCCGACTGGGCCAGTTCGGTCAGCGTGTCGCTGACGTCAGGTCCCAGCCAGGGCACGGCTGGCGGTCCGCTGCGGCTCTGGTATGCCAGCCGCCAGGCGGTCCGGCCAAGGCCGGCCGCGACCAGGCCGGCCACCTCCGCGAGCTGGGCCGGGTACGCCCAGCCGGCCGGCCCGCTCGCCGCGGCCATCGACTCTGGCACGCTGTGCGCGGTGAAGACCAGGTCGGCGTCGTCCCTGACCGCGGCCGGAAGCGTCCGCAGCGCGCTGGCCGCGGCGCTGGTGAACGAGGAGATGAAGAACGGCCTGCGGTAGTAAGGCGGGATCTTGTCGACGGCTGGCGCCTGGTGTCCGACCTGAGCCCGAGCCCGTTCGATGTCGTCGAGGTAGTGTCGGCAGCTGGAGAACGAGCTGTAGGCGGACGTCACGAACGCGACCGCCCGTCGCACCCCGGCATCGGCCATCGACTGGATGGTGTCAGCCAGGTATGGCTGCCAGTTCCGGTTGCCCCAGTAGACCGGCAGGTCGATCCCGCCCGCCGCGAACTCTTTCTCAATCGCCCCGAGCAGCTGCCGGCACTGCTCGTTTATAGGACTAATGCCATCATAAAGGTAATAGTGCTCAGCCACTTCGGCGAGCCGGTCGGCCGGCACCTGCCGCCCGGCGGTGACGTTGCGCAGGAACGGCATGACATCGTCACGGCCCTCCGGGCCCCCGAAGGAGACCAGCAGAAACGCGTCGTAGCGCAGCATGACGCCATCTAATCGCACCACCGGGTCAGGTCGGCCGACCGGGAGGCCGTCCGGCGGTGGGCCGCCCGGCCGGAGCCGGGCGAACGCCGGTCAGCGATAGCTGGCGGCGTACTGCGCGGCCAGCGCCAGCACCTCGTTGACGTACCAGGTGGCATGGTTGTAATCGAAGATCGCCTGGCGCAGCCCGGCCTGCCCGGCCGCGGCACCGTCGGCGCACAGCATCCTGGCCGCCGAAGGCACCGCGTCGAGCGGGTTCTGCACATCGGGCGGACCGGTCTGGCCGAACCCGTCGATCCCCCAGGCCGCCCAGGTGGATGGCAGGAACTGCATCGGGCCGAGCGCACCGGCCGTCGACGGCCCCACGTTCTGTCCGTCACCGCTCTCGATCTGGCCGATCGCGGCCAGCACGGTCCAGGACAGGCCGGGGCAGTAGCGCGCCGCCGAGGCCTGGAACAGCTGGAGGTAGCTGGTGATCCGGCCCGGCTGGCTGGTCGTGACCGGCAGCTGCTCGCTGCGCAGGCTGACCACTCTGACCCCGGCCGGCAGGATCTGGTGAACCCTGGCCAGCAGCGCGGTCATGCTCAGTCCTGGGGCGCTGATCAGGGCGGCGACCTGGTGCACCAGGCCGAGCCGACGGGAAACCGCCTGATTGACCAGCAGATCGACAGCTGAGATGCCGAGCTGGGCCGACCCGCCGAACGGCACTGTCAGGGCGACCGCGCCGCTCAGCTGATAGCTGCCGCCGGGAGTCAGACCGAGGCTGGCAGCCGCCGCGGCGGAGGCGATGAAGCCGCCGCCGGCCAGGGCGGTCCACACCGCCTGTCTCGCCGCAGTCCGCAGCGGCACCCATGATCGGAACTGATCCGGGCTGACGCCGATCACGCTGGCCGGCCGGCCGGCCGCGGTGATCTGAGCGCCGTCGAATGTGATCATGTTTCGCACACCGCGGATCTTGCCGAGGCTTGTCGTCTCGGCGCTGGTCAAGCCTGCCGGGACGACAATCAGCAGATCAGGCAGGATGATCCCGCGGAACTGACCGGGGGCAGCCGCGGAACCGGCTGAGCCCGGCCGAGCCTGGCGGCCGACCGCCGGGCTGGCGGCGCCGGTCCCGCCCGTACCGCTGCCGAACCACCGGCCGGTCCCGGCCACCATTCCGGCCTGGCCGATCCGGCCACTTCCGGCGGCCACGCCGCCGCCGGTCAGCGCGACGATCACCAGGATCCCGGTCATGATCGCGGCGCCGGACGCGAAAGCGAGCGCAGGAACTGGCCAGCCTGGCGCGGCGGAATTGCGGCGGTAGCGCAGCCGCGACGGGCGTTCCATGACAGTCCACACCCTAACCTGCCGCCGGCACCTGGCTGAAGCCCCGGCCAATGGCGGACAAACCATTTGCCCAGGTCCGATACGGTTGGGACGGGGAGGTCGGCAGCGATGACGCAGGTTCGGGCCCGGCTCGGCGAGTCCGGCGACGAGGGTCCCGCCGCCAGTAGCCGGAATCCCTACCTGAACCTGCTGCGGACCCGGGGAGCCGTGGCGTTCTCCGCGACTGCCTTCGTCGCCCGGATGCCGATGGCCATGTACGGGCTCGGCACCGTCCTGCTGATCGTCTCCCTGACCGGCCGGTATGGCATCGCCGGCACCGTCGCTGCAGCCGGCTCGGTGGGATACGCACTGTGCGCTCCGTTCATCGCTCAGCTCGCCGACCGGCTCGGTCAGCGCCGGGTGCTGCTGCCGCTGACCGCCATCTTCGCGGCCAGCACCACCGTGTTCATCGGCTGCGCCGAACTGCACGCGCCGTTCTGGGTGCTGCTGCTGACCGGCGGCCTGGCCGGCGCCTCCATGCCGAGCACCGGCAGCATGGTGCGAACCAGGTGGAGCGCGCTGCTCGACGACGACGCCGCCCGGCTGCACACCGCGTTCGCGCTGGAGTCGGTGAACGACGAGCTGATCTTCGTGGTCGGGCCAGCCCTGGTCACCTTGCTCGCGACCCAGTTCCTGCCGGCCTCCGGCATCGGCACGGCGAGCCTGCTGTGCGTGACCGGCACACTGCTGTACGCCGCCCAGCGCAAGACCGAGCCAGCGCCGCGGCCGCGGCCAGCTGCCAGCTCGGGCCCGCCGCGCAGCTTGCTGCGGCGGCTGGCGCGACCAGGCAGGCCGCAGATCCCGGCACCTGGCCTGATCACGCTGGCCCCGTCCTTCCTCCTGCTCGGCTCGATGTTCGCGACGATGGACCTGAGCACGGTCGCGTTCGCCACCGAGCGCGGGCATCGGCCGCTGGCCGGGTTCATCCTCGGCACCTTTGCCCTCGGCAGTGCCGTCGGCGGCCTCTGGTACGGAACCAGGCACTGGCGCGCTCCGCTTGGGCCCAGATTCCTGGCCACCATGACGCTGACCGTTGCTGGCGTGGCCACCTTCTGGGCAATGCCAGGCCTGCTGGCGCTGGACGCGGTCGGCTTCGTGACCGGCCTGGCGATCGCTCCCACGCTGATCGCCGGATACGGCATCCTCGAACGCCAGGCACCGCCGCACCGGCGCACCGAGGGCATGGCCTGGCTGGGCTCGACCATCTCGGTCGGGGTGGCCGGCGGCTCGGCGGTGGCCGGCCACATCATCGATGCCCACGGTGCCCGCTGGGGCTTCGTCTTCGCCGCGTCCTGCGGCGCCCTGGCCGCTGCCGTCTGCCTGGTCGGACTTGGCAGGCTCCGGACTGAACCAGCCGAGCAACCGGCAGAATTGGCCGGTGTCACGTCCTGAACGCCCGTCCCTGCCGCCGTCCTGATCGGCCGACCTCCCGAGGGCAACATCGATGACCAGCCACCGCCCGCCGTCCGGCGCGAACTCCTGGCAGAACTGGGCGGGCAACGTCACCGCCAGGCCGGTCCGGATCGCGGCGCCCAGGTCCGCGGCCGAGGTCGCCGAGGAGGTCGCCAGGGCAGCCGCTGACGGGCTGTCCATCAGGATGACCGGCAGCGGCCACTCGTTCACGCCAGCCGCCGCGACCGACGGAGTACTGCTGCGCCCCGACCGGCTCACCGGCATCAGGTCGATCGACCAGGCCGGCCGCCTGGTCACCGTCGAGGCTGGCTGCCCGCTGTCGCGGCTCAACGCCGAACTGCTCGGACATGGCTTGTCGCTGGCCAACATGGGCGACATCGACGTGCAGACGGTCGCCGGTGCGATCCAGACCGGTACGCACGGCACCGGCCGGGCCACCGCCGGCATCGCGGCCCAGGTTGCCGCACTGGAACTGGTGCTTGCCGACGGCACGATCCGCAGTTGCTCGGCGGCGGACCAGGGTGGGACCAGTCCCGGCCGGCCTGATCCCGAGGCGCCGGCCGGCCAGAGCGGCGCGCCGTTCGACGCCGCGCCGTTCGACGCCGCACTGTTCGACGCCGCGCGGGTCGGGCTAGGCGCGCTCGGCGTGCTGACAGCAGTGACCTTCCGGGTGGAGCCCGCGTTCTTGCTGCGGGCTCGCGAGGAGCCGATGCGATGGTCCGAGGTGGTCGCCAGGCTGCCGGAGCTGACCAGCGAGAACGAGCACTTCGAGTTCTTCTGGTTCCCGCATACCGAAGGCTGCCTGACCAAGCGCAACAATCGGACCGAAGGGCCGGCCCGGCCGCTGCGTCCGTGGCGGCACTGGCTGGACGACGAGTTCCTGTCCAACTCGCTGTTCGGCGCGACCTGCCGGCTCGGCTACGCGGTGCCAGCCGCGATCCCGGCGATCAATTCGATCGCCAGCCGGGCACTCGGCGCGCGGACCTACACCGACGCGGCGTACCGGGTATTCACCAGCCCGCGCCGGGTGCGGTTCAAGGAGCAGGAGTACGCGGTGCCGCGCGAGCACCTGGCCGACGTGCTCGGCGAGGTACGGGATCTGATCCACCGCGCAGACTGGCGGATCAGCTTCCCGATCGAGGTCAGGGTTGCGCCGTCCGACGATCCTTGGCTCTCCACCGCCTACGGCCGGGATACGGCCTACATCGCGATCCACATCTACCGCGCGGCTGCGCATGCGCAGTACTTCGCCGACGTCGAGGCCATCATGACGGCGGTCGGCGGACGTCCGCACTGGGGCAAGCTGCACACCAGGGACGCGGATTACCTGCGCCGGGTCTATCCGAGGTTCGATGACTTCTGCGCGCTGCGCGAAGTGGCCGACCCCGAGCGCCGGTTCGGCAACGCCTACCTGCGGCAAGTGCTCGGCACTTAACCGCCGGCCTTAACCGCCCGCCACGGCGGTCCTGATCCCGGTTACCACGTCGAGCGCCCGGCGGGCGGCCTGGACATCGTGCACCCGGAACACCCTGGCACCCTGCCACGCCGAGATGGCCAGCGCCGCCATCGTGCCCTCGGCACGGTCCTGCGTTGGCAGGCCGAGGCTCTCCCCCACGAAGTCCTTGTTGGACAGCGCCACGAGCACCGGCCAGCCGGTACCGCACAGCTCACTCAGCCTGCGGGTGATCTCCAGCGAGTGCCAGGTGGTCTTGCCGAAGTCATGCGCCGGATCGATCAGAATCGACTCGGCGGGCACGCCCGCGGCCACCGCCTGGTCCGCCAGGCCGGTCACCACGGTGATCACGTCCGCGATCAGGTCTGGGTAGGCCGGGCGGTGCGGTCCGGTGCGCGGCGCCATCGCTCCGGCGTGCGAGCAGACCAGCCCGATCCGGTGCGCTGCGGCGACCTCGGCGAGCCGGCGGTCCACCCCGCCCCAGGTGTCATTCAGCAGGTCGGCGCCTGCCATCGCGACCGCCTCGCCCACCTCCGCACGCCAGGTGTCCACGCTGATGACGACGTCCCTGTCCCGTTCCCGCACCGCGGCGACCAGGCTTGCCACCCGGTCGATCTCCTGCCCGGTGCTCACCGCCTCGCCCGGGCCCGCCTTCACGCCGCCGATGTCGATGATCTCGGCACCTGCCGCCAGCGCCCGCTCGGCCGCCGCCACGGCGGCGGCGAACCCGAAGGTCGCACCGCGATCGAAGAACGAATCAGGAGTGCGGTTCACCACCGCCATGATCGCGAATTCGCCCGGCGCCCACTCGCGGCCGCGCAATCGCAGCGTCCCTGCCGAGCTCACCTGCGCCACGATAGCTGCGCGGCCGCGCAGCCGGACGTCGGGTGTTGCGGCGTGCAGCAGGTGGCGACCGGGGCACAATCGCTAGGTGCGATTCCTCGATGAGCCAAGTTACGACCTCACCTACAGCGACGTGTTCCTGGTGCCGAACCGGTCGGCGGTGAGTTCCAGGCTCGATGTCGACCTGACCACCTCCGATGGCAGCGGGACCACGATCCCGATCATCGTCGCCAACATGACCGCGGTCGCCGGACGCCGGATGGCAGAGACCGTAGCCCGCCGGGGTGGCCTGGCAGTGGTGCCGCAGGACATCCCGGTCGACGTCGTTGCCGAGGTGATCGCCTGGGTCAAGGACCGCGACCTGGTCTACGACACACCGCTGACCCTCGGTCCTGAGGCGACCACCGGCCACGCGCTCAGCCTGCTGCCCAAGCGGGCCCACGGCGGGATCGTCGTGATCGAAGACGGCCGACCGGTCGGGATGGTCACCGAGGCTGACTGCACCGGGGTGGACCGGTTCACTCAGCTTCGCCGGGTCATGTCAGCTGACCTGCTCACCCTGCCCGCCGGCACCGATCCGGAGCGGGCGTTCGGCCTGCTTCAGGCTGGCAGGCACCGGCTTGCGCCCGTGGTCGACGGCACCGGACGGTGCGTCGGAATCCTGACCCGCACCGGGGCGCTGCGGGCGACGTTCTACCGGCCCGCGGTGGACGCCAGCCAGCGGCTCCGGGTCGGCACCGCGCTCGGCATCAATGGCGATGTCGCCGGGCGCGCCAAACTGCTCCTCGACGCCGGCACCGACCTGCTGGTGGTGGATACCGCGCATGGCCACCAGGAGAAGATGATCCAGGCGCTGCGCGCGGTGCGGGCCGTTTCGCCATCGGTGCCGGTCGTGGCGGGCAACGTGGTGACCACGGCCGGCACCGCCGACCTGATCGAGGCCGGGGCAGACATCGTCAAGGTCGGCGTGGGCCCGGGCGCCATGTGCACGACCAGGATGCAGACCGGGGTCGGCAGGCCGCAGTTCAGCGCGGTGCTCGAGTGCGCCGCCGAGGCGGCCAGGCTGGGCAGGCACGTCTGGGCCGACGGCGGCATCAGGCATCCGCGGGACGTCGCACTCGCCCTCGCCGCCGGGGCGTCGAACGTGATGATCGGCTCCTGGTTCGCCGGCACCTGCGAGTCACCGGGCGACGCGTTCCGGGATCCGCAGGGACGGCTGTACAAGGAGAGCTTCGGGATGGCGTCGGCCCGGGCGGTGCGACTGCGGGCGGCCGCGGATTCGCCGTTCGAGCGAGCCCGCAAGGAACTGTTCGAGGAAGGCATCTCCAGCTCGCGGATGTACCTTGACCCGTCCCGCCCTGGAGTCGAGGACCTGATCGACGCGATCATCGCCGGCCTGCGCAGCGCCTGCACCTACGCGGGTGCGCGCGATCTGCGGGAGCTGCACGACCTGGCCGTGGTCGGCACCCAGAGCGCGGCCGGGTACACCGAGGGGATGCCGTCGCCGACGAGCTGGTGAGCAGCCATCCGGCCGGCGAGGCACTCCGGCCGCCTGCCAACTGGCGAGCCGCCTTGCGGCCGGCGAGCCGCCTGCGGCCAGCGACCTGCCTTGCACAGCTCAGGGCGGAACTGTCATACTTTGTCGCGCCTATCCTGCCTATCTGCCTATTCCCAGGTGCATTGTGATCCTGCGTCCTGAGCGGTTGCCCGCCCATCCTTAGGAGTGCCATGCCCGCACCGCACCGACCGGCGCACCGACCGCTCTGGCCGTCGGCCGCCCTGAGCTGGCTGGCCTGCGGGATCGTCCTGGCTGCCGTAGTCGCCGCGGCTCCGGCGGCGCGGGCAGGATCGGCTGGGCCGACCGCGGTCAAGCCGGCCACCTTTAGGCTCACAACGGCCTCGCCGACCGGCATCCACGCGGTCGCCGCCGAGCTGGCAGACCCGGTGACCGGCAAGACGCTCTGGAGCCGCCGGAAATTCGCCGAGTTCCCGATCGCCAGCCTCACCAAGGTGATGACCGCGCTGATCGTGATCCGGGCCGACCATCTCAACACTCGGATCACGATCACCCAGGCGGATGTCGACTACGTGCTGGCATACGGAACCTCAAGCGCAGGTCTGTACGTCGGCGACGTGCTGACCGCCAGGCAGCTGCTTTACGCGATGCTGCTGCCCTCGGGCGCCGACGCCGCTGCGGCCCTGGCGGACCGCTACGGCCCCGGCTGGCCTGCGTTCATCAGGAAAATGAACGCCCTGGCGGCCAGGCTCGGCCTGCACCGGACGCATTTCAGCACCTTCGACGGCATCTTCGACACCGACGAGTCGACCCCGCGGAACCTGCTTGGCCTGGGCGAAGCCGCGATGCGGCTGCCGGCTTTCCGCGCCGTGGTCAAGCGCAGGTCCTACTGGCTGCCGGCCGGCCCGCACCATCACAGCTACCTGTGGCGCAACACGAACCTGCTGCTTGGCGGCTACCCGGGCCTGATCGGGATCAAGACCGGCTGGACCCCCGACGCTGGCGAGTGCCTGCTGTTCGAGGCCACCCATGGCACGCACGTACTGATCGGTATCGTGCTCAACAGCGCGCCCACCAAGACCGGTGCCAGCTTCGCCGACGCGGCCAGGATGCTCAACTGGGGCTTCGCCCTGCGCCGGCCGGTGGCGCTGCCCCGGTTCTCCGGCCCGGTCCCGGCCGGATGATTCGCCGGCGCCCGGCTTACTGGCCGACTCCGCACCGCCAGGATATCCCCCAGACCAGCCATTTGGTGTCCGTCGCCGCCGGTGAATCAGTCGGCTGACAGCGGCGGTCGGCCTGCTGGCCTACCCTCGGTGGCATGACAGCACCAAGCACCACGCCTGGGCCTGCCGCTGCCAGCTCGGGTCCGAGCGTGCTCGTCGTCGAGGACGATCCGGGGATCGCCACTCAGCTGGTACGCGGGCTCACCAGGGGCGGCTACCGGGTGGAGCACGTGACCACCGGCGGCGAGGCGCTCGCCCGCGCCAACCCCGACGTGGTGCTGCTCGACCTGGAGCTGCCTGATGGCGATGGCGTGAACGTCTGCCGGAAGCTCCGCGAGCGGTCCACCGCGGCGATCATCGTGGTCACTGCCTACGGTGAGGAGTCCGACCGGGTAAACGCCCTTGATGCCGGGGCCGACGACTATCTCGTCAAGCCGTTCGGTCTGGCCGAGCTGCAGGCCAGGATCCGGGCCGTGCTGCGCCGGGTGCGCCCCGGCGGTGAGCTGATCAGGCATGGGCCGCTGACCCTGGACCTGCGGACCAGAAAGGTAACGGTCAGCGGAACTGAAGTGGCGCTGACGCCCAAGGAGTTCGACATCCTGGAATGCCTGGCACTTGACCCGGGCCGGGTGGTCGGCCGGCAGGAGGTGCTTGAGGCTGCCTGGGATTCGCATTGGTACGGCCCGACCAAAGTGCTCGACGTGCACGTGGCCGCGATCCGACGCAAGCTCGGGGTTCCTGGCCTGATCGAGACCGTCTACGGCCGCGGGTTCCGGCTCGGCGAGGTCTGATGGCACGGCGGATCGCCTTCACGGTCATTGCGCTAATCGCGATCCTGCTGTGCACCGTCGTCATCCCGCTCGGCCTGATCACCGCTGCTCAGGAGCGGCATGACTTCCAGGACGAGACGGTCGCCGCTGCCACCACCGTGGCTAGCGTGGCCGAGGAGCACCTGGGTGACCGCACCACCGGCGCAGCTCTGGCCAGGTCGATCGGCAGGCTCAAGCGCAGCGGCGAACAGGTGGCCGTCTACGGTGCGGCGGGCGGTTGGCTGGCCGGAACCAGGGCCGTCTCCGGTGCGACGAGTCAGCTGGTCAACCGAGCCCTGGCCGGCGCACTGACCGTCGGGTACCCGTCCACCGATCGGATGCTGGTGGTCACGCCGGTTCGCAGCGATGCGAACCCGACCAGCCTGGGCGTGGTCGCACTGTCCAGGTCCACCGAGCCGCTCGATCACCGGCTGGCCGTGCTCTGGACGTGGCTGGTCGCGGTCTCGGCGGCTGGCCTGCTCGCGGCCGGGCTGATTGCGACCGGGCTGGCCCGCTGGGTCAGCCGACCGCTCGGCTCCCTGGAGTCGGCGGCGCAGCAGCTCGGCGACGGCGCGCTGGCGACCCGGTCTCCGGCCGCGACCGGCCCGCGCGAAGTGCGCAGGCTGGCAGTCAACTTCAACCGGATGGCTGCCCGGCTTGAGGCGCTGGTTGACGGGCACCAGGCGATGATGGCCGATGTCTCGCACCAGCTCCGTACCCCGCTCGCGGCGCTCAGGCTCCGCCTTGACCTGCTCGCCCAGGAGACACCAGGAGAGATCGCAGCGGAACTGACCGGGGCTCAGGAGGAGGTAGCCAGGCTGTCCCGGATGGTCGACGGGCTGCTGGCCGTGGCGCGCGCGGAGAACGTGACGGCGGCACCGGTGACGGTCCCGGTGGACGTCGTGATCAGGGACCGGGTCACCGCCTGGCGGCCGGCCGCCGAGGAGAAGTCGGTCACGCTGGACGCTGCCGCGGTTGAGCCGGTCACGGCCAGGCTCGGCGAGGGCAAGCTGGAGCAGATCTTGGACAATCTGCTGGCCAACGCTCTTGAGGCGGTGCCGGCCGGCGGACGAATCGGGGTCCGCAGTGTCCGGGTGCCGCCGACCGGCAGCCGGGTCCGAATCATCGTCGCCGATGACGGTCCGGGGATGAGCCAGCAGCAGCAGCGGGCTGCTTTCCGCCGGTACGTCACTGCCACGCCCGGCGGAACCGGCCTTGGTCTGGCCATCGTGCACCGGCTGGTGACCTCAAGCGGGGGCACCGTCGAACTGTCCGACACCCCTGGCGGCGGCCTGACCGTCACCGCGGACCTGCCTGCCGCGGCACGCGCTCGGGCTCCGCGTCGGGTGCCGTCGGTGCCCAGCCGCGATCTTTAGCGAATCTGAAGAATTCCTGAACCGTATCTCCAGGCTCCGTCGGGCAAGCTGAGGGACGGCAACCCAAACCCGTCCTGGAGGACCGACCATGCGCTGGCCCAACGAGAGCGCGATCACGCGCCGAGATGACCATCTCGTGCGCACGCGCAGGCTCTCGCTCTGGATCGCGGGCGGCGCGACCGCGGCGTCGCTCGGCCTGGCCACCGCCTTCGGCTACGCGCTGCCTGGTCACGCGGTCGCTGCCACCGGCAAGTCCCCCGCAGGCCAGGGTTCGGGTCAGGGGCACCAAGGCTCTGGCGGCTCGCACCAGCACGGCACCGGCGGGCTTACGGCTCCGCAGCAGCCGCCGGCCCAGCCGGCCGCGCCGCCGGTGGTCTCCTCGGGCGGGTCGTAACCGATGCCGGACCGCCACCTGCGGGCTGACCGCCGGCGGGCCAGCCGGTCATGACCGGCCACCTCCTCAGCGCGCCGGTCCTGGTCGGACCGAGCCTGCTCTGGTACACGACCAGGGCGACTGGCGTCGTGGCGCTGGTGCTGCTTACCGCCACGGTCATGCTCGGCGTGCTCGGCACCGCCCGGGCCGGTTCGCAGCGCTGGCCGCGGATCGTCACCGCCGGGCTGCACCGGAGCTTGGCGCTCACCAGCACCGCCCTCGTCGGCGTGCACATCGTGACCACGGTCCTCGACCCCTTCGCCCCGATCGGCTGGATCGCCGCGATCGTCCCGTTCAGCTCCGCCTACCGGCCGCTCTGGCTCAGCCTTGGCGCGGTCGCCTTCGATCTGCTCCTGGCCGTGCTGATCACCAGCATGCTGCGGGACCGGCTGAGTCACCGGATCTGGCGGGCGGTGCACCTGCTCGTCTACGCCAGCTGGCCGATCGCGCTCTGGCATGGCCTGGGCACCGGGACCGACACCAGGCTGGCCTGGGTGCTCGCGATCGACGTCAGCTGCGTCACCGCGGTCTGCTGGGCGGTCTGGTGGCGGCTGTCGCTGACCGAGGACCCGCTGAGCCGCGCGACCGGGATCGCCGCGCTCGCCGTGCTGCCGCTGCTGACGCTGGCCTTCGTCCTGGTCGGCCCGCTCCAGCCAGGCTGGTCCCGGCGGGCTGGCACCCCGGTCGCGCTGATCGGCAACGCCGGCCACGTGACCACAGGCACGGCGGGCACCAGCGGCCAGGCGGGCCAGCTGAGCGACGCCAGCTTTACCGGGCACCTGTCCGTAACGAACGGCCCGGGACCGGGCGAGCGGACGATCACCATCACCGGCCGGACCGACGCCGCTCCGGTGGAGAACCTGGCTATCGTGCTGCACGGCACGCCGGCCGGCGGCGGAGTCGCACTGTCCGGCGGACAGGTGCAGATCGGCCAGCCGGGAACGGCCTCCGGCTACGCCGGGCCGGTGGTACAGCTGCAGGGTCAGCAGCTAGTCGCCGCGGTGACCGGCCAGGGCGGCCAGCGGCGGGCCGAGTTCATCCTGACGATCAATGGCTCGGCGGTGACCGGAACGGTCAGCCTGGTCGCCGTGGCACCGGAGTGATGATGGCAGGACATGGCGGCGTCACCGCTCCGGCCACCACCCCGCACCGGGCAGACCTGCTCGGGCGGTCGAGTCGGCTCACCGCCGGATGGCAGGAGTCCAGTCAGCCGGCCAGCCTCAGCGACCACGCCGCCAGGTACGGGCCGCTGCCGCAGCATGGCTCCGGCCGGTCCGGGACCCTGATCGAGGCAGTGACCCAGGCCGGACTCACCGGGCGCGGTGGTGCCGGGTTCCCGACCGGGGTCAAGATGCGCGCGGTCGCCGCCAGGCGCGGCCCAGCGGTGGTCGTCGCCAACGGCATGGAGAGCGAGCCGGCCAGCGAGAAGGACAAGGCGCTGCTGTCGCGTGCGCCGCATCTGGTGCTTGACGGGGCGGTGCTGGCCGCGCTGGCAGTCGGCGCTGATGTGGTGCACCTCTGCCTGCCCCGATCCAGCCATTCGCTGATCGCCATCATGACCGACGCGGTCTGGGAGCGCGAGCAGGCGAATCTGCACCACGTCAAGATCGAAGTCCACGACCTGCCGCAGCACTACGTCTCCAGCGAGGAGACCTCGCTGGTGCACTGGCTGAACGGCGGCGAGGCCAAGCCGACTGCCATCCCGCCACGGCCGTTTGAGAAGGGGGTCGGCCGGCGCCCGACCCTGCTCGACAACGTCGAGACGCTGGCGCACGTCGGCCTGATCGCCAGATTCGGGCCAGCCTGGTTCCGCCAGGCCGGGCTGCCCGACGCACCGGGCACGATGCTGAGCACCATCGCCGGCGCCGTGCAGGCTCCCGGCGTCTACGAGCTCGAAGTCGGCGCCAGGATCGGCGATGTCCTGGCCATGAGCGGCGCACAGCCGGAAATCGGCTCCGTCCTGGTCGGCGGATACTTCGGCAGCTGGCATGACATCAGGGACGTGGCCGGCCTGCCGATGGCCACGCCCGGGCTACGCCGCATCGGCGCCTCGGCCGGCGCCGGAGTCCTGTTCGCCCTGCCTCCTGATGCCTGCGGCCTGACCGAGACTGCCCGGGTGCTGGCCTGGCTGGCTGGCCAGGGCGCCGGCCAGTGCGGTCCATGCGTCTTCGGCCTGCCCGCGATCGCCGACGACTTCGCGCAGCTCGCCGGCGGGCGGCCGAAAGGGCCGGTGCTCGACCGGCTGGACCGCAGGCTGACGACGATCAACGGGCGGGGAGCATGCCGCCATCCTGATGGCGCGGTGCGGCTCGCCCGGTCGGCACTGTCCGCGTTCGCCGCCGACGTCAGGGCACATGCGTCGCACCGGCGCTGCCTGTCGGCCGGGGGTGGCCAGCGGCCGGCGGTGCTGCCGATTCCCCGGTCCTGGGCGGAGGACGGCTGGCAATGAGACGACACCTGACCGTCAACCCGATCGCCTGCGCTGGCCACGGGCTCTGCGCCGACATGCTGCCCGAGCTGATTCGGCTTGACGAGTGGGGCTACCCGATCGTGGCTGACCGTGACGTCCCGCCCGAGCTCGCTCCGCTCGCTCGCCGGGCTGTCCGCCTCTGCCCGACTCTCGCGCTGCGACTCGCGGCGACGACGGCAGACCGGGCGGTGTCCCGGTGAGCGTGAAGACCATGCCCAGGCATCGCCGGTCCGTCGAGCGCGGCGGCGGTGCCGAGGGCAACGAGCGGCTGACCGCGATGACCGGAGCCGTGCTGCTCATCCTGCTGGCCGCCGAGGGGTTCACCATCCTGGGCGTGCATCAGATGCTCACCCTGCACTTTTTTCTCGGCATGCTGCTGGTCGGACCGGTGCTGCTGAAGCTCGGGTCGACCGGCTACCGGTTCGTCCGCTATTACACCGGATCTTTGCCCTACGTCAGGAAGGGACCGCCGGCTCTGCTGCTCCGGCTGCTCGGCCCGGTGGTGATCGCGAGCACGGTCGGCGTGATCGGCTCGGGGATTGCGCTGGCCTACCAAGGACCCGGCCCGTCGATTTGGCTGTTCGCGCACAAGGCATCCTTCGTGCTCTGGTTCGGCGCGATGACGATCCACGTCCTGGCCTACGCTCCCAAGCTGCCCCGGCTGCTGATGCCAGGGTCGGCGGGCCGGGACCGGGCCCGCGCCGCACTCGTCGGCGCCGGACGGCGCTGGATGCTGCTCACCGGGTCGCTGGCCGGCGGCCTGCTGCTGGCGCTGGCCACCTACCATCTGGCCGGTCGCTGGACCGGGTTCAGCCACATCGCCGGCTGAACCCGGCGCTAGCCCGCCCGCGCGGGAGATCGGCTCCCGGCCACCCGCGCAGAGGGCAACCTGACCCCGGCTACTTCGAGGCTGACTCTGTTGTTTCCCTGGACGGTCCGGTCCCGGTCGGGCCGATCGCGGCTCGTGCGGGCGCGTCGGTGACCATCCGGTAGACGGCCAGCGCGAGCCCCGCACCGACGGTCAGCAGTCCGGCGGTCGATACTAGGTAGCCCACGCCGTGCATGGCGGGAGCGACGAAGACGAAGATCATGGCTCCGGTCAAGGTGACGAGCGTGCCCGCGAGGATCAGCCAGCCGATCATGGGCTGGTGGGCAGCTGCGATCAGCCGGTGCGTCGCCACCGCGAGCAGGACGAGGCCGGGCAGCAAGAACAGGCCCACGTCCTGGTGCAGCCAGGTGAAGACGGCGTCTTTGACCGCGCCCTTGGCTGAGCCCCCGGCACCGAAGTAGGTCTCGTTCATCTCGATGGCGTAGCCGGCGACCACGACGGTGGCGAAGCTAGCCGCCCAGGCAGTGGCAGAGGCCAGGTGCAGCGGCATCCTGAGCCAGCTTGTCATGTCGTGACGGCGACCGTAAGCGGTCATGACCAGGGCGACAAGTCCGCCCAGCATGACCGTCAGCCCGGTCAGGATGTCGTCACCTGCGATGCCGTTGGTCCCGCCAGCGGACTGGAACAGGGTCGGCGGCGCCCAGGAACTGAATGCCATCGCCAGGTAGGCGACTGTCATCGCGATCACCCCGGCGCTGAGCCAGCCGAGTGCCCAGAGTGTTACGACCCGGGATCGGCCGGTGAGCTGAGAGAGCCCGAACTGCACAACCGCGAGCACCGAGATCAGGCCCATGCTCGCCACCGCCATCTCGTGCGAATGGGAGCCGATCAGGTTCGCGGTAAAGTCGCCGGGCTTGACGCCGATCCAGCGGGCGTAGCTGGCGATGATCGATGGATGATCACCGAACTCCAGAATCCATCCAGCCAGGTGCCCCATCAGCGCCGCGGCGAACATCGACGCGGCCGACAGCCAGGCGGCCCAGAACGGCAGCGCGGCACGGACCGCCCCACGTGGCCGTTCTCTGTACAGGCCCCAGAGCAGCACGAGCAGGATCTCATCTAGCGCGAAGAAGCCTGCGATCTGGGTCCACATCGCCACTTCTGCACCAGGGACGCGAGAGTCGAAGATGCCGCCGATGCCGGCCAGGGTGGTGGCGGCCACCACGCCGCCCGCGATCCAGAGACGGATATGTCGTGACTTCAGCCCGAAGACCTCGCATGCCAGCAGTGCGGCGAGGCCCACCAGGCCGATGAGAAGCCCGTGCAGGTACATGACGTGCCAGTAGTTGGGTGTAGCGGACGCCGCGGTCTCAGCGGCAAACGGGTTAGCGATAAACACGCTGCCCAGGGAGAACGCGGCTAGCCAGGCCAGCACGAAGGCCACGACGTGACGCGGGGTCAGCCATGGCCAGCGGGCGTTAGCCGACATTTCGTCGAGCGAGGATTGCCCGGCGGAGACAGGAACCTCTGGCTTGATCACCATAGTGATCGCCTCCTTCTCAAGCCGATCCCATGCTCCGCTCGCGCCTACCTGCGGCTACAGGGGCTTTGGTCACGCGCGACCATGCCGGACATCCTTTTCTTGATCGCGGGGTCATTCCCAGCGGAACGCGACGACTGCGGTAATCGCCGAGGCGCACGCTATCCCGAGGGCCACGGCGACGTCGCGCCACGCAAGCGCGGTCCCGAGCCAAGGGTGGAGCCGGGAAGGGCGAGCGTGACGTCTGCATTGTCTGGCCACAGACCCCCGCGCAGATTAGAGGGCCGCGCAGGCCCGGTTGAAGTCAGCGGTGGTGCCCGGGGCGAGGGTGACACTCGCGGTACCGGCGTCCGCCGTCGAGGTCACGGTCCTGATCGCACCGCGCGGGGTGAATACCTCGGTGAAGGAGTTGTCCGGCGAGGCGACGACGAGCTTCGAGCCATGCCAGCTGCCGCGCAGGGCCACCACCCAGCCGTCCGGCAGCGACGTCGGCGAGCCGCCGGTCAGGCTGAGATCAGTGCGCGCTCCGCTGGTGCTGAGCCAGGTGCGCACCTTCCCGGTCAGCGGGAATGTGTAGGTGACCCGGCTGGCCGTGCAGAGCTTGGCGGTGCCCTGGAGGTTATCGCAGCCGAACTGGTCGCAGCCGAGCTCATCGCCGGCCATCGGTCCGCCGCGGAAGCTGACCGATAGCACGTAATGGCCGCCATTGCTCGCTTGCACGGTGCCGTAACCCGACCATGCTCCGGTGGGCGTGAACTTGCCGCCGATATGGAAGCTCCACGGGTTTAATCCGACTTCCACCACAATCAGCAGGATCGCCAGTGTGAGCAGCACCCTAACCAGCCGCAGCAGCGGATGCCGGCGACGCCGGTGCGACTGCCGCTGCAGCCGCCGCTGGCGCCGTGATGGGGTCCTGCCATACCCGCCCTGCACCACGTCGCCTCCCGCGGGCCGATCACTCGCAATTTACGTCGGCGGCGGATCAAGGTAAAGGTCCGAATTTGGCCGGGATCCTGGCGGATGCCGCAGCCTGGTCAGGGCACGATCAGCACGGTTCTCGATTCGGTGTAAAACGCCCGGGCTGCCAGGCCCTGCTCGCGCGGGCCGTAACTTGATTCCTTCGATCCGCCGAACGGCGCGTTGAAATCGACGCCGGAGGTGGGGGCGTTGACCCTGATCATCCCGGCCTCCAGCCGGCGGGTCAGCCGCAGTGCCTGGCCAAGATCGCTGGTGAAGACGGCCGCCACCAGGCCGTAGCGAACCGCGTTGGCGATCGAGATCGCCTGGTCTGCCGATTCGGCCCTGATCAGCGCGGCCACCGGCGCGAACACCTCCTCGGTGGCCAGCGGTCCGGCCGGGCCGTCAAGCTCTACCACGGTCGGCGCGAGGTAGAACCCTGGCTCGTCGAGCACCCGGCCGCCAGTCAGTACCCGGCCACCCGAGCCCGCCACCGCGTCCAGCGCAGCTGATCGCGATCCGGCGTCGATCACCGGGCCGACCAGCGTTCCCGCGTCGGCCGGGTCCACCACCCGCAGCGCCTGCACCGCGGCCGTCAGGCGGTCGCGGAACTGCGGGTAGACCTCGCTGACCACGATGACCCGGCTGGTCGCTGTGCATTTCTGGCCGGCGTACCCCATCGCCGCGTACGCGATCGCCGTCGCGGCCCGGTCCAGATCGGCGTCAGCCAGCACAACGGACGGATTCTGGCCGCCCATCTCGGCCTGCACCCGGCAGCCGCGCGCCGCCGCGCGGGCACTGATTTCTCTGCCGACCGCCGAGGAGCCGGTGAACGAGACGGCAGCGACGTCCGGATGGTCGATCAGCGCGCCCGCCGTCTCAGCACCGCCGAGCACGACCTGAAACACGTCGGCTGGCAGCAGCGGCCCGATGATGTCGCCAAGCGCCAGCGCGGTGGCCGCCGCGGCGCTTGACGGCTTAAGCACCGTGGCGTTGCCATAGGCCAGGCTCGGCGCCGCCTTCCACAACGGGATCGCGACCGGGAAGTTCCATGGTGTGAGCAGTGCCGCCACGCCGACCGGTACGTTCCTGGCCAGCAGCAGCTGGTCAGGGCCCGCGGCCGGCAGCGTCTCGCCGTCGGGCAGCAGCGCGGCCTGGGCGTAATAGCGCAGGATCGCCACCCCGCGGGCGATCTCGCCGCGCGCCTCGGACACCGGCTTGCCGACCTCGCGGACGACCAGATCGGTGAGCTCAGCCGCACGTCGCTCGACGGCCGCGGCGGCATCGTTGAGCGCCTTCGCCCTGGCCGCGCCCGGCACCTCGCGCCACACCTGAGCCGCCCGCACCGCCCGGCTGACCGCGGCGTCAGCGCCGCGGGCGCCGGCCTGCTCCCATTCGCCGACCAGGTCGGCCGGGTCGTGCGGATTGATGCTGGTAAAAGTCATCGTGCCTTCCTTCAGTTCTCGGCCGGCCGGTGCCGCGGGCAGCTGATCGCGGCGACCGCCGTGGCTGGTAATTCGCTGCCGGGTTCAGCGGCCGGCACCAGCGTTAGCGGATCCGCAACAGGACCTTGCCGCGCGGGCTGCCGGACCCGCGCAAGTTGGCGATCGCCTGTTCCCAGTCGGCCACCGGGTAGCGATGAGTAATCAGCGCACCCGGTCTGAACTGACCAGAGTTCAGCAAGGTGACCACGTCCCGCCAGGCCGCTGAGGTGTAGCCGAAACTGCCCAGGATCGTCAGGTCGTTGTTGACGGCGTCGTCCGGCGCCAGCGCGACCGTCTCGCCGTGCGGCGGCAGGCCGAGCAGCAGCACGGTACCGCCGCGCCGGGCCGCCGCGAGCGCGGTCGCCGCCGCCTGCGCAGCGCCTGCCGCCTCCACCACCAGGTCAAAGCCCCCGGCCGCCGGGCTGGTGCGAAAGCTCGTCGCGCCGGCCGCCGCGGCCAGATCCGCTTGGCCGGTGCGGCGGCCGAGCATCGCGATCTGCGCCGGGGACCAAAGACGAAGCAGCATAACGGCAAGCAGCGCGATGGTCCCGTCACCGATCACCAGCGCCCGGCAGCCCGGTGTGACGCCGACCCTGGTCAGTCCGCGGTACACGACGGCCGCCGGCTCGGTGAGTACCGCGTCATCGGCCGCGACACCGGGATCGAGCGGGTGCACCTGCGCGGCCGGGACGGCAATCTGGCCAACCGCCGCGCCGTCGCGGGTGAAGCCGATCTCGTCGTAGATGTCGCACAGATTGGTCTGACCTGCGCTGCACCGGGCGCAGTGACCGCAGCCGATGATGCCCTCAACCACGACCCGGCGGCCGGTCAGCGGCGAATCGCCGACCACGATCCCGGTCCACTCGTGCCCCAGCGCCACCGGATACCGGATGTAGCCGGGATCGATCAGCCCGTCGATGATCTCAAGATCGGTGCCGCACAGGCCGACCAGATCGGGCTCGACCAGGAGCTGACCGGCCGCCCGAACGGCTGGCTTGCGGCTGACCAGTCGCACATCACCAGGCGAGCGCACCACCAGCGCGCGCTGCTGCGCTGCTTCGCCCTGGCCGGCCTCGGTCCAGTCAGCGGCCGATGCGCTCCGGTGAGCCGCTCCGTCCCACGCCGGCCTGCCGCCGGCCGAAGCCGCCAGGTCGGCTGCCCGGTCCGCCGCGGTCATGCTCGGGCCCCGATCACCCGTTCCCGTTCTGCGTACCCGACCCCGCCAAGGGTGACCGATACTCGGTCGGCATACCGGCGGACCGTGCGGCCGAGCTCACTCACCCGCCAGCCCGGCAGGTCGCCCTTGATCCCGGTCACGCTCACCGCGCCGGCGCACGCACCGTCGTGACCGAAGAAGACCGCGCCGACGCAGAAGATCCCCTCGGCATCCTCCTCGTCATCCACGGCGTAACCATTCCCTCGGATCGCGGCCAGATTCGCCAGCAGCGAGTCGATATCGGTAATGGTGCGGGCGGTCCTGGGCTGCAGGCCGGCCTGCTCGCAGATGGCCCTGACCTCCGCCTCGGTCATCGTGGCCAGCATCGCCTTGCCGGCTGCCGACGCGTACGGGATCTCGCGCTGGCCAAGCGGGGTGTAGAACCGGACGCTGCCCGGCCCGTCCACCCGCTCGATGAACACCGGATAGCCGTCGTCGCAGATGGCCACCCGCGAGGTCATCTTGGTCAGGTCGGCGAGCTCGGCCAGCACAGGTCGGCACAGGTCGCCGAGCGGCAGCTGGGCCCTGGCGATGTCGCCGAGCCTGATCAGCGCGGTGCCGAGCGTGTACCTGGGGCCTGGCCGCGCGTCCCTGAGCAGTCCGGCGGCTGTCATCGTCCTGGCCAGCGCCAGCGTCGTGCTCTTGGACGTGCCGAGCGCCCTGGCCAGATCGCTGAGCGACTGCCCGTCCGGCGGCCCATCGGCCACGATCTCCATCAGCCGGATAGCCCTGGCGACGCTGCGGACCGTGTAGCGTCCGGCGATCTCGCCGTCACCGCTGGCCGCTGGCTGACGCCAGCCGCCGATGACCCCGGCCTCGCTGCCGTCCGCTGACTTCACCCGGCCACCTCCGCACCCGAGTGTTCGGCTCTGCCGAACGCAATGTATGAAGCAGGTAACGAGTCTTGACAGAGCTGACAATGCAGAGTTTTGTTGCCTGCGTGATTCTATATCACACAACAGTGTTCGGTAGGACAGAACGCATGGAACGCAGCGTGGCCCGCGCAGATGCGGCCAGGCAGCGCATTGCAGCCTGGCTGGCGGGCGGCCAGCAGTCCGCTGGCCTGGTGCTGACCGGCCCGGCCGCCGTGGCCTGGGCCTGCGGCGGGGTGGCACCGCCGGTTGACCGCACCGCCGGGGTCGATCTGGTCTGGGCGGTCGTCACGCCATCGGGGGCCGGCCTGATCACCACCGGCGTGGAAGCCGACCGGATCCGGGCCGAGTATGACCCGGCCAGGCATGGCTTCGGCGCACTGGCTGAGGTGCCCTGGTACTCCCCTGATGCCTTCGTCCCCGCGGCCGAGTCGCTGGCCGGGGCGCCGGCCAGCCAGCTGGCGTCGGACGGTCACCCGGCATTCGGAATCGACGTGTCACAGGACCTGATCGCGCTTCGGCTGGCGCTCTGCGCTGCCGAGGCCGCTGATCTGGCTGATCTCGGCACCGACGCAGCCCAGGCGCTGCAGGCCGGCCTGGCCCAGTGGCGCCCTGGCGAGCGCGACCTGGATATCCAGGCGCGCTGCGCAGGCCTGCTTGAGGCAGCCGGCGCCGATGCCCCGGTGCTGATCGTCGGCGGGGACGACCGGCTGGCCAGATACCGGCATCCGATGGCGGTAGGAGCGCCGGTCAGGCGCCTGGTGATGGCGGTCGTGGTCGCCCGCCGGGCGGGACTGCACGTCGCTGCCACCAGGTTCGCCACGTCGGGCCCGCTCGAGGATGGTTATGTCACCCTTCGCCGCCGGGTCCTGGCCATCGAGGACGCGGTGCTGACCGCATCCAGGCCGGGCAACAGCTACGGGACCGTGCTTGACACGCTGAACGGCGCATATGCCGCAGTTGCCGCGGCAGGCGGCTGGAGAGGCCACTACCAGGGCGGACCCATCGGATTCGCGCAGCGCGAGTTCGAGATCGCGCCTGGCCAGACCGGATCGCGATGGTACGACGAGCCGATCAGGGCCGGTCACGCCATCGCCTGGAACCCGAGCCTGCCCGGTGGCGCCAAGTCCGAGGACACCTACCTGGTGACCGCCGACGGGCTCCAGCCGGTCACCACGGCGGCAGGCTGGCCCGCTGAAGACAACGACGGCCGGCATCCGCCGCGCCCGGCAGTACTGGAGGTCGGCACGTGACGGATGGGATCCAAGGCCAGCCGGTATCCGGCGCCGACATCCTGGCGCAGCGCGGCCTGACGGCCGAGCCGGCCGCGCGGGCCAGCCAGGCCAGGTTCGGCGATGGCGCCCACTTCAGGATCGAGATACCTAGCGTCGAGGGACCTGCGGTGCTCCGGGCGGCCGTCGCTGAGGCCGCCGCCCGCGGCATCACGGTGAACCGGGTCTCGCAGGGCAGCGGCGCGATGCTGCTCGCCGAGGCCGAGCTGGCCGAGATGGCCAGGATCGGCGCCGACAACGGCCTTGAGGTGTCGCTCTTCGTCGGACCGCGCGAGGAGTGGGATATCGGCCGGGCCGCTGGATCGGCCGATGGCCAGATGCTGGCCGGCCGGCTCCGGGGCACCAGGCAGCTCCGCTATGCGATCGACGACATCCTCCGGGCCACCGAACGCGGGATCAGGGGCTTCCTGATCGCCGACACCGGACTCCTGCAGCTGGTCACCGAGATGCAGGCGGCTGGCCAGCTGCCCGCCTCGATCATCTGGAAGGTGTCGGCCGTGCTCGCCCCGTCGAACCCGGTCAGCTTCGGTGTGCTTGAGCGCCTCGGCGGATCGACCATCAACGTTCCTTCCGACCTCACGCTCGGGCAGCTCGCCGAGCTGCGGGCGGCAAGCTCACTGCCGATCGACCTGTACGTGGAGACGCCGGACGCGATGGGCGGCGTCGTCCGCGGCCACGAGGCCGCCGACCTGGTCGCGGTGGCGGCGCCGATGTACGTCAAGTTCGGCCTGCGAAACTCCCGGCTGCTGTATCCGAGCGGCCTGCACCTGGTCGACGACGCGATGGCGATCGCCAGGGAGAAGGTGCACCGCGCGGCGGTCGCGATGGAGTGGATCGGCCGCAGCGGCCTGGAGCTGGTCCAGTCCGGACCCGGTGCCAAGGGTCTCGGGATCCCGGAGCCGTAGCGATGACCCAAGGCACCAACGGCAGCTCGCCGGCGCTGCGCAGCCGGGCCTGGCTGGCCGGCGACGACGAGGTCGCCGTACTGCACCGGGTGGCCCTGGCCAGCGCGGGCATCGAGATCGGCCAGGCAGCGGACCGGCCGGTGATCGGGATCGCCAACTCGGCAAGCCAGCTCAATCCGTGCAACCTGCCGCTTGGTGCTCTGGTCGGCCCGGTCAGGGAGGGAGTCGAGGCGGCGGGCGGCGTCGGCGCCGAGTTCGGCGTGATCTCACTCGGCGAGGACCTGATGAAGCCGAGCGCGATGCTTTACCGGAATCTGCTGGCGATCGAGATCGAGGAGATGGTCAGGGCCAACCCGCTGGACGGGCTGGTGATCCTGGCCAACTGCGACAAGAGCGTTCCCGGCGCGCTGATGGGCGCGATCAGCGCGAACATCCCGACCATCCTGGTCACTGGCGGCTCCAGGCCGGTCGCCAGGTTCCGCGGCGAGGCGATCGGAACCGGCACCGCGCTGTGGCGGCTCTGGGATGAGCGCCGCGCCGGGCGGCTTGATGACGCCGGCTGGCATGAACTTGAGCGGTGCCTGAGCTGCGGGCGGGGCGCCTGCAACACGATGGGCACCGCGTCCACGATGGCCGTGCTCGGCGAGGTGCTTGGCCTGATGGTGCCGGGATCGGCCTCGATCCCGGCGGGCGATCCGCGATCGGCAGCCGCCGCTCGGCGGGCCGGGGAGCTAGTCGTGGCGGCGGTCAAGGCCTCGTCGATGCCCCCGACTGCCGCGATACCGACCGGCCCGATGGCGGCCGGACCACTAGGCACGGGGACTCAAGGGCGCGACCTGCGCCCGCAGGCGATCCTGACGCGCGCGGCTTTCCGCAACGCCATCGTCGCCCTGCACGCCATCGGCGGCTCGACCAACGCGGTGATCCACCTGGCCGCGATGGCGGGCCGGGCCGGAGTGCCGTTGCCGCTTGAGGACATCGGCAGGCTCGGCGCCGACGTGCCGGTGCTCGCCGATGTCGAGCCGTCCGGCTCCGGCCTGATGCCGGACTTCGACGCCGGCGGCGGCGTGCCCTCGCTGCTGCGCGAGCTGTCCGGACTGCTCGACCTGAGCGCCGGCACGGTCAGCGGGCAGACCATCGGCGCGATCGCCGCCGCAGCCGCACCGGCCGCCGGCGCGATCCGGCGGGCTAGCTCGCCGCTTGCCGTGGGCGGTGCCTTCGGGGTCGTGCGCGGCTCGCTGGCACCCGACGGCGCGATCATCAAGACATCAGCGGCCACGCCAGCGCTACTGCGGCACCGGGGTCCGGCCGTGGTGTTCCGCGGCTATGCCGACATGCTGGCCAGGATCGACGACCCCGACCTGCAGGTCACCGCGGACAGCGTGCTGGTACTGGCCGGCTGCGGCCCGGTCGGCGTCCCCGGAATGCCGGAGTGGGGCATGATCCCGATCCCGGCCAGGCTCGTCAGGCAGGGCGTGACCGACATGGTCCGGGTCACCGACGCGCGGATGAGCGGCACCAGCTTCGGCACCGTGCTGCTGCATGTCGCGCCCGAGGCGGCCGTCGGCGGACCGCTCGGCCTGGTCAGGGACGGGGACCCGATCTCGGTCGACGTGCGGGCCGGCTCGCTTGAGCTCGAGGTGCCGCCGGCCGAGCTGGCCAGCCGCAGGGCGGCGCTCAGCCAGCCGCGGCCTGCTCACCTGCGCGGCTGGCCCGCCTTGTACGCCAGGCACGTACTGCAGGCGCCGGACGGCTGCGACCTGGACTTCCTCCGGGCGCCGACACCGGCGCACCGGACGTTCGTCGAACCAGTTGTGGGGCGCTCATGAGAGCGGCCCGCCCTCGAAAGGAGAGAGCCGTGAGGCGATGGAAAATGGCGGCAACCGCGACGGCCGTAGCACTGCTTGCCGCCGGCTGCAGCAGCGGTAGCAGCAGCAGCAGCAGCGGCAGCGGCGGCGCTGGCCCGGTCACGATCACCATCTGGCACAACTACGGCACCGAGCAGAACGCCACGGCGCTGAACAACCTGGCTAAGGCCTTCGAGAAGCTGCACCCGAACGTCAAGGTGAACGTGGTCAGCCAGGACGCGAGCAACTACTTCGCTCAGCTTCAGACCGCGGCGATCTCCAAGAACGGACCCGACCTCGCCGTCATGTGGACCGGCCTGTTCACACTGCAGTACAAGAGCTTCCTGCAGAACCTGAAGACCGAGATCCCGGCGGCCGACCTGGCCAGGATCGACCCCAACGCGCTGAAGTGGACCTCCGACAGCTTCAACGCGGCCAACGGGCCGTATGTGGTCCCGCTGGAGAACCAGTTCTACATCGGCTTCTACAACAAGTCCGACTTCGCCAGGGCTGGCGTCGCCGCGGTACCGACCGACTGGAGCCAGCTCTACGCCGCGTGCGCCAAGCTGAAGAAGGCCGGCTTCACCCCGATCGTCTACGGCAACGGCGGTCAGCCGCTCGGCGCCACCTTCTATCCGTGGTACGACATGAGCTACATGATGATCGGCGCCTACTCCGTCGCTCAGTGGGAGGGCCTGTACAGCGGGCAGATCCCGTGGACGTCAGCGACCATCAAGGCTCAGCTGGCCAACTGGACCAAGCTGCACAGCTCGGGCTGCACCAACTCCGACGTGGTGACCAACACCAACAACCTCGGCCAGTTCGAGTCGGGCAAGGCCGCGATGATGGTCGACGGCACCTGGGACACCCAGAAGTTCACCAGCGCGCTCGGCAGCAAGGTCGCCGCCTTCGTCCCGCCGTTCTCCAGCACTCCGATCAATGGGGTCGTCGACTTCGCCGGTGACGGCATCTCCCAGATGACCTACTCACAGCACCCGGCACAGGACGCGCAGTTCCTCGAGTTCATGACGACGCCGCAGGCCGCACAGATCATCAACGCGGCCGGACTGATCCCGGCCATCACCGGCATCCCGACGAGTAACCCGGTAAACCAGCAGATGCTGGACTTCGTCAGCCAGAATCACATGACCGTGTACCCGATGCTCGACAACGTGGTGCAAGGCAACATCGTCAGCGCTGGCCAGAAGTTCCTGCCCTCCGTGCTGAACGGCACGGAGTCAGCCCAGTCGGCCATGCAGGCCTTCCTGACCACGCTGAATCAGCTGCCGGCCAGCCAGCGCGGCAACACCTTCCCTTAATCGACCGACAGCCCTTGACAACCCGACATCGTGATCTCCGGCGGCGGGCCTGCCGCCGGAGATCACCACCCACTCTCAGGAGATCGTCCTTTTGAGTCTGACCGAGCCCGGGCCAGCACAGGCCGCAGGCGCCGGAACCGCCCGGCGCCGGCGCGACCGGATCCGGCCAGCCGCGGGCTCGAGCCGGCTGACCAGACGGCGCAGGCGGGCCGGGATTCTGCTGTCCCTGCCGGCCGTCGCGCTTGTGCTGGCCCTGCTCGGGGCGCCGATCGGGCAGGCCGTCTACTACTCGATGACGCTGTGGAACGGGGTCACGGCGACCTGGATCGGGCCGAGCGCCTACACGGCGACGTTCAAGGACCCGATCTTCTGGCGGGTACTTGAGAACAACGCGCTGCTGCTGATCGCGGTCCCGTTCGCGATCGGGATCCCGCTGGCCATCGCCGCCTTGCTGAATGAGCACGTCCGTGGCTGGCGGTTCTTCCGGTCGGTCTACTTCCTGCCGACCGCGATCTCCTGGGTCGTGATCGGCATGTTCGCGCTGCGGTTCTTCTCGGCAACGGGCGTGCTGAACCAGCTGCTCGCCAAGGTCGGGCTGGGTGCCTCGGCCACCGACATGCTGGCCGGGGAGCACAGCGCGCTGGCCGCGCTGGCGATCACCTTCATCTGGTCGATGCTCGGCACCAACACCATCATCTTCCTGACCGGCATGGCCACCTTGGATCCGACGCTGATCGAGGCAGCCAAGGTGGACGGACTGAGCCGACGGCAGATCTTCTTCCGGGTCACGCTGCCGCTGCTGACCAGGTTCATCCAGTTCGCCTTCGTGATCACCGTGATCAGCGCGTTCTCCGCGCTGTTCAGCCTGATCTTCGTGATGACCGGCGGCGGTCCCGGATTCGGGACCACGACGCTTGAGTTCTTCGTCTACCAGACCGGCTTCCAGCAGGTTCAGTTCGGCACCGGCGCCCTGTACGGGATCATCCTCTTCGTGATCATGGCGGTCGTCGGCCTGGTCCAGCTCCGGCTGATTAAGCCAGGGGACGAGGGCTGAGTGCGATGACGGCACCCGTGACACCGGCCGCTCCGGCCGCCCCGGCCGCCCCTGCCGGACCAGCCGATCCGACGCCGTCGGCTCCCCGCTGGCTGGGCCAGCGGCTGCGCAGGAACATGTCCGCCTGGGCCCTGTTCGGCCTGATGGTCATTGTCGCCGTCGTGATGCTCTATCCGTTCTGGTACATCGTCGACAACGCGTTCCGCAGTCCCGGCCAGTTCGACCGGCAGAGCGGTCACTCGCTGAGCGGCTGGTCGGAACTCTTCGCGAACCTGCCGGTCGGCAGCCAGCTAGTCAACTCCATGCTGGTGTGCGCGGCGGCTATCGTGATCATCCTGGTAGTTTCCACGACCGCGGGATTCGCCTTCGCCAAGCTCCGGTACCGGGGCAGCGGCACGATATTCCTGCTCGTCGTCGCCGCGCTGATGGTTCCGCTGCAGTCGATCATCATCCCGGAATACGTCAACCTCGCGAAGTTCGGCCTGACGAACTCCTACACCGGCGCTGTCCTGGTCTACGCGGCCCTGGGAACGCCATTTGCCACCTTCCTGATGGCCACCTATTACCGCGGCATCTCCGACGAGCTGATCGAGGCGGCGGTGATCGACGGGCTCGGCTACGAGCGGACCTTCCTGCTGATCGCGATCCCGCTGTCGCTTCCGGCCATCGCCACCGTCACCGTGCTGCAGTTCATCCAGATCTGGGATGACCTGCTGGTCGGGCTGCTGTTCCTGCCGACCAGCCAGCGGACCATCACGGCCGGCCTGGCGACCCTGTCGGCCGGGCGGACGACCAGCATTCCGGCCCTGATGGCGGGCTCCTTGATCAGTGCAATTCCGGCTATTGTGGTCTACCTGATCTTCCAGCGGCACCTGATCAAGGGCCTGACTCTCGGGATGGGCAAGTGAGTGTCCGCACCGGATCGCCAGGCCTGGCGACTGCTGCCGCCGCGCGGCCGGCGGCAGCTACGCGGCGCAAGGACCAAGGCTAAGGAGCGAGAAGAGTGTCGCGGATCGTGCTCGATGCGGTGACCAAGCGGTATCCCGACGGGACGATCGCGGTGAATTCGCTGGACCTGGAGGTCAACGACGGCGAGCTGCTGGTACTTGTCGGGCCGTCTGGGTGCGGCAAGACAACCGCGCTGCGGATGGTGGCCGGCCTGGAAGAGGTGACGTCCGGGTTCATCAGGATCGACGACAAGCCGGTCAACGACGTCGAGCCGCGGCACCGGGACATCGCCATGGTCTTCCAGAGCTACGCGCTGTATCCGCACCTGTCGGTCTACGACAACATCGCGTTCAGCCTGAAGTACCGCAAGATCGCCAAGAGCGAGGTCAGGCGGCGGGTCGCCGAGGCGGCCAGGATCCTGGAACTTGAGCCGTACCTGCAGCGCAAGCCGCGGCAGCTGTCCGGCGGTCAGCGGCAGCGGGTCGCGATGGGCCGCGCCATCGTCCGGCAGCCGCGTGCGTTCCTGATGGACGAGCCGCTCTCCAACCTCGACGCCAAGCTGCGGGTGCAGATGCGGGCCGAGATCGCCCAGCTGCAGCGCTCGCTCGGCACCACCACGATCTACGTCACGCATGACCAGATTGAGGCGATGACCCTGGGCACCCGGGTGGCGGTGATCTCCGGCGGCCTGCTGCAGCAGGTCGCAGCGCCGCAGGAGCTGTACACCAGGCCAGCCAACCTGTTCGTGGCCGGGTTCATCGGCTCGCCGCCGATGAACCTGATCGATGCCAAACTCGAGCGCGGCGAGGATGGTCCGGCCGTGGTGTTCGGCGGTCACCGACTGCTGGTCCCGCCGGAGGTGGCGGCCGAGCACCCGGCACTTGAGCAGTATCTGGGCCGCAACATCGTGCTGGGCGTCCGTCCCGAGAGCATGCAGGACGCCGACCTGGTGCACGATGTCGATCCGCGGGCGATCATCGAGCTGCCGGTCAAACTGCGCGAGGAACTCGGCTCCGAGGTGCACATCCACGCAGCGATCGGGACGGCCGCGCACGTCAGCGGATCCGAATCGGATGACGTGCATTCGCTGGCGACGATGGTGGCCAGGATGGACCCGCGGACCTCGATCGCCGAGGGCCAGACCGCCCGGGTCCAGGTGGACACCGCCGCCCTGCACTTCTTCGACCCGGACACCGGCGCGAGCTTCCGCCGCTAGCGAACGTGCGGCTGGGTACCCGCGGACCCGGTCCGCGGATACCCAGCCGTGATTCGCTACCTCACCTTCATCGGTGCTGCTCCTGGGCCAGTTCCCGGTGGTCGGCTCCCCCGTTTTCGGCCGCCCGGTGGTCGGCCCGCACCGGCTGATGGTGGTGGTGGTGGTGGGGCTCCGGCACGGGCTCGCCCGGTATGTCGCCGAAGTCGGGCTCGGCTTCCGGCTCCTCCATCGGGTAGGCCACCTCGCCGTGTGCCTGGATATCGCCGGCGACCAGCTCTGGCTCGGACATCCGCAGCTTCATGAACAGTCCGATGCCGCGCAGGATCAGGAACGTCACCAGCCCGTCCCAGACGATGACGGTCAGCGCGGCACCCGCCTGGATCAGCAGCTGCTTCGGGTGGCCGTAGAACAACCCGGCGGTGGTCACGTTCGGGCTCTTCCCGACCCCGAGGTAGACGATCATCTTCGGGTCGGCGAGCAGGCCGACCAGGAGACCGCCGATCAGGCCGGCGAACCCGTGGGTGTAGACCACGCCGAGCGCGTCGTCGACCTTCTTGAACGGCCAGACCTTCTTGGGCAGATAGGCGAACAGCGTCCAGACCACCGCGGAGTCGATCAGGCCGATCAGGATGGCCCCGACGCCGTTGACGTAACCCGCGGCCGGCGTGATGCCGACCAGACCGCAGATCATCCCGTTGACACCACCGAGGAAGGTCGGCTTGCGGTCCTTGCCCCAGGCCATGTCCATGATCACCCAGGTCATCATGGCGACCGCGGTGGCGAGGTTGGTGTTGATCACCGCGGCAGCGGCGTCCGCGCCGGCGAAGTACGGGTCACCGCCGTTGAAGCCGTTCCAGCCGAGCCACAAGATTCCGGCGCCGACCGCCACGAACGGGAGGTTGTTCGGCATGGCACGCTCGCGGTCGCGCTGCAGCCGCGGCCCGATCACGGCGGCGGCGACGAACCCGGAGACGCCAGCCGCTAGGTGGATGACGTAGCCGCCGCTGTAGTCGAGCGCGCCCTTGCCTGCCCAGAAGCCGCCGCCCCAGAGCAGGAAGGCATTCACCGTATAGGCGAACGTGATCCAGAGCGGCACGAAGATCAGCCAGACCTTGAACCTGATCCGGCCGAAGACGCTGCCGATGAACAGGATCGGCGTGATCGCCGCGAACACGAACTGGAAATAGACCAGCGAGCTCTCGGGGAACTTGAATTTCGGCATAAGGCCATTCAGCAGCGGAATGCTGGCCTGGCTCTGCTCGCCTGCCTGGCCGACTACCTGCCCGGGCTTGCCGATGAAGGTGTGCAGCCAGGGCGTCCCGAAGCCCATCTTGAAGGCCCACAGGACCCAGACGATGAGGGTGAGCGCGAACGCGCTGAAGACCATCATCATCGTGTTGACGGCCCATTTGCGCTGGACGATTCCGCCGTAGAGCACCGCCAGCGCGGGAATGCTCATCAGGCCGACGAGGGTCGCTGCCGTAAGCTGCCAGGCGTTGTCGCCTGAGCTTAGCCAGCTAGGGTAAGGAACCACGCTTCGCCTCCAGAAGCTGAAGCGAAGGGTGTGCCGGGGAGCCAGGCAGCGCTGACCAGCACCGACCCAGCCACCCCTTCGTTGTCATCAGTACCGTTTATGTTTCCCACGCCCGCGTTTCGTGGGCGTTTCCCGCCAGTTACGGCGCGGCTAAAGCACCGCGGGCCAGTCCGGCTGCTGCGTTTCTGGTGTGTTACCTGCCAGTTACGGCGCGGCTAAAGCACCGCGGGGCTGTCCTGGCTGCCGCGTTTCTGGTGTGTTACCTGCCAGCTACGGCGCGGCTAAAGCACCGCGGGGCTGTCCTGGCTGCTGCGAAGGGTCCGACCCGGCGCGTGGGCGCCAGGGCGCGGTGCCGGCCGGCGTCCACGGCCAGGGTTACACGACGTTCGGCCTGGCGGTCACCGCGTCCGGATCCGTACCGCCCTGGCCCTCCTCGAGGTCCGAATCGAGTCCGACCGCGCGGCGGATCCAGCCGCCGATCCGGTCAAGCAGCGCCGGCAGGGCGCTCCGCTCGGCGTGCCCGAAGCCCGGGATGATCCACAGCTCTCTGGGCTCGCCCGCCGCGTCGTAGAGCCGCTGCGCGTGATCGACTGGAAAGAACGCGTCCTTGTCTCCGTGCACGATGAGCAGCGGCACCGGGGCGATCCGGGCGGCGGCAGCGGCCGGCGGCAGCGGCACCGGATCCCACTTGCTGTTGCCGATCCTGGTCTTGAGCCTGGTCCTGGCCACCAGGCGGCCGGCCCGATGCTCGACAGCGAAGTGCACAAGCCGCATTGGCCTGGTGCCGCGGTAGTACCACTGACCTGGGCTGCTGACGGCGACTACCGCGTCAGTGCCGCCGATCAGCGCGGCGTGCCTCAGCACGATCGAGCCGCCCATCGAGAAGCCGGCCGTGGCGATCCGCCGGTAGCCAAGCTCCCTGGCATAGCCGACGGCTACCTCGACGTCCCTGATCTCCTTGTCGCCAAGCGTGGACACGCCGCCTGACCTGCCGTGGCCGCGGAAATCGAAGGTGACTACGCCGCCGAATTTGTTCAGCCCGGTCGCGACCCGCCAGACCGACGGGCGCTGCCAGTTCTGGGTGAAGCCGTGGGCTAGCACGATCGCCAGGTCGGAATCACCAGGTAGATGCGCGGCGTCGATCGGCACACCGTCGGCGGTGACGATGGTCCTGGCATTGGGCACGGGCTTGGTCATGCACCCATTGTGCGCGAGCAGCACAAGTGATCGTGCGTCCTGCGGTGGCCGCCGCGATCGGCCGCGTTGTCGCGGATCTTCAGGCGGTGCTGGCCACGGATGCGAGCAGCCAGGCTCGAGCCTGATCGACCGCGGCCAGGATCGCCCCGCGCAGCACTGGTCCGCCGCTGATCCCGGTCGGAACCACCTGCGGGTGGGCCGGGCAGATCCGGCCCACCTCGGCGGCTACCCGGTCGGCCAGTGTGGTGCCACCGGCCAGGTCAACCTCGCCGCCGAGCACGACCAGGCACGCCGGGCACCGGCAGGTAACCGATCTCGCCCGCCGCGCCCCCCACGCCACGGTGCAGGGCGGCCGCCAAGGATCGTGGCAAGCCCGAGACCAACGCCGATCCAGACCAGCACGAAGTCATCCGCGCCGCGGGCCGCGCCGACGGCTCTTTCGGCCATCGCGGCCAGGTTCACATCATTCTCGATGGTCACCGGTCGCCCGAGGTCGTCCCGCAGGGCGGCGAGCACCCCCTCATGCCAGGCGGGCAGGTTGACCGCCAGCCGCAGGTCGCCCGTGCGCGGATCGAGCACGCCCGGCGTACCGATCACGCACGCGCGCAACGCCTCCGGCGAGCCACGGCGGCACCGCAGGCGGTCAGGATCGCGCCGCGGACCAGGTCGACCGGGTTCGCCGCGCCGTTCGGATCCACCGAGATCTCGGTGACCACCCGGCCAGTGACGTCGGCGACCCCGGCGCCCGGCTTGAGGCGGCGGCACAGGTAGCGGAATTGCGGACCTGGGCAGCCGCCACCCGGCGGACCGCCCGGGCAACCGGCCAGGCCAGCCCTTCAGGCACAGGCTCAGCGGGCACAGGCTCAGCGGGCACAGGCTCAGCGGGCACGACCTCCGCGCGCACGACCTCCGCGGGCGAATTCGTGCCACCGTCCAATATCGCCGTGGGCACGGTGCCGTGGGGACTGAGCCGGTGGCTGCCGCCGGGTGGTCGTCGAGATGGGCCTGCCGGTCTGGCGGCCTCCCGCCGAGGTCTACCTCGCGACATTCAGTGCGGCAAGCACCAGCAGTCTGGCGGCGGCGGAGCTACTCGGCCTGACCGGCGTGGCAGCTCCCCAGCAGCGCGGAGATTTCTTAGCCACAGTTGCCGAGAACTCCCGGCGCTGATCTGACCCGCCAGCACGTGCGTGAACGGGCAGTACTCTTTGCGAATGCCGAAACAGCCCGCCGCCCAGCGGCGGCCGATCGGAGCGCACGCGCCGGTCTCCGGCGGGCTCGCGACCGGCAGCCTGCGATACGCGGCCGCGGTCGGCGCCGAGGCAATTCAGATCTTCGTCACCAACCCGCGGGCCTGGATTCGGCGACCCGTCGACGGCGAGCAGGCCGCCGCCCTGCGGCAGCACGTCAACGCCACCGGATTGCCGGTGTTCGTGCACGCCCCGTACCTGATCAACGTGGGATCACCCGATGCTGTGGTACGGGAGCGTTCTGCCGCTTCGCTCTGGGACTGCCTGGAGCGGGGCCAGCTGCTCGCGGCACGTGGCGTCATTGTTCACGTCGGTTCCGCGATTACCGCCGACCGCGCGGCGGCGATCGGCCGGATGAAGGACACCCTGGCGCCGCTGCTCGACAAGCTGCCCGACGACGGCCCTGACCTGCTCCTTGAGCCGATGGCCGGGCAGGGCCAGATGCTCTGCGCGGTGATCAGCGACCTCGGCCCGTACCTGGCCGCCCTGGACTGGCATCCGCGGGCGAACCTGTGCCTGGACACCTGCCACCTGTTCGCGGCCGGACACGATCTGACCGCGGATGGCGGAGTCGCCAGTCTGCTCGCCGAGCTCAGCAGCGTGGCCGCAGGCCGGTTGCGGCTGGTCCACGCCAACGACTCCAAGGATCCATGCGGATCAAATAAGGACCGGCACGAGAACATCGGCCGCGGTTCAATCGGCAACGCGGCGTTTCGCGCGCTACTGCAGCACCCGGCGACGGACGGGGTTACGTTCGTGGTGGAAACCCCGGGCGGGGAGCCGGGCCAGCGAAAGGACATCGCGACGCTGAAGACACTGCGTAGGGGCCCGCCGAAGCCTCGCGACCCGCGCCTGGCCAGCCTTGACTAGCAGTACCGGCCGAAACCGCGCCGGCCCGCGGGCCGGACCGGACTGGGCTGGTCATACTGGCCGAGTCCGCGCCCAGGGCCCGACGTCCCACCAGGCCAATCAGCCCATACTCATCGAGGGCGGCCCGCTGCCGGTACGTCTGAGCAGGTCACGGGCCGTTAAGGGCGCGCGGTGAACGGCCCCGTCAGCACCCGCCCTCCAGCACTTTCCGGCACCGGCCGTAGGTCCGGCATAAAGGTGGATCGGCCGGATGGCCGCAGCGACGGTAGGCTGGCTGGCCGGGATCGCCGGGCGACCAGCTAGAGCCACCTGCGCCAGCGACATAGGTTTCTGCGGCGATCCGGCGGATCGCAGCCGACCGCTGGTCTCAGCGGAGCGTGTCCCACAGAACGGACGCTCTGGTCGGATCGCCGTAGCCGCAGATGTAGCTGTAGGGGGCGAGCCGGACCTCCCTGCAGCACATTAGTCCTCCGCTGATGTGTCACGCCTGCACTGCCTGGATGAGTTCGTGCAGTCGGTCGGCGGCCGCCAGCGCGAACGCCTCATCGTTGATGTCCATGTCGAGCTCGTGCACCTCTACCGACGGGCAGAGTGTCTCGTGCAACCCGTCGAGCAGCGCACTGTCGGCATCGGGATCGTAGAACGGGCCGCCCTTGACCGAGATCTGCGAAACACCCCGGAGCGGTACGAACACCTCAACAGGCCCCACGGCGAGAGAGAGCTTGCGCCCGATCGTGCGGCCGAGCTCGCGGCACTCGTACGGCGTCGTCCGGACCAGCGTCACGGCCGGGTTGTGGACGTGCAGGTTCCGGCCCCGCATCTTCTCCGGCAGCGTCCAGCGCGGTCCGAAAGTGACCATGTCAAGGGCGCCAAACGAGACGACCTGCGGCAGCCCCGCCTGCGCTGCCGCGGCCAGCCGGTCAGGTCCGGCCGACGCAACGCCGCCAGCAAGCTCATCGGCGAGTTCGGTGGTCGTCAGATCGAGGACGCCGACCAGGGACCCGGCGCGCGCTCGCGCCTCGAGCGAGCGGCCGCCATTGCCGTTGGCGTGGAAGACGACGACCTCGTAGCCACGCTGTTCGAGCCGACCGCGGGCCCGGGTCACGCCGGGAGTGGTGACGCCGTACATGCTCGCGCCGACCAGCGGCCTGGCCTGGCGCCCTGGCAGCCTGACCCGCGCCGCGGCGACCACAGACGCCACCGCGTTCGCGACTATCCGCTCCAGGATCGGATTCAGCCCCTCGATGTCGACGACCGAGTAGGTCATCGATATGTCGCAGAGATCGACATAGGGGCGGACGTTTCCTGAGGCCATGGTCGACACCATGACCTTCGGGACCCCGATGGGCAGCGCTCGCATGGCCCGGGTGGCGATGTGGGTACCTCCGGAGCCGCCGAGCGCGATCAGCCCGTCCAGCCGCCCGGTCGCGAAAAGCCTGCGGCAGGTCACCTCGGCACCCAGGGCCATCGCCGCCACCGCATCGCCGCGGTCAGTCATCTCGGCGAGCCGGGATCCGGCCGCCTCAGCCACCTGCGCGGCTGTTATATCAGGCATAACGGACGGCGGCCCACCGGTGCCCACGTCCATCAGGATGGTCTCGACGCCAAGCTCACGGAGCCTTTTCCTGGCGTACTCATACTGCGCGCCCTTGGTGTCGAGCGTGCCGATCAGCACAATGGTGGCCATCGGCGCACCGCCCGCGATCGTCATCTCGTCCGCGGGAAGCCGAGATCGACGCTGCTGGTGGCCGGGTCAGGCCAGCGGGTGGTGACCACCTTGCCCCGGGTATAGAAGCGGATGCCATCAGGCCCGTACATATGCAGGTCCCCGAAGAGCGAGTCCTTCCACCCGCCGAACGAGTACGCCGCGACCGGGACCGGAATAGGCACGTTGATCCCGATCATGCCGACGTTGACCTGATGCTGGAAGCTGCTCGCCGCACCGCCATCCCTGGTGAAGATGGCAACACCGTTGCCGTACCTGTTCTCGTTCACCAGCTTGACTGCGTCGTCGTAACCGGGTACCCGCACCACGGACAGCACGGGGCCGAAGACCTCGTCCTGGTAGATGGGCATGTCGCTGCGCACGTGGTCGACCAGGCAGGGTCCGAGGAAGAAACCGCCGTCCGCGGTGACCTGATCACGCCCGTCGGCCACCACGACGGCGCCCTGCGCCGCGGCGACGTCAAGATAGGCGGCCACCCGGTCGCGGTGCTCGCGGGTCACCAGCGGGCCCATCTCGGCGCCGGGGTCGGTCCCCGCGCCGACCTTCACCTTGCCCAGGCGGGCGAGGATCGCATCGACGAGCGGATCGGCCACGTTCCCGACCGCGGTCACGACCGAGACGGCCATGCAGCGCTCACCCGACGCGCCATATCCGGCCGACACGGCGGCGTCGGCGGCCATGTCGAGGTCGGCGTCGGGCAGCACGATCATGTGGTTCTTCGCGCCGCCCAGGGCTTGCACCCGCTTGCCTGACGCCGCCGCGGTCGCGTAGATGTGCCGTGCCACCGGGGTGGATCCGACGAAAGACACCGCGGCAACCAGCGGATGAGCGAGCAGCCGGTCGACCGCTTCCCGGTCGCCATGGACGACGTTGAAGACACCAGCCGGAAGCCCGGCCTGCTGCCACAGGTCAGCAAGCAGCATGGACGCGGACGGGGTCTTCTCCGATGGCTTGAGCACAAAGCAGTTTCCGCAGGCGATCGCGTTGGCGAACATCCAGAGCGGCACCATGACCGGGAAGTTGAACGGGGTGATACCAGCGACCACCCCAAGCGGGTACCTGGCCGAATGGACGTCGATGCCGCGGGCGACCTGCTCGGAATGCTCGCCTTTGATCAGGCTCGGTATGCCGCAGGCGAACTCGAGATTCTCCAGGCCGCGCAGTACCTCTCCCTCGGCATCGGAGAGCACCTTGCCGTTCTCGCTCGTGATCGCCTCGGCCAACTGCTTCGCGTGGCCGCGCACCAGGTCCCGCATGGTGAAGAGGATCTCGCTCCGGCGCGACAACGGCACGTCGCGCCACCGCGGGAACGCCGCGGCCGCGCTGGCGACGGCCGCGTCGACGTCCGCGGCCGATCCGAAGACGACCTCGCCGGTCTGCTCGCCGGTCGCCGGGTCGAAGATCGGACCAGCCCGGTCCGAGCTGCCCGGTGTCTGCCTGCCATCAATGTAGTGACCGACCCGTTTCATCGCCTGTCAGCTCCCTCGAGATCGGCTGGCCGCCGCCCGGCTGGCTGCTGCCTGAGCCAGGCCTGGACATCCTCGGCGACCGCCTCCGCGGACAGCCGGTACTTGTCGAGCAGCGCCTCGTTGGGGCCGCTCTCGCCGTAGATGTCCGGCAAGCCGAGCCGCCTGACCGGCACCGGATAACGGCTCGACAGCACCTCGGCGACAGCCCCGCCGAGCCCGCCGAGCACGGACTGCTCCTCGACCACGACGACCACGCCGCTGGCGCTTGCCGCCTCGACAATGCCCTCCTCGTCGATCGGCTTGATGGTCGGGACGTGCAGGACCGTCGCCTCCGTCCCGCGGCCCGCCAGGATCTCGGCCGCCTGATAGACCCGGGTGGTCTGGACACCGGTACTGACGAGCGTCACGTCCGAGCCGTCCCTGACCCTGACCGCCCGGCCGATCTCGAAACGGTAGTCCGAGGGGAACAGAACCGGCGAAGCTTCCCGGGTGAGCTGGATGTAGAACGGCCCGTCCGTTGCGATCATCGCCCGGATGGCCTGAGCGGTCTCCACTTCGTCGGCGGGCGCGAGTACCGACACGTTCGGCAGGGTGCGCATGATGGCGACGTCGTCGAACATCTGGTGGGTCTTGCCGGTCATGCCGGTCAGCAGGCCGGCATAGCCGCCGGTGATCTTCACGCTGAGCCCAGGCTGGGCGATCAGGACGCGGATCGAATCGAAAGCCCGGCCGACGGAGAAGCAGGAGAAAGCCGAGACCACCGGGACGAACCCGAGCGTCGCCAGGCCAGCGGCGACCCCGAGCATGCCCTGCTCAGCGATTCCCATCTGAAGGAAACGGTCAGGATGGGCGGTCTCGAACGCGGCCGCCCCGGTCGAGACTCCCACGTCTGCGTCCAGCACCAGGATGCGCGGGTCTTGGTTCGCCAGCTCCGTCATGACCTCGCCGAACACGACCCGCGCCGCCTTGCCTGGCCGCAGCGTCTTGCCTGGATGCAGGGTCTTGCCTGGATACGCCGCCATGTCACGCCTCCGCCATCTGGACGCTTGTGCCGGAGAGCTCGGCGAGCGCCGCGGCCAGTTCCTCGTCGGTGGGGATCCGGCTGTGCCACATGAAGTTGCCTTCCATGAAGGAGACGCCCTTGCCCTTCACGGTGTGGGCGATCAGCGCCACCGGCCGGCCGCGTACGGTTCTGGCATCGGCGAGTGCCTGCACGATGGCCGCCATATCGTGCCCGTCGACTTCGGCGACCGCCCAGCCGAACGCCGCCCAGCGGTCCCTCAGCTCCTGCTTGCCGTACGGTGGCTGGCGTGTGCCGGTGCCGTCGGCACGCCAGCCGAACTGCTGCAGCTGGTTCTGGTCGACGACGACGATCAGGTTGTCAAGCGCGTAGCGCTGCGCGATGTGGGCGCACTCCCAGACGATGCCTTCGTTGCACTCTCCGTCGCCTACCATGACGAAGGTCGTGAAGTCCCGGCTGGCAAGCTTCGCGCCAAGCGCGATGCCGACGCCGGCCGCGAAGCCGAGCCCGAGTGACCCGCTGGACATGTCAAGCCCAGGCAGGGTCTTCATGTCCGGGTGTCCCTGCAGCCGCGAGTTGATGTCGTCAAAGGTGCTGAGCTCCGCCACCGGGAAGTAGCCGCGGAGCGCCATGACGGCATAGAGCGCGATGCAACTGTGCCCCTTGGACAGGATGAACCGGTCCCGGTCCGGCCAGTCCGGCTGCTCCGCGCGGATGTTCATCACCCGGAAGTACAGCGCTGTGAGGACGTCAGCTGCCGAGAGCGGGCCGCCCAGGTGGCCGCCCTTAGCGTGCGCGATGGCCTTGACCATCTCGCGTCGCGCCTGCCTGGCGAGCTCGTCAAGCTCGGCGATGCCAGGCGGGCTGGCATTCATGGCCTGGACGCTTCGTACGAGCCAGGAATCACTGGCGGTGAGAAGACGGACACAAGCTCAAGCGGCTCGGGGCCGCGGGAGACGGTCGCGTGGTGCAGGCCGGCCGGGATGTAGACGGTGACGCCAGGTTCAAGCTCCGCTGTCCCCTCGGGAGTAACAAGCTCGCCGTGGCCGGACACGATGTAGATGACTTCCTCCTCCGCGGGGTGGATGTGGCCTGGCGGTGCGGAGCCGCCGGGGAAGACCGCGACGCCCAGCGCGATGTTCTTCGCGTCGCTGTTGTTCGGGCCGATGCACAGGAGGAAGTCGCGGCCGGGAAGGTGGTAAACCTCTGCGTCCCGGCGACGTGTGCGCTTGAACATGACGCGCTCCGTTCCAAGTGGCCAAACCAGGTGTTATGCCGTAGTCCTATGCTCAAGCACACTCTTCCGGCTAAGGGTGCCCACAGAGTCGGAGGTCCCCTCTTTCATGGACCTCCGCGCGCGATCAGATCCCGAGCCGCGCGCGCCGCATCAGCTCACCTAGCGTCCGGCTGGTCGTCGCGCGGTAGTCGCGGAGCGGCAGTATTTGCTCGTGAATGGCATCGAGCAACCATCCAGGCTGCGGAAAGAACATAGCTTCAAGTTCCGCCGGCGGCGTAATCCAGTTTCTCGAGCCAACCACTACCGGGGGTGCGTCGAGGTCATCGAAGCAGATCTGGCTCAGGTTTGCCGCGACGGTCTGCAGGAAACTTCCTCGCTCCACGGACTCGCTGACGAGAAGGACCTTTCCGGTCTTGCGTACCGACTCCACAAGCAGGTCGTAGTTCAGCGGGTTCACGGAGCGAAGGTCCACTATCTCAGCCGACAGATCGAAGCGCCTGGCAAGTTCCTCGGCTGCGCTGATTGCCGTATAGAGCGCCGGCCCGAGGGTGAGGAGAGTCAGGTCCTTTCCGCTGCGCTTGACTGCAGGTTCACCCAGGGCGATCTCGTAATAGCCTTCCGGTACGCCGCCAGGAACAAACAACTCGCCGATATCGTAGAGCCGCTGGCTTTCAAAGAAGACGACCGGATCCGTCCCGGCGAGGGCGGTGTTCATCATGCCCTTAGCGTCATATGGTGTCACCGGGTACACCACCTTGAGGCCGGGAATGTGCCCCGCGATTGCGGTGAAGTCCTGCGAGTGCTGGGCGCCATACTTATCACCGACGGATACCCTGAGCACCACGGGCATCGTCAGCAGCCCGCCGGACATCGCCTGCCACTTCGGCAGCTGATTGAGGATCTCGTCGCCAGCCCGGCCCATGAAATCGGCGTACATCAGCTCGGCGACAACCCTGCCACCCTCCATTCCGTAACCTACGGCCGCGCCGACGATGCCGGCTTCGGATATCGGCGCGTTGAATAGCCGGTGATACGGCAGCGCTTCGGTGAGGCCGCGGTAGACGCCGAAGGCGCCGCCCCAGTCCCGGTTCTCCTCGCCGAACGCGATCATGGTCGGATCGATCGCGAAGCGATGCAGCATGGCTTCGAATATGCCGTCGCGAATATTGAAGACCTTCAATGCCGGCAGGCGATTGCCGTCGGCGAAAGCGGTGCGGCTCTTGCCCCTGATCTGCCTGACCCTAGGGTTGTCCGAGAGGTCCTGCGCCAGCTCGGGCGGCCGGTCCGCCAGCTTCTCCACCCGGGCGTTCGAGAACATCACGCTGCCGATCAGCTCCGAATCCAGCGGAACCCGGGGACTGGCTGCCAGGTCGGCTGCGAGCCTGAACCCGTCGAAGACCATCTCCCTGACGTCCCGCTCAGCGTCGGCGAGCAGGTCGGCGCCGAGCACGCCGCTCTCGATGATCCGGTCCCGGTAGGACAGCAGCGAGTCGGCGTCACGCCAGAGCCCGACCTCCTCCTTCGTGCGGTAGCTCGAGGCATCGGAGGGCGAATGACCACAGGTCCGGTAGGTGATCGTGTCGAGCAGCACGGGGCCGCGACCGGACCTGAGTATCTCCTTCTTCCTGAGGAAGGCATCGATCACCGCGAGCGGGTCATAGCCGTTGACGCGCTCGGCGTGCAACTGCTCCGGGTTGACTCCGGCACCGATCCTGGCGATGAACTGGCAGCCCATCGTCTCCCCCTCGGGCTGGCCTCCCATGCCGTAGAAATTGTTCATCGCGTTGAAGATGACGGGCAGGCCGCCGCCCAGTGAGTCGTCCCACAGCTTCCGGTACTGGTCCATGCTGGCGAACGTGATGCCTTCCCAGACCGGGCCGCAGCCGAAGGAGGCATCACCGATGTTGGCGACCACGATCCCGGGCTGGCGGTTCACCCTCTTGTACAGCGCCGCCCCGGGCGCGATCGATCCTGAGCCGCCGACGATCGCGTTATTCGGGTAGATCCCGAAAGGCTTGAAGAACGCATGCATCGAGCCGCCGAGTCCGCGGTTGAATCCGGTCTCTCGGGCGAAGATCTCGCTGTAGGCACCGTAAACGAAGAAACGCTCGGCTAGTTTCCTGACCGGCCCGCTGTGCCTCTTCTCAACCGGGGCCAGTACAGCGCCGCCGCGATACGATCGCATGATATCGACAAGCTCGTCCTCGCTGAGCTGGCGGATTGCGGAAAAGCCCTTGGCCAGGATCTCGCCATGGCTCCGGTGCGACCCGTATATATGGTCTTGCGGGCTCAGCGCGAATGCCATGCCCACGGCCGCGGCCTCCTGACCGAGCGAAAGATGCGCCGGCCCCAGGTGCTGATAGGCGACGTCCCGGTAAGCGCCCTTGGTCTTAATCTCATTAAGAATTGCTTCAAATTCTCGGATCACGCACATTTCTCGCCAGATCGCCAGAAAATCATCCGCCGTGTAGCGCGAGAACTCCTCCTCGATCGTCTTGCTATAAGTATTGATCGGAATATCGTGGAAATGTATCGTGCCCCGAGAGAAGGCATCCTCGGGCTTGATCACCAGTGCCTTCGTCATGACTCTCCCTCGTCTCGGGCGCGGCGAATTGCCTCGCGCAGCGCCTCGGATACGGTCGGATGCGGGAAGACGACCTCGGCCGCATGCTTGACAGACACTTCGGACTCGATCAGCGCCGAGGCGGCGACGATGAATTCACTCGACAGATCACCGAGGGCATGGACGCCAAGAAGCTCGCCGTAGGCGGCACCGGTCAGCAGCTTGAGAAAGCCATTCTCCTGCTCATTCTCGATTCGGAACCGCCCCGCGATACTCATCGGCACCGTCGTCTTCTTGTAACCGATGCCCGCCGCCTTCAGCTGTTCCTCGTTGCGACCAGCCGAAGCGGCCTCCGGATGAGTGTAGATGACGGCCGGAATAGCGTCATAACGCATTCGGCTGGGCCGGGAGAACATGTTGTCGACGGCGACAATTCCCTCGCGCCTGGCGACGTGCGCGAGCATGTGCCTGCCCGTGACGTCGCCGCATGCCCAGATCCCCGGCACGTTGGTGTTGCCATGGTCGGTGATCCGCACGCCGCCGGCCGAGAAGTCGACTCCGACGTCTTCGAGACCCAGGTCAGCGACGACCGGCTCGCGCCCAGTCGCACTGAGTATGCGGTCAGCCTCGCAGGTCCGGCTCGAACCCTGGCCATCGGAGAACCGGATCACGCCGCCGTCAATGCCGAGCACCTGGCACGACAAGTGGAAGGTGATGCCGCGTCGCTGCAGCGACTTCCTGAGCCTGTCAGCAACATCGCGGTCCCACCCGGCGGCGATCCGCGGGAGCACCTCGAAGACCGTCACTTCCGACCCGACGTCGCTGAAGAACGTCGCGAACTCGAGCCCGACACAGCCTGCCCCGATGATCGCGACCCGGGCCGGGATGTCGGTGCGGCCGAAGGCCGACGTCGAGTCGATGACGCGGCCGGAGTCGATGCCGGGAATCGGCGGCACCGCGGGGCGGGACCCGGTCGCGATCAGGATGTTCGCCGCCTCCGCGCGCTCGTCGCCGACCTGGACCTGACCGCGCGCGAGGATCCGGGCGTGACCCGCGCGGACGTCGACATGTGCGTGCTCGAGCAGGCTGGCGATACCACCGGCGAGGCCGGCCACGATTCGGTCCTTGCGTTCGATCACCATCGGCAGGTCGAACTTGACCGCGCCGACCTGCACGCCGAACGAGGCGGCCTCCCGGCACTCGCGGCAGAGCCGCGACGAACGCAGGAAGGCTTTCGCCGGAATGCAGCCGACGTGCAGGCATGCGCCGCCGATCCGCTCCTGCTCGACGAGCATGACTTTCTTGCCCAGCCGGCCGGCCTGGATCGCAGCCTCGTAACCGCCCGGGCCGGCCCCGATAACGATCAGGTCGTACACAGCGCCTCGACATTCTCGATCTCGCGTGCGATAACGCGCAGGAACCTGGCACCTGGCACCCCGTCGATGACCTGATGATCGAGGGTCAGCGACAGGCCGATCGAGTCGATGAACTCGATGTTCCCGTCGGGCTTGCGCACGGGCTTAAGGCCGATCGCGTCGACGCCGAGTATCGCGACCTGCGGCGGGTTGAGTATCGGCGTGAACCACTCGACACCGAGGCTGCCCAGGTTGCTGACGGTGAACGTCCCGCCGGTCAGGTCGTCAGGTTCGATGCTGCCGTTCGCCGCCTGCGCGGCGAGGTCCCGCATTCGGAGCGAGAGATCGGCGAGAGACAGCCGCTGGCTGTTCCTGACGACCGGAACCATGAGCCCGCCGTCGGTGTCGCAGGCGAATCCGATGTGAACCTCCGCGTGCCGGCGGAGCGTGCCGTCGGTGAACTCGGCATTCAGGTCGGGCGCCTGGAGCAGTGCCCTGATCGCGCAGAAGACCACCAGATGGTTGATGGTGATCCCGGCGGTCGCAGGGTCGCTCTTCATGATCCGGCGAACCGCGAGCAGGCCCGCGGCGTTCGCCGAGCCGTTCAGGGTGTACTGAGCCGTCGTGTTCACTGACTCCCTGAGCCGATCGGCGATCCTGCGCCGTACCGACGAGATGGGTGCCTGCGGCGCATCTAGATCGCCGCCGAGGATCATCCCGCCGATTCCCGATCCGGCTCCGCTGGCGGCGTAGCCCTCGGCCATCTGCTGCGCGGCCCGGTCAGAAACACGAGGCAGCGTGTAGTACAGATCGCGCAGATCGGCCTCGAGAATCCGGCCGCCCGGTCCGCTGCCCGCGGCCGGCCGCGGCTCGAAATGGTGATCGAGGGCGAACCGCCGCGCCCGCGGGCTGAGCCGCGCCCCGCTGATGTCGGCATCAGCCGGGCCAGCGTCGGGTCTTGCGGCGCCGGGCTGGATCGGAACGGCAGTCATGGCAGTCACCGCTGGCATCGGCTCCCGGCGCGGCGGTGCGGGCGGGCCAACGGCATTCCCGCCCCGACCCGGCCGCGCTCCCGCCGCGGGTTCCGGGTCAGGGCGCCCCACGTCCTCACCCGCTGCGCCGATGACGCAGACCGGGGTGAAGACGGGAACTATGGCGCCTTCGTCGACGTAGGTGTCAAGCAGTACGCCGTCGGCTGGGGCGACGATCTCGAACGTGGCCTTGTCAGTCTCCACTTCCGCGAGGACGTCGCCGGCGGCGACGGAGTCGCCCTTGTGCCTGAGCCAGGCCGACAGCAGGCACTCCTGCACGGTGTTGCCCAGTTTCGGCATCTCGACTGTCGTCGCCACGTGTCACCGCCCGTTTCCCGTCAATCGCAGGCGCCATCGCTGGCACCGCTACGGCTCAATGATGATCTTGATGGCTCCGCTCGCCGGATCGTTGAACGTCGCCAGCGCCCGCCCGTAGTCAGCGAGCGCGAAGCGATGCGTGGTGATGTCGCGCACGCGCATGCGGCCTTGCTCGACGAGCGGAATGACGTGGCGCATCTCGCCGGCGGTGGCCCGGCATCCGACCAGTTCGAGCTCATCGAGCACGAGGCGCTGCATGGCGATCTCGACGCCTTGCGTCGGAATCCCGACGGCCGCGCACCGGCCACCGCGGCGCAGCATCGCGAGTGCCTGCTGGACGGCGACGGGAACGCCCGCGCACTCCAGCGCGACGTCGGCTCCCAGCCCGCCGGTCCGCTTCCTGACCTCACCGGCCGGGTCGGCGACGCGGGCATCGACGGTCTCGAAGCCCTGCGCCGCTGCCTTGGCCAGCCGGATGGGGTTTGTTTCGGAAATGATCACACGGGCCGCGCCGCGGACGAGGGCCGCGTCTCCCGCCAGCAGGCCGATCGCTCCGGCTCCGGTGATCGCCACGCAGTCACCTGGCCTGATCCCGCCGCGGTTCGCCACGTGCAAGGCGATCGAGGCCGGGTCGATCACAGCCCCTTCGGCGTAGCTGAGGCCGTCAGGCAGCCGGAAGACTGCCTTCAGCCCGTGCACGACATACGTCGCATCCGCGCCCTGGACATTGTGGCCATACTGTTTGTGCAGGCCAGGGACGCCGTAGTTCTCGCACAGGTTGTACCGGCCCTCGACGCATTTCTGGCATACGCCGCACGCGTCGTGCGAGGTCCCGGCCACGCGGTCGCCGATCTTCCAGCCGTACCGGTCGACGCCTGGCCCGAGCGCGACGATGTCGCCGGCCCACTCGTGACCGGGGGTGAACGGAAACGCCGGCGGCCAGAAGCCGGGGTAGTCGCCGCGGACGAGATGGGCGTCTGTGCCGCAGATCGACACCGCTCGCACGCGGGCGAGCACCTCGCCCGGTCCCGGTGCCGGAACCGGCAGCTCGCGGATCTCGAAGCGGTTGGGCTCGAGTACTACGAGGGCCTGCATGACGGCCGGCCCGTCGGGCGGAGCTGAACCGGGCTGGTCGCGGGTGTCGCGGGTGGTGACAGTAGACATGGCGGACCTCACTTACCCCTTCTAGATGACTGCGAGCGGGTCCACCATCGAGGCGGTCGCACCGCGGATCTTCAGCGGCAGGGCCACGAAGAGGAACTCGTAGACCCGGTCAGCGGCGAGCTTCTCGAGATCAAGGCTCTCCATCAGGTGGACGCCGTTCTCGATCAGGAGCAGCGTGTGGACTGGCTGCGGGTTCGCCGGGGTGCCAAGCTCGGGCGCCGGCTGAACCTCATAGGTCTCGGTGTCCGTGCCCGTCGCGACGACGCCGTGCTCAAGCAGCCAGCGCGCGGCGGTGACGTCAGGACCCGCGGTCTTGTGTGCCGCCATCTGCTCGGCATCCGGCCACAGACCCATGTAGCCCGTCCGGATCAGGACAACGTCCCACGGCCGCACTTGCACGCCCTGCGCGGCGCAGATCGCCTCCATCTCGGCGGCGTCGATGGGCGAGCCCTTCGGCAGGCAGTCCACGCCGCGGTAGCCGGGCGCGTCGAGCAGCACGCCGCGGGTGAAGAACGGCGGCAGCTTCGACGCGTCGCCGTACACCGGGCCGGCGTCGCTCAGGTACGCGTCCGCGCTGCCGCCTCCGTACCAGTGCGAGTCCGCGCCGACGGTCATGTGGGCAAGCGCGTCGATGTGAGCGCCGGAATGCGACGTGGCCATGACGTACTCGGCCATGTATCCGAGCCCGGCGTCGTTCACTGGGCCCCATGGATGAGCGTCGGCGACGCGGATGCCGCGGGGAGTGCGGAAGTTCAGCACCTGGAACGGCGGGTGCCCGGGGAACAGCGGCATGCCGGGATAGCGGGTCGCGGCCAGCGAGTACGTGCGGCCCTCGCGGACCAGGCGAGCCGCCGCGACGATGCGATCGGCTGGTAGCTGCCCGATAAGGCCGACCTCGGCGCCCGGGGAGTCAGCCTGAGTGTTCGTAGTCATCTGTGCATCTCCTCTGTCAGTAGGCGGGGGTGCGACGCGGGTTGCGGCCGCTGCTGAAGGGCCCGCCAGACCCGCTCCGGGGTGAGGGGCAGGTCATGGATCACGGCTCCGGTCGCGTCGGCAACGGCGGCGGCGACTGCGGGAGCGACGGCAAGCAGCGCCCCCTCGCTCATGCCCTTCGAGCCGTACGGGCCAGGTCCGTCGGCGTTCGCTATGACGTCGCTGCGCAGCTCGAGCGGGAGGTCCATGCTGGTCGGGATCCGGTAGTCGATCGCCCCGAGATTGCAGATCCGGCCCGTCTCGTCAAGCACGTAATGCTCCATCAGCGTGTGCCCGATGCCCTGGATTGCCGCTCCCTCGTCCTGGCCGCGCACCTGCAGCGGGTTGATCGCAGTGCCGACGTCAGAGACCGTGACGTACCTGGCCAGTACGATCTCGCCCGTTTCCTGATCAACCTCAGCCTGCACGGCCGTGCAGTTGAACTCGTAGAACTCCGCGCTTCCGCCCAGCGGATGGCCAGGCTGCGCCGCCTTGCGGCTCTCCCCGTTTCCGATCAGCTCACCACCAAGCGATCCGAGCCCTGGCTTCAGCACGGCCACGATCGGGACGTCGCGGCCGGGCAGCCGGACGACGCCGCGCTCGACCTCGATCTCCGACTCGCTGACCTGGTAGAGAATGGCAGCCAGGGCCCGCACCTTCGACTGGACCTCCCGGCATGCCTGCAGGATGGCGTTCCCCATCAGCACCGTTGACCGGCTCGCTGACGTCTGCTGGTCGTACGAGACGACCGCCGTGTCGCCCATCACCAGGGTGATTCGGTCGATCGGAACGCCGAGTTCCTCGGCGGCGATCTGAGTGAAGACGGTACGAGCGCCCTGACCCATGTCCGACGTTCCTGCGGTCATGACGATGCTGCCGTCGGAGAGCAGCCGCACGGTGGAATACGAGAGGCCGGTCGTCGGCCCCGGCTTGATGCCGACGGCGATGCCGCGGCCATGTCCGGCTGGCAGCGGCGTACCCCAGCCGACGAGATCCGCTGCCTTCCTGACGGTCTGCTCCCACTGCCCGTCGGCCGGCTTGTCACCGGGGACGAAGTGCTCGCCGAAGCTGGCGAGGTTACGCAGCCGCAGCTCAAGCGGATCGATGCCGAGCTGGCGCGCCGCTTCGTCCAGGTTCGACTCGGCAGCCCAGAGCGCCTGGGGCGCGCCGAATCCCCGGAAGGCCGTGGACGGCGGCGTGTGCGAAAGCACGCTGCGCGCCACGATCCGTGCCGCCGGGACACGGTACGGGCCGCACGACAGGTAGCTGCCCTTGCCCACCACCCGGTCAGAGATATCGGCGTAGGCGCCGAGCAGGTAGTTCGCGTCGATCTCGCGGAAGGTGATCGTGCCGTCGGAGCGGAAGCCGGTCCTGACTGTGACCTCGGCCGAGTTCCGGCGTACCGCCTGGAAAGTCTGCTCCAGGGTCAGGATCAGGCGGACCGGCCGGCCTGCGCGCAGCGCCATGAACGCGATCAGTGGCTCGTACTTGGCGTGCTGCTTGCCGCCGAAGCCGCCGCCAGGGTCAGGCGCCAGCACCCTGACCTTCGCTAGCGGCAGGTGCAGCAGGTCGGCGATGGTCCGCTGCAGCCAGTACGGGTGCTGGATGGTGCTCCAGATGGTCATGCCGTCGCCGTCCGCGGCCGCGATGCAGCCATGCCGCTCGATCGCGAAATGGGTAACGATCGGGAAGGTGTAGCAGCCCGCCACGATGAGGTCGCTGCGGGCCGCCTCAACGTCACCCCACCCGTAGCGATGCTCGTGCAGCAGGTTTGTCCCGGCCAGCGGGTCGCCTGCCCGAAGTATCGGATCCTGCACGAGCGGGGCGCCGGTGGCGAGCGCGGCGGCGACCGTGCATACGGCAGGTAGTTCTTCGTAGTCGACCCGGACCAGCCGGGCAGCCTCTGCCGCGGCGTCCTCGGTTTCCGCCGCGACCGCCGCCACCGGCTCGCCGTGGTATTTGGTCTCGGCTACGGCTAGGACGGGGCGGTCCGCGTACTGCGGTCCGAATCTGGGCACCGGCTGCGGGAGGTCGGCGGCGGTCATGACCAGTACGACTCCGGGCACCTGCCGGGCGGCGCTGGTGTCGACCGAGCGGATCCTGGCGCGCGCGCAGTCGAGGGTGACAAGCTTGGCGTGCAGGACGCCCGGCAGCTTGATATCGCCGGTGTACTGATACCGGCCGGTGACACGATCGGTGCCGCCCGAACGCGGCGCTGACATTCCGACGTGGCCGTTCACTGTCCGGCCGCCTTGCTGGCCGCGAGTACCGCGTCGGTGATCTGCCCGTAGCATCCGCACCGGCACAGGTTGCCTGCCATTCCCTCCTGGATTTCGGCAACGGTCGGGTGCGGGATCCTGGCCAGCAGGTCCCTGGCCGCCATCACCTGGCCAGGGCTGCAGTAGCCGCACTGGACCGCGCCGGAGTCGAGGAACGCGTGCTGGAGCGGCGTCAGGCTGCCATTCTCCGCGACTCCCTCGATCGTGGTCACATCGGCGCCGTCCGCCTCGACAGCGAGCACCAGGCATGAGTCGACGATCCTGCCGTCGAGGCTCACGGTGCAGGCGCCGCACTCGCCGACCAGGCAGCATTCCTTCGTGCCGGTCAGGGCGAGGTCATCGCGCAGCAGGTCGAGCAGCGTTCGGTGTGGCGCGACGCGAAGCTGCCTGGGGACGCCGTTAACGGTCAGCTGGATGGTTCTTGTCCCTGACATTCAGCGCCGCCCTTCGGCTCGTCGGGTGATTGCCGTGCCAAGCACGCGCTGGCCAAGGACCAGCAGCATGCTCATCCGGTATTCCCGGCTGGCGCGGACATCGGAGATGGGGCTTGTCGCCATCGCGAGCGTGGCCAGCAGGCTCGCCCTGGTGGCTGGCTCGGTGCCCGGATCTGCCAGCACGCCGCTGTGATCAGTGGCCAGCAGCGGGCGCGGCCCGACTGCCCCGAAGCCGAGCCGGGTGCGGCCCAAGCCGTCGATGGAAGCCGACACGCTGACGCTGGCCAGGTCCGCGCCCCGACGCCTGGTGAGCCGGCCGAAAGCCGATCCGGCCGGGCCGACCGGTACGGGGATCTCGATGGCCATGACGAGTTCTCCGCGGCGCAGCGCGGTCTCGCCAGGGCCAACGAAGAACTCGTCGATCGGGATACGCCGCAGGCTGGCCGGCCCGCGGGCGATTACCTCGGCGGCATAGGCAAGCAGCGGCGGCGCGGTATCGGCCGCGGGCGAGGCGTTGCAGATATTGCCGGCGATGGTGGCCCGGTTCCTGATCTGGACTGCGCCGACGACCGCCGCGGCCTCCGCGAGCGCGGGGAAGTGCTTGCGCACCCGTATGTCGGCGGCGATGTCGGTCATGACGGTGTCCGCGCTGATCGACAAACGGCCGTCTGCCTCCGTGATGGCAGGACGGAGCTCGGGAATCCGCTTGGCATCGACGACCACGGCCGCGTGCTGCCTGCCCTCGCGCAGCGCGATGATCAGGTCGGTGCCGCCCGCCAGTAGCCTCGCGCCATCGCCCTGGCTGTCGAGGATGGCCACGGCCTCAGCCAGCGTCTCCGGGCGCTCATAGCCGATGATCTGCACGTTCGTGTCCTCACCGAATCTTGTCGACCAGATCGAGCAGCACCTGGGGAGTTGCGGCCCGCGCGAAGTAATAGGGACGCTCGCAGAAGCGCGCGACGAATGCGGCGCGCGCGTTCCGCAGTTCCGCGGTGTCGACCAGCGGCATCGCGAAGCCAGCGGCCAGCAGCTCGTTGAGCAGCAGGTAGTTCTGGACTGAGTGGAACGTCTGGAACTGCCGCTCGAACGGGATCATCTCGGCGATGCTCGGGTCGAAGTTGCCGTCTATCGCTGGCACGACCACAAGGTCGACGGGGCGAGGCTCGCGGTAGGTCTCCCACGTCGGCATCGACCCGAAGAATTTCGCGACGCCGCGATCCGGCGCGGCCTTGTCAGCCCGCTCTGTCCCTGTGGTCCGCTTCTTGATGAACGGCTCCTGAGAACCAAACACGGCGTAGCCGCGCTCGTCGATGACGGTTGTCTCGGTCGAGATGAGCAGCGCGCCGCGACGGCACGCCTCTATCTGGCCCATCGACTTGCCGTGGTTCGACTCACCGCCAAGGAACAGCACCGTCTTGCCCTGATAACGGACCGCTGACGCGTGAAATGGGTGCAGGCCGGCCGCCTCCATCCGCAGCGCGAGCAGGGCAACGATTACCTTCTGAACCGGCCCGGCCGGCCACGGCCCGGTGAACGTCATGCGCCTGCCGTCGTAACTGATCGACGTCTCCCCGTCCTGGCGCCAGAGGATGTCAGCCTCAGGCAGGCTGACCGCCGGCTCGATGCGCACATCGGCCAGCCGGTAATTGAGGAAGCTCATGTCGTCGAGGACATGCTCACGTGGTGCGCCGCCGAGCACGTCGACGCGCAGCCGCGCGGTCCCCGCCGACATCTCCTCCGACAACCGCAGCTGGCCGTCCATGTTCTCCTCGCTCTGCGCCGGTGACCTCGCGGTCCGTGCCCTCGCGGTCCGTACCCTCGCGGTCCGTACCCTCGCGGTCCGTACCCTCGCGGTGTGCCGCGTGGGACGGGGCCCTGGCTCGCGCCAGGGTCCCGTCCTCGCGCCCTCACACTCCGAACAGGTCGCTCTTCGGTGCCGCGGCCTTTTCCAGGATCTCGACCAGGCCGGTCGTACCGTTGATCCTGATCCGGTCGCCGTTGTGGATCTGCTGGGTAGCGACCGATGCCCCGCAGACACACGGGATGCCGAACTCCCGTGACAGGACGGCCGGGTGCGAGACGGTTCCGCCCGCATCGGTGACCAACCCTGTGATCTTGGTGAAGAGGACAACCCAGGCCGGGTTGGTCATCTGGCAGACGAGAATGTCGCCCGCCCTGACCTCGTCGAACTGGTCCTCGCGCAGGACCACCCGGGCGGTGCCTTCCACCACGCCGGGCGAGCCGCCGATCCCGATGAACTGGCCGGCGACGGTGGTTGCCTTCCGGTAGAACTTGTCGGGGAAGCCCCACAGGTTCAGGTAGGGGAAGTCGAGCTGGGACTGCGTGACGGTCCCGATCCACTCCCTCGGCCGGAACGTGTACGCCTTCTCCCGCTCGGCCTTGCGCTGCGCGACCAGTGCGCGGCCGTCCGTCGTGGACGGGTCACCCATGAAGACGCGCAGTTCGTTGTACCGGAAGAAGATCACGTCGTCCGGAGCGTCGAGGACGCCCTGAGCGACGAGCTTCTTGCCGATCGCGATGAGGACCAGGCGGACGTGCGCGTTGGCACCCTGGTCGATGTAGAAGTGGTGGTCAGGTGTCAGCGGCGCCATCTTCAGGTTGATCTCATTGGCGGCCCGCATCTCCTCGAGCGCCTCACCCTCGAGGCCTTCGAGTATCTCCTTGGCGGCCGCCTCGATGTCCTCGGCGAGCGCCTTGACGGTCTGCGGGTAGTCGTAGTTCGTCTCGATGTAGCCGCGAACGAGCTCGATCACCGGCGCCATCTGCTCGAACACAGTCGGGAAGATGAACTCGTGGCTCCAGACCGCGTGCCAGCCGAATTCCTTCTGATACGGCTTGACCCGCTCGGCGATGAATCGCTGGCCACGTTCGGTCAGCTCAAGCGCCGCGATGATCTCCGCCGCCGTTTCGTGCTTGAACGCGAGCGCCAGCTCGGAGTCCGCCTTAGCCTCCTCCTTCATCTTCCACAGGGCCTCGATCGAGTCCCAGTTGCGGTCCTTGGCCGAGCTCTGCAGCCGTCCGAGCAGCGCCTCGTCGATCGTGCCGTGCGTCTTCTCCATCACGGCGCGAAGGTTCAGCGTTGCGGATAGCTGCGCGAAGTTGAGCATCCAGTGGATCTTCCAGTGGCGATCGTGCATGTCGATCGCGTCCTCGAGCAGGCAGGCCAGCTCCATCAGCGTGAGCTCGTCCTGCCGGTCGAGCATTCCCTCGATGTAGTCGAAGTTCCGGCGCATCTCGGGGACGAGCCGGCCACGCCACCAGTTCGCGAACTCCAGCCCGTAGGTGGGCAGGACGGCGTTCAGGTACGTCCCGATCTTGGCCGGGTACTCGGGGTCGAGCGGTACGACCGCGCCGTAGCGGGCGCCGTACTGCTTCCCGTCGATCTTCAGCCCTGAGTCGGCCGGGATCGCGGCAGTGTAGAGATAGCCGTTGACGTTCTTGGCGAGCCAGTCCGTCGCGAACGGCGTACCGAACCGCCTGAACATGTGGTCGCAGGACATCGTCCACAGGCCGATGTCCTCATGCATGGGGCTGAGAGGGTGTGGATTGTGCAAGTCGTCATACACCCAGAAGAGGTTCTTCTCCTCATCAGCGTCCCACTTGACGGGGAAGCTGTCGTCTCCGAGGAACTGACCGAGAACCTCTTCCCGCTCGATCTTCGATGTCATGACTTCACCTCCGAACGGTACGTGCTGTCGACCGGCGGCACTTTCTCGACCTTGGCCGGCGGCAGCGCCGTTCCATCGCTCGACAGCAGCGCTGCCGGCGTGTCAGGCACGGCGACAGTCGGCGCCTCGACCTGCGTCGTCGTCACCTTGCGCGGGAACATGATCGCGACGTTGAACCAGCCGAGGAATGCGCCGAGCAGGCCGGCTAGCACCGCTCCCGCCGCAGCGATCCACGGCAGCGCGTACGCGCTCACCACCGCGGGGAACGGGTGCACGAAGGCGCCGGTGAAGTAGACCGCCAGGCCCATCGAGATGCCGTTGAAGAACGGCAGCGTGTTGTCGCGCCAGAAGGGGATGTACTTCATCGCGTAGATGAAGACGCAGAACCCGACGAAGGCGGCGACGCCAAGTGCCAGGTCAGTGGGCTTGAACCAGTGGGCCGTGCCGAACACCTTGGTGAGCCAGACGTAGGACGTCATGATGGCCGCCGCCACGCCGACTCCCGACAGGTACGCGGGCACGATCTTGATCAGAACCGCTGCCTTCGCGCCAAGCGCGAAGTACTCGGCCCACACGATGAACGACACCCAGATGGGCAGGTTCCACCTGTTCAACCAGATGCCGAAGGGCAGGGATACGACGACGGTGATCGCTACCGCTAGCCACAGCGGTATGGTGTTCTTCGTCTGAACCGTCGGAACGTCGGTTGGCATCTCAATCTGCCTCCCTAGCTAGATTTGAGCCTTCCTTCCCTTTCAACGCTTGACCTGCCTAAAAGCGCCGGATAGAGCCAAACGACCCGATACATAGCTGTCGATGGTCCCTTGCGGCCGGATCGCACCCTGGCGGAGGCTTTGCCACGTCAGATAGCGGCAGCGGCGGCAGGGGAAGTGCTCGATGAACGTGACGACCTCCATCGACGTGCCCCTCCTCCAGACCACCCTGATGGGCCCGACCGACTACTGGAACGACTCCTGCGATGTCGATGAGCTGACCTACGCGATCGAGCGAGGCGCGACCGGGGCCACCTCGAACCCGTCGATCGTCGTCGAGGTGCTGCGCAAGGAACGCGCCTACTGGAATCCGCGCATCGGCGAGCTGGCGCTGGCGAATCCGGCCTGGAGCGAGGTCGAGCTGGCGTGGGCGATCTGCGGGGAGATGGCGGCCCGCGGCGCGGCGACGCTGCTGCCCGTGTACGAGCGCGAGAACGCCAGGAAGGGCTGGCAGTCGATCCAGACGAACCCGGCGAATTATCGCGACCCGGCGCGGATGGTCGAGCAGGGCGTGCGGCTCGCCGGGCTCGCCCCGAACATCCAGGTCAAGTTCCCGGTGACGACCGGCGGCCTGACGGCCATCGAGGAGGCGTCAAGCCGGGGCGTCAACACCACCGCGACGGTCGCGTTCACGCTCGGCCAGGCGATCGCGGCCGCTGAGGCGGTGGAGCGCGGGCTCGATCGGCTAGCCCGCTCTGGTGGTGACCCCACCAGGCTCGCCCCGGTCTCGGTGATCATGATGGGCAGGCTCGACGACTGGCTGAAGGTAGTGGTCGATCGCGATGGTCTCTCGGTCGATCCTGGTGCGCTCAACTGGGCCGGGCTGGCTGTCACGAAACGCGCTCACGCCATCTTCGCCGAGCGCCGCTACCGCAGTCGGCTGCTCGCTGCGGCGTACCGGCACCATCTGCACTGGACCGAGCTTGTCGGCGGGGACCTGAGCATGACGATCCCGCACGCGTGGCAGCTCCGCTTCAACGCCAGCGGCATCGTCCCGACGCCGCGCATCGACGTGCCTGTCGAGCCCTCGGTGCTCGGCGAGCTGTGCCGGATTCCCGATTTCCGGCGCGCGTACGAGCCGGACGGCATGACGCCGGATGAGTTCGACACTTACGGCGCCACAGTCAGGACGCTGCGCAGCTTCATAGCTGCCTACCACGAGCTCATGGCGGCCATTCGGGATGTTGTCCTGCCCGAACCTGACCGCCGTTAAGGAGGAGACCATGGACCCGGGCACAGCCTTCAGCCTGGACGGCCGCGTCGCGTTCGTATCGGGCGGCGCGGGCGCGATCGGCTCGGCAATCGCGCAGGCACTCGGCGCTGCGGGCGCTCGGGTCGCGATTGGCGACCGCACGGCCGAGAGCGCGCAAGCGGTCGCGGACAAGATCGCCGCGTCGGGTTGCGAGGTGATCGCCGCGCCGGGCGACGCGACCAGCGAGGCCGAGATGGCCCACGCGGTGGCGGCGACGCTTGGCCGATTCGGGCGGCTGGACATCATCGTAAACGCCGTCGGCGGCGGCGCAGGCAAGGTCATCTTCAACGCGGAAGAGTATCCGCGCGATGCCTGGGACTGGATCATGGAGCTCAACCTGCGGAGCACACTTGTGGCCACGCAGGCAGCCGTGAAGCCAATGATCGCGGCGGGCAGAGGCGGCCGTGTGCTGAACATCTCCTCGGTCCGCGCCCAGCTCGGCATCAGCACCGGCTACTCCGCCTACGTCGCGGCCAAGGGCGCGATCAGCTCGCTGACCCGTCAGTGGGCCACCGAGTGGGCGAAGCACGGGATCACCGTCAACGCGATAGCGCCGACGTTCGTCGATACACCGCAGGTAGCGATGCTGCTCGGCGACCCGGACTTCAGGGCCTCCGTTGTCAGCCGCATTCCGCTTGGCCGCGTCGGTCAGACTGGCGATCTCGTCGGCCCGGTCATCTTCTTCGTATCGGGCGCCTCCGCGTTCGTGACCGGCCAGGTCCTGACAATCGACGGCGGATTGACCGCCACCCAGTAGCGAGCGAAGGGACCGGCCGATGGAGCAGGTCACGCGGAACGTCCGCACCGAGACGAGGTGGCGCGGCTGCAACCCGAGCTACGTGATCACCTCCGATGGCGTGGTCGTCATCGACACGCCGCAGCTTCCCACTAGGGCGATCGCCATGCGGCGTGAGGCCGAGTCCTGCGGCCCGATCCGGTACGTGATCAACACCGAACATCACGTCGACCACATCTTCGGCAACTACTACTTCAAGGGCGCCGGAGCGGTCGTACACCACCAGGGCGTATACGACAACTTCATGACGGTGTACCCGGAACTCGATCCCTTCGCCTACGCGGCCGAGGCGATCCCGACCGACGATCCGGAGGGAGCGGCGAGCTTTCCCGACCGGGAAGAGTACTACCGCGACCCGAACAAGGGCACGGTCGTCTTCTCCGGCGACCTGACCCTCCGGGTCGGGCAGCACACCTTCGAACTGCTGCACACCCCTGGCCACACTCCAGGACAGATCGCGGTATACGTCCCGGACGAGCGCGTGGTCTTCACGGGGGACACCGTGTTCTCGCAGTGCCAGACGTGGCTGATGACGTCCGACGTCGACCAGTGGCTATCGGCGCTCGACCGGATCCGGTCGCTCGATGTCGACCGCCTCGTACCTGGGCACGGGCCAGTCACCGACTTGCTGTCCCTTGATTGCCAGCGGGCGACCCTGCTTGAGTGGACGGCAGCGGTGGCAGTCGCGGTCGCCAAAGGCTGGTCACGCGATGAGACGGCAGCCCGGGTCACCTTCGCCGATCGCTGCCCCGTCGACGTTGGTCAGAGCCACATGATGCAGTACATCCAGACTCTCAATGCCGGATCTCTCTGGGACAAGCTCACATCAGCCGGTCCGGTCAAAGAAGAGGCGAACGACCAATGAACCTTCGTGCCGACGTCTCATCCCGGTCCAGCCGCGAGGACAAAGCCGTCGCTTCGGCGACGGCATTTCCGGGCGGCGGCGACCAGCAGCCGACCCGCACCGCCCAGGCTGAATACGTTTACGACCTCGATTGCCCGCCCGCCTTGCCACGGCCCGAACTCACCCAGCTGATCGGCGCTAAGGCGGCCAACCTCATCGACATGGTGGCAGAACTCGGCCTCCCGGTGCCGCCCGGCTTCGCGATCGCGACCACTGCCTGCAACGCTTACCTGCGCGCAGGCTGGCCCGCCGATCTTGATGAGAAGCTTCGCGCCCATGTCAGCCGGATGGCCGGGCGAATCGGCAGAGAATTCGGCGACCCAGCCAATCCCCTGCTCGTCAGCGTGCGGTCAGGAGCACCGGTCTCGATGCCGGGGATGATGGATACTATCCTCGACCTGGGGCTGAACGAGGCCACGGCTGCCGGGCTAGCTGCGCAGACCTCGGATCCGGATTTCGCAGCGGACTGCCTGCGGCGGTTCCGTCAGATGTACCGCGAGATCGTTGGCGTGCAGGCGCCTGAGGATCCGTGGCAACAGCTCCGCGGCGCCGTGGAGGCGGTGTTCCGGTCCTGGAACGGCGATCGGGCTCGGGCGTACCGTGCGCACGAGGGCATCGCTGATGACCTCGGCACCGGAGTCACCGTCCAGGCGATGGTATTCGGTAACCGGGGAGCCGACTCGGGCACTGGCGTGCTGTTTACCCGCAGCCCAGCCACCGGTGAGCGAGCGCTCTACGGCGACGTTATGTTCCATGCCCAGGGCGAAGACGTCGTGGCTGGCACGCACAAGCCCCAGCCTCTGGCGATTCTTGACCGGCGGCTGCCCGCTGTCGGAGCAGAGCTCAGCCGTGATGCGGACTTGCTGGAGCGCTACTACGCCGACCTCTGCGACATCGAGTTCACCATCGAGCAGGGCAAGCTGTGGCTGCTTCAGGTGCGGATCGGAAAGCGGAGCCCGCGGGCAGCCCTGCGCATCGCCGTCGAGATGGCCCAGGACCCGGACTTCCCGTGCTCACGCGAGGATGCCGTCCGCAGAACTGCGCGGTACCTGGCCAGCCCGCCACTCGTCTTCCTGCGCGACTCCGGCGGTTCGGCGCCGCTGACCATCGGCCTTGGGGCATCGCCGGGCATGGCTACCGGAGAGGTCGCCACCACGCCTGAGGCCGCGGAGGCGGCCGATGCCGCGGGACGGTCGGTCATCCTCGTTCGCGAGGAGACATCTCCATCGGATGTCCGCGGGATGACGCATGCCGCTGGCATCCTCACGGCCCATGGCGGGCTGGCCAGCCATGCAGCGGTAGTGGCACGCGGCTGGGGCATTCCCGCGGTCGTCGGCGCTGACGCGATCGAGATAGCCGACGGAATGGTCAAGATCGATGGTCATGTGCTCCACGATCATGCGCACCTTACGATCGACGGCGGCACGGGTGAGGTCTTCGCGGGTGACGTAGCCGGACGGCGAGTGATCGCGCCTGAGGCGGCCGTGCTACTTGCCTGGGCCAGCGAACTGGGCATCGGAATCGGCCCGTCGGAGACCGGCGCAGAGGTCGAAGCTCCGGCAGAGCAGCCGACAGCAGGCACTGCTACCCAGGCCGACATGCTGCGTGCGCTCCTGATCAAAGGCGCCGCGCCCGTCGATCAGCTCGCGAACGCGGTATCGTGCGCGACCGACATGGCGAGTTCCCTCGCCGATCAGCTGGTCGCCTGCGGGCTCGCTGAGGTCTCCGGAGGTGGCTGCCGCCTGACTGGCGAAGGGAGGCTCAAGGCACTGGATGCCTTCGCCTCGGATCAAGATCAGCTCGGGGCGGACAGATCGGTTGCCCTTCTCGAAGCCTTCCGGCCACTGGACCTCAGGATGAAGGACACGGTGACGGCGTGGCAGCTCCGTGCTACCGGGCACGAGTCGCTGTTCAACGACCACAGCGACGCTGCTTATGACGCGCAAGTGCTTGACACGCTGTCCGAACTGCACGCCGATACCGCCGGGTGGATGGCGCCGCTGACGGCCGCGTTCGGCCGTTTCAGTCGCTACCAGGCGCGGCTTGAGCGCGCGCTCGCGGCAGCGCGCGACGGCGATCAGAGATACGTCGCCTCGCCCCGCGTTGACAGCTACCACGGCGTGTGGTTCGAACTTCACGAGGACCTGATCCGGCTAGCTGGCCACCGGCGTTCGGACGAATTGACCGCGGGCTCTTAGAGATAATACTCCGGCTGCCTTCAGAATTCTTTCAGCGTGGTGCGGGAGCGTGTCCATGTGACGTCCCGCACGCCGGTCGCCCCAATGAGACGTGCGGCCGCAGCAGGCGCAGCATCGGCATCCGCGCGTCGGCATCGGCCTGGCCCCGCGCCCCGGCCCCAGGTAGTGGACGCGTGCGCGCTGCTCGCCGGTCTCGGCCTCGGCGTGACCCTCGCTACGGTCGTGACCGGTGAGACTTCCGGGTCGCTCGCCGCGCCTGGGGGGCTCCTGATCGCGGCCGGCAGGCTCACCGGTTTCACCGGCGCATACCTGATGCTGATCATGGTGGTGCTCATCGCGCGCTTGCCATGGCTGGAGCAGTCGGTCGGTCAGGATCAGCTCATCCGCTGGCACCGGCGGGTCGCCCCGTGGGCGCTCGGCCTTATCGCCGCCCACGCCGTCCTCGTCACGCTCGGCTACGCGCAGGCGGCGAAAACCGGGGTGCTGCACCAGCTGTGGGTGTTCCTCACGTCCTATCCGGACATGCTCGCGGCGGTCGCCGGTCTCGGCCTGCTCGTGATGGCCGGAGTCACCTCAGTCAGTTTCGCCCGGCGGCGGCTCAGGTACGAGACCTGGTGGGTCGCTCACCTTTACGTCTACCTCGGGCTCGCGCTCGCGTTCGCCCACCAGATCGTCACCGGCGTCTCCTTCATCGGCCACCCGCTCACCCGGGCGATATGGATCGGGGTCTGGGTGGCCACCGCGGGGGTCGTCATCGTGTTCCGGGTCATTCAGCCGATCGTTCGCAGCCTCCGGCACCAGCTTCAGGTCGTCGAGGTCCGGGCGGAAGCGCCGGGGGTGTTCTCCATCATCTGCTCGGGCCGAAAGCTCGATCGCCTGGCGGTATCCGGCGGCCAGTTCTTCCTCTGGCGTTTCCTCACGAGGGACCTCTGGTGGCAGGCCCACCCGTACTCGCTGTCCGCCCTCCCGCAACCCCCCTACATCCGGGTGACCGTCAAGGGCCTCGGTGACCAGAGCCGCGCGATCGCACGCCTGCGGCGCGGCACGCGCATTGCCATCGAGGGTCCCTACGGAGCGTTCACCCACCATGCACGCTCGTCCGATCGTGTGGCGCTGATAGGTGCCGGAGTAGGCATCACGCCGCTACGCGCATTGCTCGAGGACCTGCCGCCCTGGACCGACGTGGTGGTGGTCGTCCGGGCATCAAGTGCCGACGACCTCGTTCACCGTGACGAGATCGCTGCCCTCGTCAAGCGGCGCGGTGGTCGGCTGCACGAAATCATCGGCCCGCGCCACAAGGTCCGCTTCGACGCCCGCGGGCTGCATCGACTCGTTCCCGACGTCGCCGCACGCGATATCTACGTCTGCGGGCCCGACGGGTTTACGTCGGGGGTCGTCGCTGCGGCCCGGAGCCTCGGAGTAGCTGAAGATCAGATCCACCAGGAAGCGTTCGCTTTCTAGCCCACGAAAGAAACGAACATCAGATGCAAATTCTCAACGGCGCTGCACTATGAAACGGGCCCCGATCGTGATCATGGGGACGGTAGCGGGCCTAGTAGGCACGCTGACCTTTCACACGACCCCGGCGCACCTCAGCCTCGGTACATTGCCCGGCACTTCCGCCTCACAGCCGCCGACCGTACCCGGCTCCGGGGGATCGTCACACGGTCACAGCACCAGTGGCTCGAGTTCTCCGCCCAAGCAGGGTTCGGCTAAGCCGCAGCCGGGCACGACACGGACCGCCGTCGGCCCCGCGGTCAACTACAACTTCGGCGTTCTGTCGGTGAAGGTCACTGTCTCCGGGACCAGAATCACCAAGGTCGGGATCGCCTCCATCAACGACGGCGGGATGTACCGCTCGCAGTCCATCGATCAGCAGGCGATCCCGGTCCTTGAGCAGGAGGCGATGCAGGCGCAGAGCGCCAACATCCAAGGCGTCTCCGGCGCGAGCTACACCAGCGCTGGGTTTGCGGCGTCGCTCCAGGCAGCACTGCATAGCCTCGGCCTCCGGTGACCCCTGATCCTCGGGCCGTGGCCGGATCGCCGGAACGACCTGCCCATACGATTCACCACCTCGAGAACGTGATGGGCACGGTCGTGACCATCGACGTCTACACCACTGATGGCATGGCAGGCGCCGACGTCCGCCGGCAGCTGGCCTCGGCGCGGGCCATCCTCCAGGGAGCTGACGCGGTCTTCAGCACCTGGAAGCCGCAGAGCCCGATGAGCCGGCTCCGGCGAGGGGAGATTACCTGTGCACAGGCCCCCGCGGAGGTAGCCGAGGTTCTTGAGCGCTGCGCGGTCGCACGCGAGCTCTCCGGCGGATGGTTCGATCCGTGGGCCATGCCGGGGGGGATCGACCCGACCGGTTATGTGAAGGGCTGGGCCGCGCAGAAGGCACTGGCAGCGCTCTGCGCGAGCGAGATTTCGGGCGCGATCGTGAACGCGGCCGGAGACATCGCGAGCGTCGGCGGTCTGGGACCCGGTAAGCCCTTCAGGATCGGGATCGCCGAGCCCTTCTCGCCGCGCCGCCTCGCCGCGGTGGTAGAGCTCACCGGGGCGATCGCCACGTCAGGTACCTACGAGCGCGGAAAACACCTGATCGATCCTCATTCGAGGCGGCCGGCTGCACGGGTCGCCTCCGCCAGCGTGACAGGACCCGGCCTCGGTCTCGCCGACGCGCTCGCCACGGCCGTGGCGGTCGCCGGACAGTCCGGCCTGGACCTGATCGAGCCGCTCGATGGCTATGAAGCCCTCATCATTGCGTTCGATGGCACCCGGCACTGGACGGAGCATTTCCCTTTTGCCCCGCGCGAGGCTTCACCGCCAAGCTAGAACGATGTTTCGAAGCCTTACCCCGCCCGCGTGCTGCGCCGGAAGCTCGTTGAACTGCCTGCCTGTCGCGCGAGCGTGGTCAGCCACTCGAACGCCAGCCTCCGAAGGCCGGGTGCAGTTCCTAACCTGGGGCGGGCTCCTGTCGCTGCCCAGCGGGCGGCGGCAGCACCAACCGGCTATCCATCCTGCCGGGTCTTGGCGCCAATGTCCCAAGACGTCCCAGACCTTTGACAGCTCTTCAACGGGGTAATCGGCACGGCCCGAGACCGGCACTCTCCTGCCGCCCAGAGGACCGGCACAAGGTGGGGGTATTGGGGGTGTTGGCTTGCTTCTCGGCGAACGAGGAGTTACTGACGACGTGATCTTTTTCGGGCTGTTCGAGGAGACCCGCGCTGGCATCGACTGCCGGTACCCGCTGTCGCTCGCGTGGCCGTACCTGCGAACCGCAGGTCCGGTCTGACGCCCCGATCGCGACTCCAGCCTGCCGGGCCGGGCGGCGGGGTCGGCTTGATGCCATTAATAACCCAGTCATAACCGAACATGAACGATTCAGGCCGAACGGCGGGCTAACGGAGCGCGGTGGCTCTGCGCTATTGAGTGTATAAGCAGCATCCAGGCGCCTTCCTGAAGGGAGACTTCTCATGCGTAGCCGATGGTGGGTGACCGCCGCCCTCACTGTCCCGCTCGTCCTCCGGGCTGAAGACCGCGAAGACCAGAATGGGAACCGTGCTGACCAACACGAAGGGCTTCATCCTCTGCTGGTTCTCGCCGGACACATACATCAGGCACCCCCTGTACACCTTCTCGGGCGACAGCGGTCCCGGCCAGGCCGGCGGCAACGGCATCAGCGCCTTCGGCGGGGCGTGGCATGCGGTGACCACCTCCGGCACCGTGGCGCCGGCTTCGAGCCCGTCGAGCAGCGGGGGCGGCCACGGCTACTGACGGTAGTCGGTGACTGGCCCGCGATCCTGCGACGGCGAGACACCCTCAAGGCGACGGGCGATCCCGCCCGGGTAGATAACGCCTACGCGACAGCAAGGCACCGTCCGCCAGGCGACCGCGCGGCTCCGCAGCGGCCTGACCGGGTCCTGCCAGGGTGCCAGCGCACCGCTGCCCCGGACGTGCTTGAGCACGACGGCCGGTCAGCAGGCTTGAGGAGCCGCTGGCGCCGGGCCAGCGCGAGGGCCGGACCGGCGACGGTGCACAGCACCAGCATGCACGCGACGGCGTCGAAGGGACGCAAGCCAGATCACTGCGTTGTGCCGACGGCACCCTCAACCCCCAGCGCCGGGGCCGGCCCGGCGCGCTGGCGCATGGCTGCTCACGGTCGCTGTGCTCGTGCCCGGCAAACAGAGCGGAGCAAACGGCACACGGAGCGGTGTCCGGGCGGCTGGTCAGGGTCCGGGGCGTCCACGTCGACATCGGGGCCCGTGACGTGTGTGCCAACATGGCCAGGGCCGACATCCTCATGGGCATCCAGATCGAGAAGCACTACGTCTGCGGCGGGCGCCCGCAGCGCGTCACGTGCCGTGGTCACGCCCACCGTCCGAACCCGGCTCATCCCAGGCCGCGGACCATCTGGGTTCGCGATCCCGGGATCATCTTCGATGGCGAGCACGCTGACGGCACGTGGGCCACCACGCCGAACCCATCATGGACAATATCCCAGACGGTCACCAGACTCCCTGCTCTGCGCTTCGAGCTGCCTGGTCACCAAGTTAGGGACACTCCGCGGCTGCGGCGAATCCGGCCGGATTCTTTAACAGATCTGAACGGGATTCACACCGCGCCTTATGAGCCAGGCAGGCAATCTGGCTAGTACGCGATGAAGAACCTGACCGCGATCGCGGTGGGCCAGCTGTCCAGGTCGCAGACCCAGGCGTAGCCGCTACTTGACTCACTCGCTTGCCTTGCCGCGGCGGGCGTGTATTTCGACACGCGCTCGAACGGAGGACCACATGCTCCCTGTCCACCGGGCAATCGCGATGGTCGCCTTGTTCACCATGGCGGCCTGCGCGTCGACTGCGCCGACGGCCCGGCACACCCCGGTAGCCCCGGCCGTCGGCAGTCCGCGAAGCACCGCAAGCCCCAAGGTGCACGCCCGCAAGGCGCCGCCGAAGCCGAAGGTGATCATTTCTCGCTTCCGGGCCGCGGACGGGACGGTCGTGACACTCGCACGGTTCCGCGGCGCGGTGCACTACCGGCTGCATAGCGGCAGCGCCGACCCCGGCCCTGTGGCGCTGGCCGTCGTGCGCGCCGGACCGAGCATCGGCGGCAGTGAGCGCCGCCGACTGCTCGCCGCGTTCAACGGCGGTTTCCTGCTGTCGGCAGGTGCTGGCGGCTACGAGCAGGAGGGCCACGTGATCAGCCTGCTGCGGCGCGGGCTGGCGAGCCTGGTCATCGACCGGTCGGGCACCGCCAGCAGCTGGACGTTGCCCGGGCACCGGGGCGCAGCCTTCGAGCCGCAATCCCCGGCCAGGCCCGCCCGGCCGACCAGTACCTCGTTGGGTGGACCCGCGACTTCATCACGGTTCTCGCCGCGTGATGAGCGAGGTGCCGGCGCTGTCGGCCTGGGCCGAACGTCCCACCATGCGAACCGCCCCATCCTTATCGAAGGCGACCCCTTACCGGTACATCTGCGCAGGTCACGCGCCAGGAAGGCGGCCCGATGAGCCGTCCCGCCGTTGCCGCCCGCGCTGCTGTACCAGCCCTTTCGGCGTCGGTCCGGCAAGTAGACGCTGGCATCCGCGAAGCAGCAGAAACGGCTGTGGCCGCCCTAGCGGGCATCGTGCGCGGGAAGCCTGTCGCCGGGCGACAGTCTCTGCGGCACCAGGGCATCGGTCGAACACCCGGCCTCGTGGGGAAAGCATGCCCGTGGCCGCGCGTTTGCGGCGATGGTGGCGATGCGTGTCGGGACCAGTCAGAGCACTGCGCTGTCCGGTTCCAGATTTTACGGGAAGACAGTGAGCCTCAGATCGGTTAGCATTGGTACTAAATCTGGTACCAGGGAAGGTCACGATGCCCGCGCTGAACATCCGCTTCACCGACACTGAGCTGGCTGCGCTGCGCCGCCTCGCGGAGGCTGAGGGCCGCCCGGTAACTCGCCTAGCCCATGATGTCCTCGTCCAGAGCGCCACCCGCGCTAACCATGACGCGGTTGTCATGGAGGCCGCGGCCGACGTAATCAGCCTCAGCCGCGATCTGCTGAAGAGGCTCGCAGACCGGTGACGGTCTACCTGACGTTCGAGCAGGTTCTCGCGATCCACGACGCGGCGGCCGGGCCATCGGGGATCCGTGACGCCGGAGCGATCCAGTCCGCCGTGGGTCGCCCTCAGGCCACAGCGTTCGGTGAGGACGCCTACCCCACCATCTGGGAGAAAGCCGCCGCGCTCGTGCAATCTCTCGCCTGCAACCATGGCTGGGTTGACGGCAACAAGCGAACCGCCTGGGTCGCGGCACTCACGCTCCTGAACGTCAACGGGCATCCTCTCGACCCCGGATTCGACCAGGACGCGGCGGAAGAATTCATGGTCGCGGTTGCCGAGGGCCGCTACACCGATGTGGCTGTCATTGCAGGTGAGCTGGTCAAATTCAGCCGCTGAAGTCCGGGCCCCAGGAAGGCGCTCAGGCTGACACAGAATCGGGCTGATTGCCTGAGGAACCCCGCCTGGTTCGCATGACGATCAACTCGCATTCGCATAACTGCACGTCCTAGCCCTGGTGGGCCGAACGTCCCGCCATGCGAACCGGCCCATCCTCATCGACGGCGACCTCCTGCCAGTACGGCTGAGCAGGTCACGGACTGTCAGGGCGCGCGTGAACTGCCTTGATGCGCGGCGAGACTGCCTAGCCGTCCGCCGATTCGACCGGGGGCTGCTCTATCTCCTTGAGCGCGGCCATCAGGTCGCGTCCGCGATCGAAACCGCGCGCCGAGATCAGCCGCACCGCGTCGCGCGCAGCGCGATAGTCGGCCAACGTCGCGACCGCTCGCAGCGCGCGCAGATCCGCCAGGTCCTGCGGCCGCTCCTGGTCATCCCGGGCAAGCACCTTGAGGGCCATCAGGTGCCCGGCGGTGGCGATCGGAAGACTAAGCCCGGGCACGATCTCGGTGATCTCCGCTGCCCGTACGATCTCCGGCTCAATCCCCGAACTCGCCACAATACAATTCTAGG